>Ga0247824_10001073_pt1 | contig 14582 bp, 11 predicted proteins | sample 13C_PalmiticAcid_FD_194412 | JGI IMG/M metagenome (GOLD analysis project Ga0247824, IMG submission 194412) | Soil microbial communities from agricultural site in Penn Yan, New York, United States - 13C_PalmiticAcid_Day48 | ecosystem: Environmental > Terrestrial > Soil > Agricultural land... | reverse complement strand
CCAGACGTGCCGCGACAATGGACCTGGATTTCATCCATTGAAGGCTGACATGCCTGAAATTGGATCACCATCGTTACTGGATCGTGTTCAGGAGAGACCAGATGTCGAAGGTACAATACGTCAACTGCGAAGGCAACGTCTGAAGGAACGAGGGAAGGCTGTCTACATCCCTCCTCAAGCGAAAGCAAATTTGCAGGCTCGCGATGAAGCACGATTCCCATTGATGGAAAAGGTGGATGAGTTCTTGGACAGTGGACGCCAGGTGCTCTTACTTCTTGGGGATTCTGGAGCAGGCAAATCGACCTTCAATCGTGAACTCGAGTACCACTTGTGGCAGGCATACAAGAAGGGTGGTATGATTCCTCTCCATATCAACTTACCAGCTATCGATAAGCCAGAACATGACATGATCGTCAAACAGCTCAGGAAGTCCGAGTTCACGGAACCGCAGATCCGAGAACTGAAGCTCCATCGCAAGTTCACGCTCATCTGCGATGGATATGATGAAAGCCAGCAGACACACAACTTGTATACAAGAAATCGACTGAATCAAGCAGGAGAGTGGGTCGCCAAGATGGTGATCGCTTGCCGTAGCGAGTACATTGGGGCCGATTATCGAGATCGGTTCCAGCCAGGAGATCGTAACAACCACTCGGAATCAGAACTCTTCGAAGAGGCTGTCATTACACCATTTTCAATGGATCAGGTGCAAGACTACATCACACAATACGTGTCAGTCCATCGACCACTGTGGGACGCGAACGAATACAGAATGGCACTCGGTCTCATTCCAAGCTTGAAGGAGTTGGTCAGGAATCCTTTTTTAATGTCGCTGTCGTTGGAAGTGTTGCCTCGCATGATCGACCCAGGACAGGATCTTTCAACAACTCATATCACACGAACGGCATTGTATGACCAGTTCATTGAGCATTGGCTAGAGAGAGGCAAGAAGCGAATCGGTGAGAAGAGCCTGAGTCCGCAAGCGAGATCGGCATTCGAGAGTTTGATCGATGAAGGGTTTACACGGAATGGTATCGCGTACTTGAAGGGTCTGTGTGCGGGAATCTACAAAGAACAAGACGGACAACCAATTGTCACGTATTCACGGTTCAAAGATGAGAGATCATGGAAAGCCGAGTTCTTCAGTCGAGAAGAAGAGAAACAGATTCTTCGTGAAGCGTGTCCTCTGATAAGGAATGGCAATCAACACCGATTCATCCATCGATCTCTTCTGGAGTACGGAGTGGCACTCGCAATATTCGATCCTCATGAATGGAAGGAACTTCAGGCGCCCGAATCCACAATGGCACGTCGAGGGAGTGTCAGCTCCATTTCGAGTTCCGATGGACATGATGTGGTAGACAAAGGACACGTCACTATTGATCAAGAATCGGATTTCGACTCTCCTTTAGCCCGGAGACGTTTCGCGAATGAGCAGTCTGTGGTACAATTCCTTGAGGAGCGGGTCCAACAAGAACCATTGTTCAAGCAGCAATTACTCGACTACATTGAACGCTCGAAGAACGACAAGAAGTGGCGTATAGCAGCGGCTAACGCAATCACAATACTTGTCCGAGCGGGAGTGCAGTTTATCCATGCAGACTTGCGAGGTATTCGGATTTCCAACGCAGATCTCAGTTATGGAATGTTCGGTTCAGCGCAACTACAGGGAGCAGATTTGAGGCACGTCGATCTCCGTGGGACCTGGTTACGGAGGGCCAATTTGAGCAACACACAGATGGCGGGAGTACAGTTCGGCGAGCTGCCGTTTCTAACGCAGGACAGCGATGTGTCATTGTGTGTATACTCGCCAGATGGGAAGACATTCGCTGTTGGATTTTCAAATGGCAAGATCAAAATGTATTCGACATCGAACTGGGAGGATCTATGGACATCCGAGGGCTATAGGAAGAAAGTGAAAGTCATGAGCATGGTGTATTCTCCAAACGGCAATCAAATCGCTTCAGGCATCTCCGATAACATAGTACAACTATGGGATGTTCAGACAGGAACCAGTATTCGCGCATTGACTGTACATCACGAAGTTTCGAGCATTGCCTATTCTCCTCGAGGAAATCAAATCGCTTCCGCCAGTCGTAATAAGACCATCAAGGTGTGGGATGTGGACACTGGAGAATGCTGCCACATCTGGATTGGCCACACTGCCCATGTTTCGGAGGTCATCTATTCACCAAAGGGTAACCAGGTCGCCTCGCGAGGTGGTGAGCGTACGGTGCGGTTATGGGATGTTAAGACCGAGAATTGCCTCACCCTGAACGGACACAGCGGATTGATTAGAAGTATCGCCTATTCACCACAAGAATCTCGACTTGCATCCGCCAGCAACGACTCCACCGTGCGATTATGGGATGTGACAACAGGGGAATGCTATCACATTCTCGCTGGTCACGGCGGCCACGTCCTATCTGTCGTATACTCACCGATCGGCAAGCAAGTCGCTTCTGTCAGCAATGGATCAATCCGGCTGTGGGACACAAATCGAGGGGTATGTCTCCACGTCTTAGAGGGCCATAATGACCCAGTTAATCAAGTCGTCTATTCTACGCTAGGCGATTTGGTTGTTTCCGCTAGCGATGACAAGACCGTGCGATTATGGGACTCAACAACAGGTGTTTGTTACCAGACGTTAATCGGTCATTTCCGCAGGGTCGCAAATGTGGTGTTCTCGCCGAATGGAGACCAGGTTGCCTCAAGTGGCGATGATATGACAGTTCGACTGTGGGATGTTGGGGCCAGAACATCCCGATATATTTCAAGTGGCCACAGTCTGTTCGTTCACGACGTCAATTGCTCGCCTAGAGGAGCCCATGCTGTAACATGCAGTGAAGATATGACGGTACGGCTCTGGGACGTGGAAACAGGAGTTTGCCGCTCTATCTTGCGAGACCATACCGGAACTGTGGTCTGTGCTGTGTATTCACCCCAAGGAGATCAAGTCGCCACCTGCAGTTATGACGAAACAGTGCGGCTATGGAGCATTGAAACAGGAGCATGCAGCCTTATTCTAAAGGGTCATACGAGCCGTATCCTCACTATCGCATTTTCGCCCCAAGGAGATCAACTTGTGTCTGGGAGCCACGACTGCACATTGCGACTGTGGAATGTGGGGTCTGGGGATTGCAGCCGTACGCTGACTGGTCATACACGCGCTGTTAGTGACGTCGTGTATTCACGAAATGGCAACCATGTTGTCTCGTGCAGTTGGGACACAACAATACGTATTTGGGATGTCAAAACAGGCGCTTGCAACTACACACTAACTGGCCATAACCAGGGCATTATTCATATCGTGTATTCACCTCAAGACGAACAGGTTGCATCCGCCAGCGGAGACACCACGGTACGAGTATGGGATGTTGGTACCGGGGAGTGTCGACATGCCTTCATTGGGCACTACAGCAGAGTAACCTCTGTCGCGTACTCACCGAGGGGTGATCAGATTACATCTGGCAGTGGTGATGGATCAATGAAGGTGTGGGATGTAGAGTCAGGCAATTGTCTTTGGACCTTCACTGACCACAATAGCCGGGTGAGCAGGATCGTGTATTCACCTCAAGGGAATCTTGTTGTTTCTGCCAGCAGTGACAGCTCAGTGAGGATATGGGACGTCACATCGGGCCACTGTCGAGCTGTGATCCAAGACTTCCGAGACCGTGTTAACGGCATCGCCTGGATAGAGGCTTCTGGTGTCAGCTACTTGGTTGCTGGTTGTGGGGATGGGGTGGTGGGAGCATGGCAGGTGCAGCATGGTGAGGACCATTGTGATACATCTTTGAGGTGGATGACAACAAAAGGCGTGTTTGATGTGAAGGATGCAACTATACAGGATGTTCAAGGGTTGAGTCATCTTAACAGACAGCTTCTAACACAACGAGAGGCGGTGGGTGAACCAGCCCATCGTTTACGTGAAGCGAGCAAGAAGCTGACCACCATGGCGTCTGTGGTATCCAATCTCAAGGCGTCATCGAACACAACAGTCGAGCCCGCATTAACAGTCAGCACTTTGGTGGAGCAGTTAATGCAATGGCTACAGCAAGCACAAGATCCGCTATGCCAGGATATAGTGGCGGCTATTGTGAAGACAATCGATGGATACAAATAAAGATGGCCCTTGTTCCGGGCTTCCATCCTTTGACGGGAAGTTTGCCTCACATTGTGCTGGTGGAAGGTGACACAGAATTGCTGTGGCCTTGGGTGGCGCAGTGCGAAATCACTTTTTTTCTCTCAATTCGATTCCCCTCCCTTTCGTTCTTCCTCTTTTCTGTTCGCCCTTTCGCACATTGTATTCAGAAGAATCCTTCGGTACTGTCAGCAGGACTTATAGCAAGGTAACATAATCGTCTTCATCAAGATATCGACGATCCTCCAGATTGCTATCATGGCAAAGGCTTTAAAAAGCTGCGCTGTGGAAACAAAGTACCAACTCATCGACAACGATTCTTGGACTTCTTCACTTTCAACATAGGTATCTTTGAAAAAAGCCGAAAGACAAAGACTGCCCGAGTCCCTGAATAGCCTCAAGTTAGTCAGCCAAAAGCCAAAGGTAAGGCAGAGAAGCGCATCCACATTCGTCAAACAACAGCGGGACATCCATGTGCGGTCCGTTCCAAAATGAGGCGTCAATTGCTCACATTCTCCAGCCTTGATCTTTTCTCCGACAATCGGAAGGAGAAGAATCGACTCTGCGTACAGGTACTTAGTTGGTGTAAGCATATCCCATCCGTACTTCTCCTCGATATCCTCTGATGGGAGCGCTAATCCTTGCTTTCTCGTACATACAACATGTCACAGTGAACAATGGTGTTCGGGAGTATTATATCATCGCCAAGAGGGAGTCTCTCCTTGCAGAAAATCATCAGCCTCGCCAATGTGTACCTGGAGAACGCCTCCAAATCATCCGATCCCGAGATTCTCTTAGTGTTGTGTCACGATGCAGAGGTCTCTTTGGCGCAGGCAAGAAAGACCGCCAAGAACACGGAGGATAAAGCCATGCGTGAAGGAATTGCAACCGTCTACATCGGACTGGGTGACCTGTTAGACAGTCAAGGTCATAGAAACGAGGCACAGGCTTTCTACAAGAAGTCAGAGAAGTGGGGGTAAGCAGGAATGATGACAGCCCAACTCATATCGTATCGCTTTGATGGGACCTTGCAGAGAAAAGGGAAAAAAAAAAAAAAAAATCAGTGCGAGATCGGTCCACCTAACCTTGTCCTGTGCTTGCATTCTCTCCTCCTCCCTTGAATGGGGGACGGACAAACAGGGGTCGTGTTCACGAGTCTGGTCGAGCAGCACATTCCTCCCGCCCCACCAGTTTTGTGCACTCAATCAAAAGTGCAATTCACTCCACCGGACCAATCGACAAACCTTCTTCTCAGAGCCCACACAAACAACCATTGAGCACTGCCACAATTCCGAACAACATCTTTCCTAGAAACCTACGTCCACCTGCCATTGCATTCAGCCCTCCTGAACCTGACTCTCGCCTCAATGATACACGCCAACTCGCTTGTTGTCTCGGACTGTTGCAAGCTCCAATTGAAGCAGATGATGTTGTGGATCCGGCTGCACGCACATGGCTACAGGTCACCAAAAATGAACCAGACGAAAAGGAGCGACTCAAGACACTAGCTACCGATGTGATTCGAGCATTCAAGAGGGACGAATTCAAGGATGCCAAGGCTGTGACAGAGGTCGTGTACCTGGCACCTGTGCTTGAGAAAGACGACTTTCGATATCTTGTCAAAGAATTTTATTCGGGGGTGGATCAGTCGGGGCTGTTGGATGTGCATCAACTCGAGGGACTTGCTCATCTGATCCAGGGTGCTGATACTGGATACCTCGACTCGGACGACCTCGTCAAGGTACTGAATCTCCTCAGCACTCGACTGAGAGATACTCATCAACAATCAACAAACCATTTGTATCAACTGACAGTGGCGGTATCGCATGTGCTGGATGCCATGGCTGATGCCAATGTTAGTGGATTGGACCGTGAGAAGATCCATGAGCCTCTCTCTTCGTATTTGGATGGGCTGAAAGGGAGCTCGGACGCTTACCTAGTGTATCAAGCAGCTTATGCCTATCAAGCTCTGATGTGCGTCCCAGATAACGAGTCGCTGTGGCAGGCAACACTTCGACGCAGTGGAAAAGTGATCCAAGGCGTATCAGGACTTGTGAGTGCAGTGAAGGGACTGGATCTAAATGGATTCATCGAAGGATTAGGGAAGATTCAGGAAGGACTTGCAGGAGCGAGTGAGATTGTTGAAGTGGTCAAGGCAGCGTACGATGGAGCCTTGTCTCTAGGTAAAAGCGGTCAAGAATTCTTCACATGTTTAAAGGGAGGCCTCAGTTTCGAGAGAAAGTGTGCATGGTACACGGCGTTGCGAGGAGCGGATACATTGATTCGGGAAGGCCAGTTCGCCGAGTTCAAGAAACTCGTATATGAGGCACCATGCCGACAGGATGCAGCATTCCAGTGGGGAGTGTGCCAACGACTGGGAGAGATTGCAGCCAGTTCGAAGTGGCATGTAGAGACTCGACAGGGAGCCGTTACATTTCTCGTGGAGATGTATCAGAACGATGCTGCATGGGGCAAACAAGCCAATGTCAAGCAATGGATTGTGAGCATTCTCATTCAGCTGTCCTCTTTGCCTGGTGACGAGATGCAATGTACGTGATGAAAGGATACTCTATGCTTAATCAATTTGGACTTTTGTTGCTATTGACATCCTGAGCTAAGGGAGTATATCTGACCCAACATGATACCTTCTCACACAACATGATAGTCATCGAAACGCAACTACAAGTACTGCAAAGTGACGGAGACGCAGCGAAGCAGGCGATGTACCAGACGTGCCGCGACAATGGACCTGGATTTCATCCATTGAAGGCTGACATGCCTGAAATTGGATCACCATCGTTACTGGATCGTGTTCAGGAGAGACCTGACGTCGAAGGTACAATACGCCAACTTCGGAGACAACGATTGAAGGAACGAGGGAAGGCTGTCTACATCCCTCCTCAAGCGAAAGCAAATTTGCAGGCTCGCGATGAATCACGATTCCCATTGATGGAAAAGGTCGAAGAGTTCTTGGCCAGTGACCAGATGGTGTTCCTTCTTCTTCTTCTTGGAGACTCTGGCGCAGGGAAATCGACATTCAACAGGGAATTAGAATGCCATTTGTGGCGGGAATACAAGAAAGGCGGCACCATTCCTCTGCACATCAACTTGCCTACTATCGATAAGCCAGAACACGATATGGTCGCCAAACAACTCAGGAAGTCCGAGTTCACGGAACCGCAGATTCGAGAACTGAAGCTTCATCGCAAGTTTACGCTCATCTGCGACGGATACGATGAGAGTCAACAAACGCACAATCTGTACACAAGCAATCGGCTGAATCAGACAGGAGAGTGGGATGCCAAGATGGTGATCAGCTGTCGTAGCGAGTACCTTGGAGTGGACTATCGAGACCGCTTCCAGCCAGGAGACCGTAACGATCACTCAGACTTGGAATTATTCCAAGAAGCCGCCATTACACCATTCTCGATGGATCAGGTTGATGACTACATCACACAATACGTGTCTGTGCACCGTCCACTGTGGGAGGCAAGCGCGTATAGGAAGGCACTTGAGCTCATTCCAAGTCTGAAGGAACTGGTAAAGAATCCTTTTTTGATGTCGTTGTCATTGGAAGTGTTGCCTCGCATGGTCGACCCAGGTCAGGACCACTCGACCATTCATATCACTCGAACGGCATTGTATGACCAATTTATCGAGCACTGGTTTGAGCGAGGCAAGAAGCGACTCGGTGAGAAGAGCCTGAGTCCGCAAGCGAAATCGGCATTCGAGAGTTTGATCGATGAGGGTTTCACGCGGAATGGGATTGTCTACTTGAAGAAGCTGTGTGCTGCGATCTACAGAGAACAAGACGGACAACCAGTTGTGACATATTCAAGATACAAGGATGAGAGTTCGTGGAAAGCCGAATTCTTCAGCCGAGAGGAAGAGAAGCAGATTCTTCGTGACGCATGTCCTCTGATACGGAACGGAAATCAACACCGATTCATCCATCGATCTCTTCTTGAATATGGAGTGGCACTCGCAATATTCGATCCGCAAGATTGGAAGGATGTTCAAGCATCCGAGTCCACAATGGCACGTCGTGGGAGCATCAGTTCCGTCTTGAGTTGTGATGAACACTGCGTTGTGGACAGGGTTTCTGCCACTATTGAACCCGATCTCAACTCTCCTATAGCTTGGAGACGTTTTGTGAATGAACCATCGTTGATGCAGTTCCTGGAGGAGCGAGTTCATCAAGAACCGTTGTTCAAACAGCAGTTACTTCGCTATATTGAACAATCCAAGAAGGACAAGAAGTGGCGCACAGCGGCAGCCAACGCAATCACAATACTTATCAGAGCAGGAGTGCATTTCAATCATGCAGACTTGCGAGGAATCCAAGTACCCCACGCAGACCTCAGCTATGGAATGTTCGATTCAGCACAGCTACAGGGAGCAGACCTGAGGCAAGTCGATCTACATTGTACGTGGCTGCGAAGGGCCCACCTGGACAATTCACAGATGGCTGGAGTACGGTTTGGCGAGTTATCGTTTCTGAAGCACGACAGCAAAGTGGAAGTGTGTGTGAATTCGCCGAATGGGGAGACACTCGCTGTGGGACTTGCTAGTGGGAATGTCAGTGTGTATACGACATCAAACTGGGAGACACTGTGGACATTGGAGGGTCACAGTGGCGAGGTGACGAGCATGGTCTATTCTCCGGACGCCAATCGAATTGCATCAGGGGGCTCTGACCACAAGATACGACTCTGGGACGTTCGGACAGGGATGTGCATATATGTCTTGAATGGACATAGCGGACGGGTTAGGAGCGCTGCGTACTCTCCTCTAGGAGATCAAATTGCTTCTAGCAGTGATGACATGAGGATCAAAGTGTGGGATGCTGATTCCGGAGAATGCCGCCGCACTTGGATTGGTCACACAGACGTTATCTGGGCGGTCATTTATTCACCAGATGGTAACCAGATCGCCTCCTGCAGTGACGACTGCACGGTGCGGCTCTGGGATGTCGAGACAGGGAATTGTGTTCACATCCTAATTGGACACCATGGTTGGCTTAAAAGTATAGCCTACTCGCCTCAAGGTGGTCAACTTGCATCTGCGGGTGACTATACCGTGCGATTATGGGATGTGAGAACAGGAGAATGCATTCACAAACTCGTACACGGCCGTTTTGCCTTTGTCGTCATGTATTCACCGAACGGCAATCAAGTTGCTTCTGCCGGTACTGCCGACTGCTTAGTTCGTCTGTGGGATGCTGATCGAGGAGAGTGCCTTCACATCCTAGAAGGTCATACCCATGCGATTCAGAGTCTTGTGTATTCCCCGCAAGGCGATACGGTTGCTTCTGCCAGTGATGACGGGATAATTCGACTTTGGGATACAGCAACAGGAATTTGTCAACAGACACTAACCGGCCATACCAATGAGATCACAAGTCTCATGTTCTCGCTGAAAGGGGATCGGGTCGTGTCAAGTAGTCATGACATGACAGTTCGACTTTGGGATGTTGGAGGAACATCCCGCCATACTTCAAGTGGCCACAGTAATTTCGTTTCAGACGTCGATTGCTCACCAAAGGGCGATATTGTCGCATCATGCAGCCATGACGGAACCGTACGACTCTGGGATGTCAAGACAGGAGTTTGTCGTCATGTCTTGCGAGGTCACATCTGGAGGGCGCTGGGAATCGCGTATTCGCCACAAGGAGATCTAATCGCCACCGGCGACGCTGCCGGAACAGTGCGGCTATGGAATATTGATACAGGAACATGCAATCGTATTCTGAGAGGCGATAGATCAGGGATGATGGCTATTGCGTATTCACCTCAAGGAGATCAACTTGCATCAGTCGGTTATGACAGGACGATACTGGTGTGGGATGTGAAGTCCGGAGAATGCTGCCATGAACTGACTGGTCATGTCACGACTGTCAATGGTATTGTGTATACACAGAGTGGCAACCAGCTTATCTCATCCAGTTGGGACTCACTGCGGATATGGGATGTTGCGACAGGTATTTGCAAGTATACTCTGACTGGCCACAGCGACATTATTTTTCAGATCGCTTATTCACCCCAAAACGATCAGGTTGCATCCGCCAGCAATGACACTACGATACGTGTTTGGGATGTTGGTACAGGAGAGTGTCGACATATCCTCATTGGTCACAACACCGAGCTGGTGCACTCCGTCGTGTACTCGCCGAGAGGCGATCAGATTTCATCCGGCGCTCGCGATGGATCTTTGAAGGTGTGGGATGCAACATCCGGGGATTGTCTTTGGACATTCACTGGCCACAGCAGCTGGATTACCAAGATCGTGTATTCATCTCGATGGGATATCGTTGTTTCCGCCGGTGATGACAAATCAGTGCGAGTATGGGACGTTACATCGGGTCAATGTCGAGCAGTGATCCAAGACTTCCGAGATAGAGTTACCAGTATTGTCTGGACAGAATCCTCTGGTTTCGATTACCTGATTGCTGGCTGTGCAGACGGGACTGTGGGAGCATGGCAGGTGCTGCTTGAAGGGGATCACTGTGTTGTATCTTTGAGATGGATGCCAGCAATGGGTGTGCTTGATGTGATGGGTGCGACCATACAAGATGTTCAAGGACTAGGTCAGCTCAGTAAACAGCTTCTGAAGCAACGAGGAGCTATAGGAGAGCCGATTAACCGTCTACGCGAGGCAGGCAAAAAGGTGGCCGCGATGGCATCTGTGGTATCCAGACTCAAGGCTTTGTCGAACACAACAGCAGGGGATATCGCAACGATTGCTGGTGCTTCGACAGAACCACTAGAGCAGAGGTTGGAGCGAGCAAAAGACCCACTTTTCCGGGATATCGTGGCAGCTATTGTAAAGAATATCGATGGGTGCAAATAAAGGTTTGGGTGGTCTATTCGTCCAATTGGGTATGTGAGATAGGTTTGGTGTGGGCCAGCAAAGGACAAGAGCCATGACCATGACCCCTGAGCATCAGACCAGGATCCTTGGACTGACTGAAGCAGTGGATTAGGAGTATCAGGACTGGAGACTCCGGTGTATCTTGGAGGATGGTATCGAGGAAGGGAAATCGTTTGTCCTGCCTGCCATCACATCACAAGCACGGCACACCATTGGGCTTGGTGGGGCGTGGTTGGTCAAAGGCACCACAAGGGCTTTTTTTTTTTTGCCGTGTCACGAAGTTGATGCAAGTGTGGCCTTTCCTCCCTCCCAAGAGCAGCGCCCCACTTCTTATTCCAGTCATGGAGCCAGTAGAAGACCCACCTATGGTGGCCAAGCTCAAATCGCTACTGAATCGAGGAGCAAGGATCGAGATTACAGATGGACGAGTCTTCATGGGCCAGTTTATGTGCATAGATCATTCCAAGAACATCATTCTTGCTGGCGCTTTTGAATCACGACCCACCCAGCCGTTGCCTGTTGATCAAAGCACAACACAACCGGTACCAGGAGTAGCGGAAGCACTAGCAACTTTGACTGGAGATGATGCTAGCAAACGGAAACCCGGTGTCCTCAAAATGGCACCGCCACCCGAAGACGGTACGTTGTAATGGATGATCATCAACCTTTGACAAAGAGGAGCAAGAGCTCAATGAAAGGGCGCGCGGTGATTTGTAACAACTCTTCGGCAACACTTTCTCTCTATTACTAGAGAAGAGATTCGTTGGGCAGGTTATGATCCCTGGACATCATATCGTCAAGGCGGAGATGGACTGTAGTCACATGCGAGGCACCGATTCGCGACTTCAGGCACCAGGCATCTTCGATCTGAACTATCTGCGAGGATGAAGGCGAAGCACACCAATAGCTCTATAGTTTCTCGACCATCTATATTAACAATGCTCACAACCGGAGGAGGGGGGGAACCAGAAGAGGTGCTGGACATCCTGGATCCTAATGTAGTTCTCTATGTGCTCTTGACAGGGCGATTCCACTCTTTGGGAAACCGGACTTTGGGCTTGATGTTCTTGGCAGCGTGTCTCAAGTCAAGGGGGACATCGCTCACAGCCTCGGGATCCTTCTTGGCTTCGTCAATGAGTTTGTCCAGCGTGTCACTCAACCACTTGAAGTTTTGAGACCGATCCTGGAACTTTTCACAGCTCATCTTGACCTGTTCTTTGACGGGATCATAGCGTGATCCAACCAGGAGCAAGAACTTGTGAAGTTCGGGGTTCGTCAATGGTAATGATTTCGTGTCTACCGTGAGAACAACCTTGGGTGCTGCTGGATGGTTGGGTTCGCCAATGTAGGTGGAAGTGCGGAAACGAAGAATCTGAGTCCTGGAAGGAGGTTGAAATGGCTTGACAAAGTCTACGAGGACCCATTGGATAACGAAGAGGTGGTGTCAATGGATGAAAAAAAAAAAAAAAGGGGGGGGGGGGCACGGTGCCCCCATGGATCACGGAACCTGATAAATCTGAAATCTTTATCCAACGTTACCCTTCAACTTGGGAAGCTCGTATTTGGTGATGCGAAGGTACTTTCTGATCTCGCGCTGTGTCTCCAGAGTGTTATAGCCAGGCTATCTCCCATGCGGCGCCAGGTCAAGCAACAAGAATAAAAGAGTGGAAAGAGCGATTCGTTGAGTGTCCCGTTCACGTTTTTTTCTTCTTGCATAATCATGCTGTGGATCAAACGACATTTGATCTCGATTAAAAGATCGAGAGGTTGCGTACGGTAGCAGAGTCGTCGAACTGGAAATCTTCAAGATTGTTGATATTCAACATGTTACCCGTTCCTCCTGTGCTTCGAATCGCGCCCAAGGCGGAAGAACGGGCTCGGTCCGTGGAAGGAAGCGAGGTCATCAGGGTACGGACGGCCTGCTTCTGAACCAAGCTAGCGATGCCTGTTGGCGTTGGTGTCCTTGTGATCGAGCGCAACATACTGGGTGACTATGGCTGCTGCTGTGGTCGAGGAAGCGGTGGTCGAAAGGCGATGCGGGTCCTGGGGTCTCTGCGATCCTAATTGTCCTTGTCCCGAAGGGAGAGAGAGCTTCAAAGTACACGGCCGTACAAAGAGGCTTCGTTGTTTTGGGAGGGGAAGATCGATTTCATTTAAGGGGTATGAGCACACTGTGAACACACCAGAACACACCAGTGAGCAATTGAGCCGGCCGCGATGACATCGTGCGAGAGAGAAGAGAGAGGCGATGATTGTTACATGTATATACGACAGTTGCGACAGTTGGGCGCCTGATCGGCCTTGTCGCCGAATTAGTTTTTGAGTTCATGGAGCACTGAGAGAAGGAGAGAGAGAACACCGTTTACGGTTCATATCTGTGTGTGCAAAAAGTGCTCAACGGAGGATTGGGTTCATGGTCTTGGTCAGAGCTGACATGTCCTTCGCAGCCTATGCTCGTTGCGCATGCCGACGACACCCGCATCGCAGCCATATTCGGGGCCATATATATTTTGCCGCTCTTTTTTTGATGCCCTCCATCGCCCCTTTCCTCAACTCTCATCTCATCCGTCTCCCTCTCTCTCACTTTCACTTTCCCACCTTCCTCCTTTTCCTCCTCTTCCTCCCTTTCGTCCTTTCCTCCCATCCTTCCGCTCTCTACTCTCTCCCTCTCCCTCTCTCCTCTATCCGCTTCCTCGTCGTCGCTCGTCGCTCGTCTCTTTTCTCGCGTCCAAGTCCCTTCTCCCACGCCTCCACGTCTTCCCTGCAAGCCCGTTCACCGGTGTCTGCTGCCCTCTCCTCTTCAAGCGTCTTCAAGACCAACCAGTGACACTCCAATGGCTCAAGGTATGCAAAGGCCTTGTTCCGTTCTCGCTGCGTCCCCATGGCACTCTGGCCACTTTATATTCTCCTCCCTTTGTTCATGGCTGACCCATGCCCCTAACGCTCGACTCTCCTTTCTTTCTTTCACTCTCTCTCTGTCTCTCTCTGTCTCTCTCTGTCTCTCTCTGTCTCTCTCTGTCTCTCTCTGTCTCTCTCTCTCCCCATTGACCACAAAAGTGCTGCACCTCGAACAATACCGAATCAGCCAAGAAGCTGCCAGAAGCTTCGAGGATGATCTCGACTTTTGCCCCAGTCTGTCTGCGAAGGAGGTATGTCCTCACTTCAGTGCTCTCCTCCTCCCTTCTCCCTTTCATTGCTGTTCCGATGTTCTCCCTTCCCTTCTCTCTCTCTCTCTCTCCAACAAAGCGAGCGTGCACACAAACCCCACGACTTTTTTTTAATCTGCGCAATTGTTATGAACGCAATGGGTGGGTGTGTGTGTGTGTATGAGAGTGTTTGTTGTGCACAGGTCTCACTGTGTGAGTGTGAGGGTTGTGCATGTGTGAGAGATGAGCCGAAGATATGGCCGATGGTGCAGTCGTCCCTCCCTCCACCCAAAGGAAAAAAAAAGGAGCATCCACGCATCCACAAAAAACAAGAGGGAGAGAAAGTGCCCTATCCCCAGGTCCTGGTATCATCGTGCAGGTCATGCATGCTGGGCCTCTCCCTCCCTACTCTGCCTGCATGCTCC
>Ga0247824_10001071_pt1 | contig 14591 bp, 14 predicted proteins | sample 13C_PalmiticAcid_FD_194412 | JGI IMG/M metagenome (GOLD analysis project Ga0247824, IMG submission 194412) | Soil microbial communities from agricultural site in Penn Yan, New York, United States - 13C_PalmiticAcid_Day48 | ecosystem: Environmental > Terrestrial > Soil > Agricultural land... | reverse complement strand
GAGGTGGGCGCCTGCGTTTGTGCCTGTGCCTGCGGGTTGTTTTGGGTTGAAGGCTGGGGTGGGGATGGTGGTGGCCGGAGTGGTGCCGTTGGGGAGGGGTTTAGCGGTGGTTGTTGTTGTTGTGGTTGTGGTTGTGGTGGTGTGGATGGGATTGGTGGGGAGGGCAAGCACGCCCGGGTCGAGGAGGCGTTCGTCTTGGAAGTGGGTGCGTGCCGCGACGAGGAGCTTGGAGAACTCGCGCGCCGAGTGGGTGCCAGCGTGGAGGGGCGCGGTGAAGCGCGGCCAGAGGGCGGTGCAGGCGTGCGTGAAGGAGGGGAGAGTGCGGGAGGCGGCCCGGGCGAGGGCGTCGTGGACGGCGGCCGTGAAGCGCGTCCAGAGGTCGGTGGTTTCTTGCGGTGTGGTGTTGGGGAGGGTCGGAGGCGGCGAGAGGGAGAGGATGGATATGAAGTCTTGTTTGGTGTAGGTTGGGAAGTGCAGGTAGGGAACGGAGGAGGTGAGGAGGAAGTGAGGGGGCGGGGAGGTGACGATGAAGACTGTGGTCAAGGAGGGAATCTGGGAGGTGGTCAGCAGGTGTAGACAGAGCTTGTCTGGGTTGGCGACTTACAACCTCAGATAGCCTCGCTAGAGCCGGAAGCAGTGTGTGCGGAGCGTCTCGCTGGCGATCGATGCCATCAAACACGATGACAAAGCGGAAGCCGTCAGGGCGTGCTGTGTATTTGAGCATCCTGGAGAGCTCGACAGCCAGCTGCGACACCGTCTCACACCTCGATGGTGCGGCATCCCATGCGAGGGCACCGGCTACCTTGCCGACGACGCTCTCGTAAAGATGGCGGGCTGTGACGCATTCTACCGAGTTGACGACGGCATACTTGAGACTGAAGCCGCCATCTTCGGGCTGATCTGCCAGGGCGGCCAGCAGAGCTGCTGTGACGGCACTCTTGCCCGTGGCCTCAGTGCCGTATAGAACCAAGTTCCGACATGGAGCGGCACTAGGCTACAATGAATCAGCATTGTTGATAATGACAGAGCCGAGATATCTTACTGAGAGAAGTGTTGCAAGTGTTCGGATCTGTGTTTCTCGGCAAGGGAATGTTTGGTTGAGCGTGGTGAGAATCAGCTCGTCGGGGAGCTGGAACACCGAGTTGCGCATGGCGCAGTTTTGCTCAAGCGAGAGGAAAATCTGCAAGGTTGGCTGTTAGGATTCAAGATGCCGTCCGCGATGTGGAAACCTGGGACCACCTGAGAGCAACGCCCGTGTTACCAAGTCGCGTTGACTGCCTTCTCTTCCCGGCCCACGCGTCACTGATGCTGAGATCTGAGTGGCCAGTTTTGGCCTAGGATGGGTCCGCCCTTGCAGCCTGTGATACGGCAAGATGTAAATTACCCATTATTTTCCTTTGTTGACCGCTGTGTAAGTGAGGTCAGTCGAAGCGCATCCCCGTTTGATCTTCGACTCCATTCCGCGTACAGATCTCCATGTGCGCGAGGGGAACACTACAAGACGCGCATGCGGCCGAGAGTGGCTTCGCAGGCGAGTGTGAGCCAAGATGCACAGCTAATCGTTGAGTTACAGCCCAAATTGAGAGCAACCGCCAGCCCAGAAGATGGGAGGGGATTACGCACTTTGATGCACGCGGCCACGAGGACCCAAGCCACTGGTACCCTACAGGTACCTGAGATTCCGTTGCTGGATGTCTTGGTGAGGGTGCCTGATGTGCCGCCCCAAATCCAAGCTTGACCCGAAGTCGCGGCGGCAGGAGCGCCCTGGGCCACGACGCGAAGTCGTAAGCGCGGGGACCCGCTGCTCAAAGTTGCGCCGCGATTCGTCACAGCCGCCATCCCAACCTCAAACTCAACACTTCCACGTTTCTTTGAGCTCAACTCACTGCCTCGCTTGTGAACGCATCCCTCATGGAGCTGAGGTAAGATGCAGGGTGAAGCTTCAGCCTCACACCAGGCCTGGGGCATTGACAAGAACATAACTACTTGACGTCCTGCTGTGTCAGCCATCGTCAAGAAGAAAACCCAACCCCGACACCTTCCGCTTGACCCACCCTGCCCCCCTCAACCCGGCGCAACACGGCCCTCGGCAGCCGACCATTCGGCTTCGCATCTCCGCAATCCCCACAGTACCCGGCGGCCTTATCCGGAGGCTGTCCGGACGACAGCCCACCGTCATCGGCATTCGTCCAGTCCAGGACCCCGAGAGGCACAATGGGGGAAAACGAAAAGCTCAACATTTCCGGCACGACGGCAGCCGCCGACAAACCCTACCACGCCAAACGCCCGCACCGCAAGACCCGGACCGGATGCCGCAACTGCAAGACACGCAAGGTCAAGTGCGACGAGGCGCGCCCGGCCTGCCGATCATGTACTGTCCGGAAGGAGACATGTGTGTACATGGCCGCTCCAAGGCGTGCCAGGCCTACGAGCCCTAGCACCGCGTCATCGCCCGACAAGGAACCAGCTGGCCCCCTGGCTTTGGCAGCCAGGTGCGCCAGCACCGTTCCGCAGCAACCTCTGTTCATTCCTGGGGGGCACAGCGAGCTGGATATGCGCCTCTTGTGGTTCTACACAACCGCCACTTACACCTCCTTCTCGACCGGCGGCCTGAGAGAGCGCAATGTCGACGTGATTCTCAAAGTGAACGTCGTCCAGCATGCCTTTGCCAACCCCTTCTTGATGAACGCCGTGCTCGGCCTTGCCGCCATGCACATCAACCATCTCGGCATCCACCACATGGGCGTATCGCGGTCGCAAGAGATCCGATACCGAGCAAATGCCTTTGAGACTTACCGAAAGGCAGTCGGGGTCGCCGATCCAGCCACTTTTCCGGCCTTGTTAGCTTGCTCGCTGCTGCTCTGCGGCCTGTCTACCCATGTGTTTCGGGGCGAGGACGCTCAACCACTCTCCATCCTGCACTGGATGGGCCTCTGGAAGGGGATCAGCACCATCATACAAGTAACGGAGCTCCCGGAACTCGTTCGATCGGGAATTGCCGCTCTCATCGCCCGTCCCAAAGTGGACATGGATGCGTCAGCTCGCTGTCTCCCAAACTACCTTCTCTTCATGATCGCGTCAGTCAAAGAGGGTGATCCTGACTTCGGCCTCGTCCAAGATTATTACAAAGCGCTCCAGTTTCTGGGGTCCCTTTATCTCGAGCTAGAAGAGGGCTTCAGCCAGATGTTGGTGTTGCGCATCTGCACCTTCCCCACGTTCCTCCCCAACTCGGTCGTCGATGCTGCTCGCCAGAAGCGGCCGCGTGCCCTGGTCATCTTTGCGCACTATCTCGTGTTTATCAAGTTCAGAATCAACTCGTGTTGGTGGATGGATAACATATCCGACCTCGAAATACCCAGCATAAATCGCTGCCTTGGCCCGGAGTGGCACCACTTGCTGCGCGTCCCCATGGCTGCCCTACAGATGGAAAACGACAGGGACATTGTGAGGCTGCTCCTGGACGACCCCGCCTGGGACAAGCCCATCACGCTCAAAGATGAAGGAGAGCTGCTCACTTCGGACTGCGAGAGAGAACTCGCGATTCGAGCGGCCAGGCAGGCCAACGGTACTACCAAAGTGATGGAGTCCCAGGATGAAATGTTCCAGTTTAGGGGGTGTTGACACAGTGCGTCAGCCGGTGGTTTCGACGGCGTTTACGTTTGGATACCGACCGGAGTCGAGTTAAAGGAGACCTAAGGTAGCGATTTGAGTGTATCCGAGCACCTGGCGGCAGCCACCAATAAGGTATTTAAAACAAATATTCGCTCCAACTCTGCCGTCCTTTCCACACCGTGTCTTCCCCAACCACATTTACAACCCAAACCACTGCTCACTCGCGGTCAAGTTTGACGGCACACTGTGCCCAACACCCGTACCATAAATCCCCTGCACGTTGTCCCCGTAGTTATCCGTCTGATAGTTCGCCTGCGGATAATTCTTAACCGTGCTCGTCGGCGTCTGGCTGACCCCAAACACATTCGTCCACTGCTTGATCGTCTCCTGGAAATTCGCCGGCGCCAGCGTGCCGTCCGCACTGCCGTGCCAGATCTGCATCTTGGGCCGCGGGCCGTCATATCCAGGGTACATGTTCCTCACCACATTCCCCCTATTCCCCCCACAAGTCAGTCGGTCACCCAAGACAGCCAAAAGGAGTAAAACAGAAGAAAAAGAAGAAAAGAAAAACGTACCACTGCTCCGCCGAAGCCCTACTCTGCCCCCCACTGCAGCTATTATTCCACTGCGCCACCCCGCCCGAGGAGCTGACAAAACACCCGGCCGGCACGCCGCTGTACACGCTGACGGCCTTGAACAGCTGCGGGTACGTCGCGGCCATGACGTTGCCCATCATGGCGCCGGAGCTGCCGCCCGTGAGGTACACGCGGTCGCGGTTGACGCCGTACTTTTCGATGGCGTATCCGACCATGTTGGCGATGGCCTGGCTGTCTCCGCCGCCGTTATGTGTGAGCGAGCCCCGCGAGGACACGTCCCAGCAGGTCCCGGAGTTGGGGGAGGATGGCCAGAGCGTGATGTACCCCTTGCGGTCGGACCCTTGGTGCCAGGGGATCTTGGAGTTGCCGAAGTAGGAGGAGGCGGAGGACTGGCAGGAGTCTGGAGGGAGGGGGGTTGTGTTACTGATTGTGTTCGAAGCGAGTCTCTAGAGTGAACGCTGTTGCTGTAAGGGGGATACATACGAATAACCACCACCAACGGCGGCGACGCCACCACCTTGTCCGGGACATAGATATACATCTCAGCCCTGCTCGTAGCATTATTCGGATAGTTGACCTTGGTAAGCTGCGCGCCCATCACCCCCGCACCCGACATCAGCGCCGCCGCCGCGGCGACAACAAGGTTGCTGAACACGACCATCTCGAAACAAAACAGGTTACAATCTGCCCAAGTAGAGCAAGAACCAAACAAAACTAGGGTCTCACAGGAATATGTACTTCTTCTTCTCTTCCCTCCCCTTCCCGTTGAAAAGCCAAGCACAGAGGCCAAGACCCCTTATATACCCCCAACATACCCCATCCATCCATCCACCCATCCCGTCCCATGGCATGCCGCCCAGCAGATCCCAAGATTCCCGCCCCTGCTTCCCCCGGCAAACCTACTCAAAAGCCCACGCAACTGACTGGTGGGAAATTTCCCTCCCATCCCTGAATTGCCGTCTACTACAAAGTAGATTCAAGGGAAGGGGTGGAGTGGGGGAAGGGAAGTAGAAGAAGTGGGGGGCGGCTAAACGATTGATTATTTACCTCGGAGGATAATCAACTGTACCGTGCCCCAACGACCCCAATCCCACCCACTCTGTGCCAAAACACCCCATTGGACCACCGCCAAGCCCTTCGATGATCATCTATCTGTCGGTACGGAACCAGTCAAGGTCGAAAGCCAGAACTGGTGCCGACAGAAGTGACCTGTTTTGTGACTGACATGAACCGGATGGCCGACATGGACCTCACCTGGAAGACCAGCATCACAGCGCGGATAGAGACACGACAAAAACATAGTCACCAATCAGCCGGGCCCAGAGACAGACAAAATTGATTGATACACAGCTCACAAATGAAACTTGACTGAGCTAAGGGAACTCCCCGGAAACCGTTTCGCTTCTATACACAGGTCGCCGATTCCTTCCCGGTTTTACAGGCCCCCAGATTACGAGCTCTTCTCGAGCTCAGCCAGAATCTTCTCGCCCTTCGCCCGCGCCGACGCGAAGTCACCAACCATGTAGAAGGCACCCTCGGGCAGGTCGTCACCCTCACCGCTGAGAATGGCCTTGAACGAGGCGATGGTGTCCTTGAGGTCGACGAGCGTGCCCTCGATGCCGGTGAAGACGTGGGCGACGGTGAACGGCTGGCTCAGGAAACGCTGGATCTTACGGGCGCGCTCGACGGTAAGCTTGTCGGCTTCCGACAGCTCGTCCATGCCGAGAATGGCAATGATATCCTGCAGGGACTTGTACTCCTGGAGGATCTGCTGGACGCGGGTGGCGGTGTCGTAGTGGTCCTGGCCGACAATGCGGGGGTCCAGCATACGGGACTTGGAGTCGAGAGGGTCGACGGCGGGGTAGATACCCAACTCGGAGATACCACGCGACAAGACAGTGGTGGCGTCCAAATGGGCGAAGGTGGTGGCGGGGGCGGGATCAGTCAAATCGTCAGCAGGCACGTAGACGGCCTGGACCGAGGTAATGGAACCCTTCTTGGTGGTGGTAATGCGCTCCTGCATACCACCCATGTCGACGGCGAGGGTGGGCTGGTAACCGACGGCAGAGGGAATACGACCGAGAAGGGCAGACACCTCGGAACCGGCCTGGGTGAAACGGAAGATGTTGTCGATGAAGAGAAGCACTGGTTTCCAGTCAGACACATGCGGCAATTAGGGACGCCAGAGACAAAAATTGCTTACCATCCTGGCCCTCAGCGTCACGGAAGTACTCAGCGACGGTCAGACCGGTAAGAGCGACACGGGCACGGGCTCCGGGGGGCTCGTTCATCTGGCCGAAGACAAGGGCGACCTTGGACTCGCCCTCGAGCTGAATGACGGAGGTCTCCTGCATTTCGTGGTACAGATCGTTACCCTCACGGGTACGCTCGCCGACACCAGTGAAGACGGAGTAACCACCGTGGGCCTTGGCGATGTTGTTGATGAGCTCCTGAATGAAGACGGTCTTGCCGACACCGGCACCACCGAAGAGACCAATCTTGCCACCACGAGCGTAGGGAGCCAGCAGATCCACGACCTTGATACCGGTAACCAGAATCTCAGCGGTGGTCGACTGATCGACGAACTCGGGAGCCTCGGCGTGGATAGGAAGGAACTTGTCAGTCTTGATGGGACCACGCTCATCGATCGGGTCACCGGTGACGTTCATGATACGGCCGAGAGTGGCAGGGCCGACGCTGTGATGGAAACTACGTCAGCCGATGCCCAGCCATGTCGATATTTTGCTGCCAAAAGCGTTTCAACTCACGGGATGGTGATGGGAGCACCAGCTGTTGCGAGCGGTTAGCGAGCTGCGCCGAACACTAGAAAGAGGGGAACAGAAACTCACTATCGGCAGCCTTGGCACCACGGACCAGACCCTCAGTACCTGGATATTTGCGTTTAGAACACCTTCTCAACGAGCCATGCGACGAGGGAACCAACCGTCCATGGCAATGCACCTCACGACGCTCTCGCCGAGATGTTGCTGTGTCTGGGTTAGCAGGCTGGGTGTGATTGGCGGCTGGGAAGGCTTGGCATACCGCGACCTCGAGGACGAGCTTCTGGCCATTGTTGGTGGTCTCAAGGGCGTTGAGAATGGGGGGGAGCTTCTCGGTATCGAACTTGACTGTCGACGGCGTCAGCTGAATGCGACCGGGAGCAGCGCGCAGGGGCGCGTTGTGGTCACAGAGAGCTACTAACCATCGACGACGGCACCTGTTGGGATTGCGCGGTTAGCCTGAGGAACAATTTTCCCGGTCGGGGTTCTCCGGGAGGCACCCGCGCGTCGAAGCTTGCTTACCAATGACCTGGTAGATCTTGCCATCACCAACACCGGCAGTGCTGGCGAACCTGCTGAAGGCCGGGGCCCTGAGGCTGGCCGGGCGAACGGCGCGACGAGTCGCCGCCGCGAAGGAGGGACGGGCCCGGGCGAAGGCGGAAATGCCGCTGCGCGAGGGGAGAAAAGCTTTGCGTCAGCATCAATTCGGCTCAATTGGCGCGCGGCGGTCTTCAGGAATTCGAAAAGTCGGTCTCTCGGCGGCAACTCACCTCTTGAACATCTTGACGATGATGCAGGGCGGACTTGGGACGGTGGATGTGCAGTGAGAAGAGATGGCTCGGGGGAGGAAGAAAACGGGCTCGAAAATCTCTCGACGAGCTTTCGGCTAGGAGCTGCGGAGCTCCTACATTTCACGTGACGTCTTGTTTTGGGAAAAAGGTGGGTCTCGGACTGCCAGCCTTCCCGCAAAACGCTGTCGTCGACCACTCTTTTCCCCAGAAAATGCAAGGGACCCAATCCGTTCCGACACATCTTGGCCATGCTTCCAGGCTGTTGCGCTGCCTCTGGATGCATTGGATTTTCTCGTTTCTGTTAGAACCCAATCCTTGCAGGGCTTCTGCAATTCCCGAATCCCATTGAGATCTGTTTCAGCCTGTTTGCCCCGTTCAATTGAGCTTTGCTAGCTGCTGTTTCGCGTTGCTGTTGAGACGGCCCACCGGAAGGTCCCGGGTCGGGCCTTGAATTGAGACGCCAACGTCGACGCCGATTGGATGGACAAGTGGCATTTTTGCACGTCAACCTCTCAATCCAGTAACGGAAAAGCAGCAACGCAGGACGCACGTCTGTCACGAACACACATCTCTTTTCTTACCCCGCTCTTTGGTTTCTGTCCGAGTTCAAACGTTTCCTTCAAGGTTACAATACAAAATACTCCTTGCTCGCCCCCCGTCCCAGTTTATTTACCCCAGAGCATCATGTCTGCGACACACTCGATTCAGGTGCCAGAACCTAGAGCAGGAAGTGTTAGAAGACAGTTCAGAAAACAGTTCGGAAAACTGTTTGGGGCTGACTTACCAAAGCGGTCCTGGCCGGAATGTAGATATGCGTGCAGTTCTTCCTGCCGTTCCACTCGAGCTGCTCCGTGAAGAAGCGAGTGCTGTCGTCGATCCGGCAGAATCCGCCATGCTCTTTGGTGTCCGTGTCCAGGACGATCCGGTAGGTGCCGGGAACCTCGATGCCAATCCGGTAATCCGTAAAGCTCTGGGTCGAGTGGAAGTTGAAGACAAACACCAGGCCAGCCCGCTCAAAGACAATGACCTTGTCGCCCTCGTGCTTGAGCGAGATGTAGGCCTGCGGGGCGTGCAGCCAGCCGTACTTGGCCTCGGTCGTGTTCATGGAGCGGTCAAAGTTGTTGAGGAACTGGTAGCGCAGCAGGTGGTCCTCGGTCAGGTTCAGCTGGCGCCGGGCGTACCAGAACGAGTTCTGGTTGCCCTCGCGCGGGAAGTCGAGCCACTCCGGGTGGCCGAACTCGTTGCCCTCGAAGTTGAGCCACCCTTCGCCGCCCAGGGCGTGCGTCAGGAGGCGGATCATCTTGTGCAGCGCCATGCCCCGGTCGATGACGGGGGTGAGCGGCGCGAGGACCGACATGTTGGTGTAGAGCTCGGCGTCGCAGAGGTGCATCATGAGCGACTTGTCGCCGACCAGTCTGCAGGGGGGTTAGCACAACTCGAGGATAAGAGAGCACAACACTTACGCTTGATCGTGGCTCTCAGCGTACGCGATCGTCTTCTCTCCATGGCGCCGATTGGTCAGAGTGAAGCAGATGTTGCCAATGTCCCAGTCCTCGTCCTTCTTCTCCTTCAGGATCTTGATCCACATGTCCGGGAGCGCCATGGCGAGCCTGTAGTCAAACCCTACACCTCCCAGCGACAGTGGGAGGCAGAGCGCTGGCATGCCCGAGACATCCTCGGCCACGGTGATGACCTCCGGGTACAGCTCGTGGAGCATCTCGTTGGCTATCATGAGGTAGACGACCGCCTCCTCGTCAACACCCTGGCCAAAGTATTCGTGGTAGCCGCCGGAAAAGCCACTGCAAATGTCAGTTCCATGTGCACAACGTACAGAACTAAACAACAAACTTACGTTCCAATACCGTGGTGGAGGTAGAGCATGCTCGTGACGCCATCAAACCGGAATCCGTCGAAATGGTACTCGTCCATCCAGAACCGCAGGTTGCTCAGCAAAAACCTCATGACTTCATGGTGGCCATAGTTGAATAGCCTGCTGTCCCAGAGCTCATGCTTGCCCTTGGCGCCCTCGTGGAAGTACTGGTGATCAGTTCCATCGAACTGGTTCAGCCCATCCAGTACGTTCTTGGACGCGTGGCTGTGTACCACGTCCAGCAGCACAACCAACCCCAGGCTGTGCGCCACATCAACCAACTCCTTGAGGTCCTCGGGCTCCCCGTAGCGGCTGCTGGCGGCGAAGAAGTTGTTGACCTGGTAGCCGAAGCTGGCGTAGTATGCGTGCTCCATGATGGCCATGAGCTGGATGGCGTTGTAGCCCAGGCTCTTGATGCGCGGGAGCATGTTCTTGGTGAACTCCTTGTAGGTGGTGACGCGCAACTCGGGTGACGAGATGCCGACGTGGGCCTCGTAGATGCGCAGGCTGGCGGGCTTCTTGGGCCGGTCGTGCTTGAAGGCGTACCGCTCGGCCGCCGGCGGGTTCCAGAAGCGGGCATCGTAGGCCGGCGAGACCGACAAGTCCTGCGTAACATACTTGATCCATGCGGGCAGCCTGTCAACCCATTCTGCCGTGGGCAGCTCGAGTGTGATCTGGGCTCGTTAGTCTGGCTAATGGTTCTTGGAGGTCCCGTCGCCGTACATACCTTGATTTTGGAGTTGTGGGGGATGGCCGGCTTGCCGTCGGCGGTGGGCGGGATGGTGATCTCAAAAACGCCAAACTGATTCTTCTTCATGGGATGGGCCTTCTTATCCCATTTGTCTAAAAGGGTGAGCTTGTGGCCTCAAGATCAGCTGGCCTCGAAACTCACTGAAGTCGCCGATGAGCGCAGCCTGGACGGCGTTGGGAGCCCATTCTCTGTAGACAATGGTGCCATCTGGCTTCGCGTGCAGTCCAAAGCTCTCCGCCCCCTGAGATGGTCAGTGAGCCGGGTGGGTGAGATGAGTTTGGGGACGAGACGAGCATACCTTGCTGAACTTTTCTAACCCGCCCTCGACCTTGTCAATCTTCTTGATCCAATCTTGGGCCTTGGAGTAGCGTCTTTTCAACGAGTCCTGGAAAGGCGACAACCACGGGTCGAGCTTGAGCACTCCTGTCTCTGAGTCAGTTGATGGCGCCAGACATTGAGAAGCCCTTTTCGGAGTGACGAACCGGTGCCGTCCTTGGGAATGTCGTCCCCGGCTACCTTGCCCCCGCCCACCAGCGTGTTTGACGAGTTCACAGCAATGGGATCCATTTCGGCTGCAGTATTGACTCTTTCTGACGTGTTCGACCCTGTGAGATGCAGGTCCCGGCAAATGCAATGCCCGCAGAATTTGTTGCTGACGGGCGTCAAAGTGTAGGGTCGTCTGACGTTCGAGGACAGACCCGCACGGTGAGGAGAGGCAGAACTCGGTGTATTTACTTTCAGGGAAGGAATGTGATGAGCTGGAAGCGGGGCGATGAGAAAAATACGAGATTGATGGCTGCAGTTGTTGTGTAGCGAGAGCTATCAGCTGTGCAAGCTGCAGCAAGCAGGTGGTGAGCTTTAGACGGCATGCAGATGCTGCATTACATCATGGGCCCTCCCTCAGCTGCAGCCCAACCGATCCAATGGATCTGCCAAATCTCAGCAAAATCTGGCAGGGGCAACGTCCCCTGTGGCGACTCCACGCCGCCCCGATAGCGGTTACCTGCTGCTTTGCCCCCCCGTGCCACCGCATGTTGGCAGACCAACTTTATGCACCCAGCCCCTCCAGGGGTTTCAGCGCTGCACCGCCTTATCGCAGATGTGGTGGAGGGGGATAAGATGATGGATGGGATCGGACTTGATTTCGGAGGGAATAGGCGCTGGTGGGGCCTTGTCAAGGGGCCAGCCTTTGCTGCTCATTGGAGAATTGGCCTGAAGCTGGGGTGGGGTCTTCCCGTTGCAGGGGATCGAGCTGCGGCAAGCGGTGGGTTAGCTTTGGGTGGCCGGTGCTTGGGTCCCCGCACCGCCTTCAGGGTGCATCATCTCCTCTCGAGCTTCTGGACCACTCCAAACCACAGATTACAGATTACGTGACGCCGTTTGAACACCTGCATTGGTTGTGGCGCAATTGTCCTCCGCCTCTCGGTTCCTCCAAGATTCCGAAACAAATCCCCCGAAGGGAGAGCTGCTTGTCAAGCTTGTTCTGGTCGTCAATCACTTTCCGAGCATGACCGCCGACCTCGCGCGACAATGTCGGTCCTAGCACGACTTCGAGCGCCGACATGCGCCGCAACCCTCCGAGCTGCCCGGCTTCGGCACCCCGCCTACTCGACATCGAGCATCCTTCTCGGGGCCCCTCGCCGGTCCAACTCGTTCAATTCCGGTTACACTAGTACCTATGACCCGAGCCAGGACACGGGCCGCGGCCCCATCTTCAACAAGCACACCTTCGGCGTCCCGCAGTTCTATCCGCGGGACCTGAAGCGGCGCGTGGATGACTACGTCGTGGGACAGGACCGCGCCAAGAAAACGATATGCTCCGTCATATTCAACCACTACCAGGGGCTGCGCCGCCGCCAACACCACGAGCTCCAAGACCAGCGGCTGAGGGAGAAGCTGCAGAGGCAGAAGTATGCCCAGGACCAGGATGACTTTGACCGCGCCGGGTACAACACCACCCGCACGCACCCAGTCGAAGGTGGGCGATGGCCCTCGCGTCGTTCTGCATTTCCAGCGGCATCGCGGCGACAGACTGATAACGTGTTTGCTTTCCAAGATGAATATCCGGGGCACCAGGAGTCTGTCCGGGGCACGTACCAAATACCGGACCCAGTGCTGGAGCCCCCGGCCGACGACTTTTACATCCCGGAGGACTTCTCCGCGCCAGAACATGTCAAAATAGACAAGAGCAACCTGTTGTTGATTGGGCCGACTGGCGTGGGGAAGACGTACATTCTTGAGTGAGTCACCCAAGCCAGGCTTGATGGACGCCTTGGACTGTGTTAATCGGTGTCGGTGCAGAACCCTAAGCAAGAAACTCAACGTGCCCTTTACCATAAGCGACTGCAACTCGTTCACACAAGCCGGCTACATCGGACAGGACGTCGAGTCGTGCATCGAGCGGCTGCTCATCGAGGCCAACTACGATATCAAGGCTGCCGAGCACGGAATCGTTGTGTTGGACGAGTTCGACAAGATTGCGAAGCGCGAGACGATCAACGGGAGAGACGTGGGCGGCGAGGGCGTACAACAGGCTCTTTTGAAGCTTGTCGAAGGGACAAAGGTCACGGTCAACATCAAGGACCAGAGATCTTCTCGGCCAACAAACAACCCACCCAGCGGCTACGGGCCGTCGAACCCGCAATCCACTCCTCCAAGTGGCAAGGTCGATCAGTACACCATCGACACCACCAACATCCTCTTCGTCTTCTGCGGCGCCTTCGTAGGGCTGGACAAGGCCGTTCTCCGCCGAGTCGCCAAGCCATCCATCGGCTTCGGCTCCGAGGTCCGCGGCCGCAGCACCTCCATGTCCGGCAGCAAGGACATCCTCCCGCCCGAGATGTACTCCCATCTCCCGCACCAACCCACAGCCCCCACGACCCACCGCATCGGCTTCACCCCGCTCGACCTCACGACCCCCGCCGACCTGCAGGCCTACGGCTTCATCCCCGAGCTCATCGGCCGGCTGCACAACATCTGCGCGCTCACGCCCCTCTCGCTCGACGAGCTGTACCGCATCCTGACGGAGCCGCGCAACAGCCTCGTCGCGCAGTACACGGCGCTCTTCGAGACGTACCCCAGCACGCTGGCCTTTACGCGGCGCGCGCTGTACGCCATCGCCGAGCGCGCCGCGCGCAACGAGACGGGCGCCCGCGGGCTCAAGATGGAGATGGAGCGCGTGCTGGCCGAGCCCATGTTCGACGCGCCCACGCCGTACGTGCTGATCACGGAGGGGTGCGTGACGGGCGCCGAGCGGGCCGGGTATTGGGGTAAAGATGGCAGGTTGGAGATGGAGAGGAGGGCGAGGGAGGAGGATGAGAGGGGGGCGGCGGAGCATGGCGGTGGTGGTGGTGGCGGGCAGGAGGGAACGTTTGAGCGGTTCAGGGAGGCGGGGCAGAGTGGTGCGTAGGGCCGGGGGTAGGGGAAAGAGTTATGATTTATGCAGTTAGCTGGTCATGAGAGGGCGTTTGGGAAGGGGATTTTGAGTTTGGGATTGGGGTTTGGTGTCTTAGGATAGGTTTGGTGCATTGTTTTGGTTGCCCCTGATTTGTTCAGACTGGGCTTGAGAGGGGTTTTCAACAGCAAGCAGACATGAGGCATTGCACAGGCAGCATTGAGCATTTCGATAACAGACTATACTCAACTGTGTTTCAACCAGGTGCTTTGGATTTGGCTTCCTTTACACTACTGTGTCAAGAAGTGTGTGGATGGCTTGATCAGTGTGATTGCATCATAACCGTGGTGGGGCCGCGGAATCGGAGGTGCTGGCTATCAAAAAAAAATGAGGGGCCCTGTTGACTCTTGTACCTCCGAGGACTGCCCCTCGTTGATAGCCTCGCTTTCACAGACGCGACACACAGCAATTGACGGCGAGCATCTACGCAGTGCCCAAGTCTGCCCAGATCTCTCCCGCGATTGGGCTCAGCCGCGGACCCCAGGAGCAACTTCGACTCTAGCAATCCGGCCGCCCAAATCCAGACCCCACCTCTCTCCCACTCGTCCCATTCTCTTATCTTCAACATCTCACCGAGAGACACAGTCACCAACCCTCCCGCCCACCAAAAACCCAACACCAAGCAACCAACGAAAATGACAACCCCCGAACCACCCGCCCCAGCAGCGGGCGCCGAAGCGAACACACCCCAACCAGCAATCTCAACCCCGCCAACAGAAGCGACCCTCACCCTCACC
>Ga0247824_10001070_pt1 | contig 14600 bp, 17 predicted proteins | sample 13C_PalmiticAcid_FD_194412 | JGI IMG/M metagenome (GOLD analysis project Ga0247824, IMG submission 194412) | Soil microbial communities from agricultural site in Penn Yan, New York, United States - 13C_PalmiticAcid_Day48 | ecosystem: Environmental > Terrestrial > Soil > Agricultural land... | reverse complement strand
CCCTTACTCCTCCATACAATCTCTCACACTATCTCGCCCGTTTTTTTTCTTGTTGTTGCTCTTTTCCTCCACAAAGTCGATTGAGAATTGTATGTGAATATAACCTGGTGCAGTCAAAAATAGACTGGGAACCTGGACAATTGCATCTCTCTTGCTCGCTCTATCTATTTTGCGCTGTGCTCATTGATGCAGAGATAAGCATGTTTGAATAGATTGTACAAGATCGTCGCCCAAGGTTTGTTCATATCTTTTGCACCCAAAATAGATGCTTAAATTAGGCCCACGCTTATTACATTCAATTGCCAAATCACATCTCATCCACGGACTCATTGGGTTTTGGGTTTGTGGGTACATCACACATCGGCGATGGTTCTCGAGCACGATCCATTCCTTCGAAAGGTCCCTAGCGAGAATGAGGGCGTTTGAACCAGTCGATTGACGACCAAAAAGGACACGCGACTGAAGGTGTGGTCGCACAAGATGGTTCCCCTGTATCACAGATTGCGTAGAAGTGATCCCACCCCCATGTCATCTCAAACTGTTCCGCGTTGGAGCCCTTGTATTTTGTCGACTGCGGTCTTACGTTGCTCCTTTGGGGTTGTAAGCCCCGAAAACCAGCTAATGTTGGTTGCTGGGGGTGGACCATACATAAAGAGCCCACGCATCGACTAAATTACATGTACGCCGAAGCTCAACTGGTTGGTCCTTGACAGAACTTCTTGGGAATAGATCGGTGCTGACAGTGACTTTGAATCAGCACTTTCTTACACGACATTTGGGGCTTGAAGAGCACTCCATACTCTGGGGTCATTCTCACTAACGCGGGTCACGAGCACAGCAGGAAACGGGCATCTTTGAGGACATAACCAGTCATTGGTATAAGTGGCCTCCATGCGTAGTCCCCATTACTGGTGGCAGCCATCTACCCTGCCTTCGGAGAATCGATCGTTGACTACACCCAACTCGAGGATACGGCAGCCGCTCTGACAGACGGGATCCACCGATTTGCCTACGACGCTGCCATCCTCAGATCCTCAGGCACAAAGTAACGATGTGGCAAATGTCGCAATCACCTCGCCCTTGCGCACTCAAGTGTTCACATCTGGTAGCACATTCAGAATACCGCCCCCTTTTGTGAAGATCCGAAGATCCAGTACTAGCAACAAACATGAACCAGAAATGCGGTAAGGCAACAAGGACAACTTTGGTCTCATAGGGCATGAGGAATTGAAAAGATACAGCTTTCCAAAAAAAAAACTTACACTCCTGGCACAGACAATCGGGTTGTAGTCCTGGATTCCTCAATCATCTTGAAATGACTCGATATGTTGGTGACTCCACAGATAGCACTCTCGACAAATCGTTTCTGGAATCGAGCTGGGTCACCAATCTCCACTGTAATGACTGGGACCTTGTATTCCTACATCGCGCCACGCAACAATCCATCAGGCGACGTGTTTTGCACAACGATCTGTGGATTTTTTCGCCCACTTGTGTCCAGTCCCCTGTTGGACCAAGCCCAAGACCCATCGTTCCTTCAGGCTTCGAGTCTACCCCATCAGTGTCATGGTGCATCATCACGGCCATATCAATAGGCAGGTCGGTCCGTTAGAAAAAGTACAAGCGAAGGAGGTATATTGTGCAATAGGTCACTGTCTATGGACTCCGCTGTAAGAGGACATGCGGGGACCGCAGGTCTTCTGACCTTGGGGGATCAAGCTTGACGGGCCTCTGTTATTGGTGTAACTTCTGGTCCGCGAACCGTTGAAGGCAACATGTATCCTGCAGGAGGAGTATACCCATGTTCCTGGGGAGCATTATATGACACTGTCATGTGCGGTGAATGGACGTTCGGAGGCACGAAATGTTGATATCCCCTGTAGTAGAATTGTGAAGAGGAATTACTGTGTGTAGCGGCTGACATCCCGCCAGAAGGAGAAGGTGGAGCGTCGTCATATCCGGATGCGCCATCGTCACCCGAATCATTCTTGTTCGATCGATTGTTCCTTTTCAGTGTGCTGTAGCGGATCGCCCACACAACGAATGCTGTACTCAAGGCTGCAGCAAAAAAAATGCCAATAAACTCTCCTGTAGAGAGTCTATCAGAAGCTGGCCTTGTATTGGAAGTGTCTGACTCTGGTGTTCCTTCATCCTTTGGCCCCGCATCCTTTTGTCCCGAATCAGTCTCCGGATTGATCGAATCTTTGTTCAGGTAGAGGTTGCGCTTCACATCGTAAATGATCATAGGGGCCGCAACGTTTTGTCTAGCGTCCGATCCTGGAACGAGGAAGAGAAGTCAATTGAGCCGTCATTTTCTCCCTGTCATAACGCGTCTCGACTAAACAAAAGAAGGACAGCGGTGTCACTCACCACCCCAAGAGAAAAAAGTGCCGTTGTAGAGCGTGCAAACAGAATACATCCTGGGCGAAGTATAGTCATTGCCGCGAGTCCAAATCATGGTGTTGAGATCCAGTACATAGATTTCGGGGGAGATGATCTGGTACCCCGTGTTGAGAATAACCCTGCCTCCAAATAGTACAAGGGTGTTCCCATCGTCAGCTAAATTCAGTATGGGGAGACAAGTCAGTCGCACGAAGCAATTTCCCGAGCAAGGGTTCAAGGAATCTTGAAGGAGCAAACAACTTACAGATAACGACACACATGTTGCTGCGAGAACTGGGAGCCGTCCCTTTCGTTGCCTATTCATATTGACAACCACGAGAGGAATTAGAAACCCGAAAAAGCATCCATCGGGTACCAAATCAGGCAATGTCGCTTACAGGGGTCGACCAACTGTTGTTACATGTAGAGCTCGTTAGGGGCAGAGATTTGAGCACCATCAGGGTAAATATACCCGCCAAAATAAAAGGATGCTTTGTTTTTTCGGCCACCAAACGCCCTCCATGTACATCGTCTTGGAGAGAGGACTGGTTGCCATCGAGATATTGATCATTTTATCCGTGTTGAAATCGTAGATTTGCATTCGCTCTCCAAAGGGGAGATAAACTTTGTTGGTGGTGGGATCCGTAACGGCAGAAATGCCCAAGCGATCAGGTTGAACCACGGTGACCCCAGACGGTGCCCAAGTGTCATTGGCAACATCATAGACCATAGCGTAACTGGAGACTCCTGATCTGAATGTGATGAACTTGCTACCGTCTGCATTCAGTGTACCGGTAAAATCCATTTGCTTTGGACCATTCTTGAGTCGTTTCCATGCTGGTTTGGCTGCATCCCATGAAACAGAAAGGTCAAGAACAATCGTTTGACCATCGCCCACCGTGATGCTGGATGTGGTGATAGTAGTGCTTCTGGTAGCGTTGATTACTTCTTGACTGAACCCTCCTCCGACGGCGTACAGTTTTGACCCAACACGAGAGTGAACAGCGTATGACTGAAACACGACATCGCCCTGGCCATGGACAAGGGTGGAGAGGAGTGAGAGTATGAGAGGGAGCGAGGAGAGAAAGAGGTAGAAGTACATTGAGCTGGCCATTGCTGGCCAGAGGGGGAGAGTGAGGGAGACAACGCGCATTTTCCATTGAGCTTTAATTCGCTGCAAAGAAGGTTTGTAGCACTTGGTCCCTGCAAAAAAGGAGAAGGTTGCGACGGCCTTCACTCGCTCTGAATCTTCACGACCCAATTTGCTAACCTCCTCTCAAACTACCCGAACGATCAAGAGGAACCCCATACCCTTGCTTACTCTACATCTTTCTCCAAGACAGGGCTGACGAATGTTTAGCACTCTGGGGGTGGGCGAGGGGTAAGCTCATTCATTTCGAGATCTGGCTTCGCCCAGATGTAATGGATCGCCACAACCACCCAGCCGAGTCTTTGAGCTGGACCCCTTCACGATGGGAAAATAAAATCCAGGCCGTTTCTCTCAAAAAACTCGAAATACGTGAGTTCTGGCCATGTCTCTTTTACCCATCGAACATCCTGTTCTTCCATTTGTTGCCACAGACCACGAAATCCAAGTATGTCAGTTTCTAGCTCGACAGAGCATCCAAGCCTGCCTCCAATCTCAAATCCAACCCATCACGACTCTTGGGATACGAATCGTACCCTTGGTAAGGGTCGACCTTCAAAAAAGTCAACTTGGTCAGCTTGCCGAGTCACTGTAAATCTTTCGATGCCATGCAAGAGGTCTCCCTTCGAGCCCGCAAATGAAAACGGAAAGTGTTTTCAAGTTCCTGCACACCCAATCTTGGGACTGATCACGAAGCACTGTTTCTGTTCCTGTCGACTCTTCCTCATTAATATCGCCCAGTATATCGCTTGAATCCAAGGTGGTGGCATGTAGGCTGGTCAGTCTCCAACAAGACGTCAAGATCTGTTGCACCATCGTGCTAGCCAGCCCGGGACATTGCTCAAGATTGAGTTGTTGTAAAGACGCGAAATGTCGAGACAATGAACTGAAGGCTAGCTCTCCGAACTTTGATCCCACGAAATGCACAGATATCAGTCGATGACAGCTGTCCAATATCTCGGCCAGATTCGCATCCCTCAAGTGGAGGACCGACAGGTTTAGTCATTCGATCAGTGTACAATGCACCTTGAAGAGATCACAGATATCAGATTGAGGCCTGGCGGTTGCTCAACGGCTCGCAGTCTAGGCCGTACTACATACGGACTGTCCCACGTAATGTTGCTATGACTGAGCACAGGTCTTGGAAGGTGGAGGCCGATAGCTTGCACTGTTTGCAGTCTTCCTTTGCTGGTTATCGCGAAAGCTTGCTTAATTGGAAATTGCTGTCGGTCGACAGAATTGAAGGGGGGGACGTTCCAATAGCAGTTGTTGGCAGAAGTGTTCGTGCCTGGAACCCGAGTAGGATCTCGCTGGAGAACATTGTTCAGGTTGTCAGACTCGGCACAGTTGTCGTTGAGATGAAATAGCTTGTCCATTTTCAAAGTTTTTAGAAGCATGCATACAAAGTTATTACAAAGTGTGGGACAGAACTATCTTTCGTCACGAGGTATCCGAGTTCGTCGCTTTCATCAGAGTAAGTACTCAGAGTCCACTTTTTTTTGTCGTTCTTGTTCAAAGTTCTCCTCATAGGCACAATCTTCTTCACCCTCATCCTCGTCTTCTTTCCGGTTCGTCCATTGGTTCGCTAAGAAAATCATCGTCGAAAATTGAAGTGCAAATGTTTCTCTCCTTCAGAACCTGGTTCATCTTCCACCGTTGCCTAGGGTCAGAGTGCATACGGCCATGTAAGAAGAAGAATTCTGGCCATGCCTCTATCATCCATCGCATATCTTGCTCCTCCATCTGCTGCCACAATCCATCAAAAAACAAACACTCGAGCCGCTTCAAGCTAGATAGAGCGTCCAATCCTGTCTTCACCCTCAGATCCAACCCATCCCGAGTCCCAGTTGAGGACGAGTAGGAATATAGCTTTGGACCGACGCTCAAAGAAGTCAGCTTTGTCAACTTGGCGAGTCGTTGCATCACCTTTTGATGCCACTCGATCGGTTTGCCCTCGAGTCCACAGATGAACACGCCAAGTGAGTCCAGATCCACGCACACCCACTCCTGAGACTGGTCACGAATCCCTGTCCCTGTTCTTATCGATTCTTCCTCATTGGTATCGCCCAAGATATCGATTGCATCCAAGGTGGTCGCAGTCAAGTCGGTCAGTCTCCGACAGGATGTCATGATCTGCTGCACCATTGTGCTGGTCAATCCAGCACAACGCTCAAGGTTGAGTCCTCGCAAGGTTGTGAAATGTCGAGATAGTGACAAGAAGGCCAACTCTCCAAACTTCGATCCTGGGAGATGGACGGATACGAGTCGATGACAGCCATTCAAAATCTCAGCTATGTTCTCATCCATCAGGTGGGCTGCTTCCAGTGTCAGTTGTTTGACCGATGGACAGTACAACTTGAACACGCTACTGATATGAGAGACTGGACATGGATCGTCTTGTTTGATGTGCCATCGCAGAACTCTCAGTTCCGGGCATCTGCGGATGACCTCGAGGTAGGATTGCGCTGGAATCGCCTCATCCAGGTAGACTTCCTTCATTGATGGGAAGCACGGCCACTTGTCCAGCGACTCGGGGAATGTGACGAGGCAGTGGATCCGCAGAGTATCGAGATGAATTGCAATATCAAAGATGAATCCCATGCAAACAGAATCCAATATAAATCCCGAGATATCAAGATTCCGAAGATCCGAGCAGGATGACACAGCTGGCAACAATTCCTTGCATGACATAGCACATCCATGTCCAATATTGATTGACCTGATGCTGGAATTGCGACGTACAAGCGTGGAGAGTTGATTCAAGTTTGGTGGACTCCAGGATGATAAAGTTTTGATACAAAGCGACCCGATTTTGGTGCAGATCCGTGAGAATAGATGGACCTCATCCTCAGTCAGTTCAAGATGGCAGATAAAATCTGCGTTCGCAATGAATCCTTCCTTATCCGCCCCCTTGTAGCAGTGCATGTAGATCCTACTGTACAAAGCAGGAGTGAAAGTGACGTTCCAACTCTTGCAGACTAAAGCTGCTGCTGCAAGACCGTCGTGGCGCATGAACTGGGCTACGATGGCTCTGATTTCAGGGACGTCCATGCTTTTCTTTGAAGGCAACTCCAGGTGGTGTGATGAGAGCGATGGGTCGCAGCTCTGAGACAAGTTCGCGATGAGGTGAACCGTTCGAAAAAAAAATTCAGTGCCGTCCTGAGTTAGACGCGCGACTTTTCAGCCAATGAGAGCCCTTGAAAGAGGTTTACATGCATTCATAAATTCTCCTGTCCTCCCTATGGTATCTAGCGCTGTGTGGATCTCAGAGTCTCTGATTCCAGTAGGCGATGCGGAGAACCCACGCTCGTCATATTCCATTGGCGATCTCTCCAGGATCCCAAGTCCTCAAAGTGAGTATCACCGGCATTCCCATGCCCACCGTACGGTGCACCTTCGGGTCCACGAGTCGCATGATCCATCATAAACCCCGGAAGATCGTTACTAAAGTTCTGTGGGGCATTCTGTGAGGTCGGCGGATGCTCATGCGGTGCATGAGAGTGTGGAAGCCGATATCCACGACGGTACGGATTGCGGGTGTTGATGGTGTTTCCGGATGCGCCTTCATCATTAGTGCCACCCTTTTTCAAGCGATCCCTTTTCTCCATACTGTATCGGACACCCCACACGAGGAATGCGGTGCCCAGAGCTGCACCCAAGAAGATGCCAACAATGGCTCCTTTGGAAAATCGATTAGATGATCCTGAATTCGAGCCAGACTTTCCTTCGTTCTTAGGTGATGCCGAAAGATCAGGGCTCGGTTGGACTGTGTATTTGTTGAGGTACTGGTCGCTCTTTATGTTGTAGACGATCACTGGTTCGTTAACGGTTGACTGAGCGTCCGATCCTAAAGCAAAGCCATAACAAGGTGTCATGTTGTCAATGAACGGCTTCTCTGCACACGTGTACTCAATAGAAAAGAAAACGTCAAGAAGTAGGAGAACATCCATGCACAACTTACCGCCCCAAGATAGAAAAGTCCCATTGTAGATTGTGCAAACAGCATATATCCTGGCCGCGGCGCTTTCATTACCCAGTGTCCAAACCATCGAGGTGAGATTCAATATAAACAGCTCCGGGGAAATGGACAGAGTCGTTGCTCCATTGGTAATCCTCCCTCCATATATAATAAGCGTTTCGCCATCGTCCGCTAAGCAATAACGTGAAGTGGGGTGAGTTTCGATGGACAACATTCACAGCGGGACTCTCAGAATCTGGAAGGAAGAGAAAGCGGATGTGTGTGATCGTAATCCATCTTACAGATATTCATGCACATGTCGCTACGACTCGACGGACCCGTCCCATCCGTTGGCTATTCGTGTTTGCACAATGAGAATGGATCAGAACAGAAAGCTTCAATATGGTACCAAATCAGAAAAGATATCCAAAAAGTCCTCTCATAGAAGACTTACCAAGATTGACCAAGTATCCGAGCTTGGAGTGTACATGGTGAGGGAGTTTGGAGCCAGAACACCTGCAGGGTAAACGTAGCCCCCAAAGTAAACGATGCTTTGCCTCTTTGACCACCATGCACCTCGAAAGTACATTGAATATGACAAGGGACTCGTAAGTGCCGGCAGACTTGACATCGTGTCATTGTTAAAGTCGTAGATGTTCATTCGTGTTCCAAAGGGTAGATAAACTCTGTTGGTGGTTGGATCCGTCACGGCAGAAAGGCCCACACGAGTGGGTTCTGATACAGTGACCTTGGAAGGCGACCAAGTGTCCGTTGCAACGTCGTAAATCATCGCATAGCTCCCGTTGACCCCCGATCGGAATGTGACGAACTTGCTGCCGTCTGCGCTGAGTGCACCGGCAAAATCCATTTGCTTTGGTCCATCCTTGAGTCGTTTCCATGCTGGTTTGGCTGCGTCCCAGGAGACAGAGAGGTCGAGAACTAGCGTCTGACCATCGTTCGGGATGTCGCTTCTGTTCTTCCCTTCCTTGATGAAGCTTCCACCGACAACATAAAGATTTGCTCCCATGCGATCATAAGCGGCAGATGATGGAGGTACGATAGCACCTTGACCATGGGTGAGAGTGGCGAGGAAAGAGAGTGTGAGGAGGAGAGGAGAGAGGAACAAGTAGAGGATACTGTGTGTTGGGCTGTGCATGATTTGTCAGGGGCTGAACTGGGGTAACAAACGGAAGAAAGAAAGAAAGAAAAACATGAGACTCGCCCCTCTATTTCTGTTACACGTCCTGGTTGCATGGACAGAGAGGGCGCGGCTGGCTCACTTGTGAAACACAAAGTCAAAGATGAAGGGTTGCAATTGAGGGACGTTAACAAACTAAACAAGCGACACTGAAGCTGGCATCCCTACAAGGGTCAGCTGGAGCTAGACCAGTTGCGAGTTCAGGAACGTCCGTGCTGCTCACATTCCTGTTTGTCGGCACGAGGTGACAATCGTAGGTCGGACAATCGAGCACGGTTGCACAAAAACGGTCAAAGTGAAGCTTGCTCTCTTGTCGATATGCTTCTGTTGTTTCGTTCCCTAGAAGAAGGCGATGGCGATCGAGAAGATCAAGAACAGGATCGGAGACGTCCATCTCGCTTGATAGATAATCCGAAGCTTGACCATGCGGCCCTTTACTCAAAACATGTCTATGTGATAAACGCAATATGGTACAACTGACAGAATCGATTCTTCAACGAGTGTCCGACTTGAACTCCACTTTTCCCCCCGCCTTCTTTCGTCTTGACCTCGTCTATCGGTCTTCCCCTTGTGATCCTGTTTCCTTTGACCTGCCTTGATCCTCCTCGATCTGAATGTCCTCCGTATCGTCGTATAGATCTTCTTCCACACTATGCCCCGCTTTGTCATAGGGGTCAAGTACGCCAGCCATGGCCTCCTGATCGTCTGCCGATGTGTCTCTCATGAAGAGGTCATCGTCTTCATCATCTGGCGTCCATTCATCCAGTGCTGGTGTTGAAGAATCATCCACAGAAGACTCTGGCACGTTCTCTAAGCACTTTTTTTCAATCTCAGGATTGACCATCCACAAGTAGTTTTGATTGATCACGACTCCACGCTGCGCCAGTCGACTCATTAATCCGTTCCAATCTTCCGTCGTGTCAGAGGGGTTGGAGTTGTCGGATAGCTCAGCCTGTAAAGTGGTATCGATCGTTGTCTCTTGAACATTCCCTTCCGATGATGTGCTGCCGTCCACCAAGCGCTTCAAGGCACTAGCTTTCTGATGTCTCTCTATCCTGCTGATGGCAAGATATCGACTGGTACTATACATCGAGAGGATGATGCCACGCCTCCGTGGCCTGTTCCAGATCCATGCATTCTCAAGAAACAAACGCATATCTACCATGTCCCGATCATCCCTTTCGTCTGGGTGCTCAATCTCCGGTACAGAACTGCCGCGTCGGCGAAGGGTCGAGACATCAATCACTCGGTTGTTGAAAAAAGGACTCAAGATAGCAGCCCCCTCAGGCGTGGTGAGTAACGCCGAGAGCGGTTGTCCAGGGATCTTAATCTGCTCGTCCTGGTCCAATGTTGCTTCTGATGGATCCTTGCCACTGATTAGTAAGAGTCGCCCATCTACGACAAGTTTTCGTAGGTGCTCGTTCACCTTCTCTCCTCTTTCTGAAGAATGATATATCTTGTGAAATCGAGCGTACCCTTCTCTAATAGCTTTTTCAAGTATTCCCACGGTGGACCGCTACCACGTTGGTATGTAAATAAAAGGATGCATGAGTTCCAGGACTCAATCCTACGTTCAAGGTATTGTTTCAAGAACACAAAGCAACAGCCTTCTCCTTACCATGCCCTTGCCGCCTAGGTATCGGTAAATGAAATCAAGGAGGTCGGATTCTTGTTCCGCTTCTGTCATAGGGTGCTTCTGTGCATATGGTACGTAGCCGGGCTTAAAATTGTTACGCTGCAGGTTCTCATAGATGGCCACGCCAGCAAACGCATCCTTGGCCGCGTACCAGACCCATTTGGGATCCAGCGTCTCTCTGTCCCAATCCCATCCTAATAAGGCTCTGGTTTTGATGACCTCACGACCTGGTCGACCAAACATAGAGTCCAGCTGTTGCAAAGATCTGGCAAGGATTTTCTTCTCCTTAGCCATGTCCTCCAGATTCACGACGCCAGTACAGTTCACGTCGTACGATTGTTTCAACAACCTGGCATCCCCGCTTGCAGAGACACCGGTAAGTAATTGTTTAGGGTCCTCCAGGAACTGCTTGAGACGACGTGGGAAAAGTTCCGGTCTCTTATTGTTGTTGGTAATCCTGTAGACCTGAAACATCACACAGAGATCCTGAGTTGCGATCTGTACAAGTGATACGCCGCTACCCGTCCTCGGTAAGAATCCAGTTGTAGTCTCTGTGTCGAATCCCACGGGTCCTGGACCAGCTCCATTCCCAACGGTTTTGTAATACTCTGTAAATAGTTCCATCGCCTGATCGGCCTGTACAGAGGTTGAGGCCAAGAATACAGGAGGTATAACTCGGACACGCGTTACTTTGGCTTCTTCCATGGCATCACATAGGATTTGAACCGGTCGGCTGATCGTCTCGCGCACAAAAGGGTACTGTGGATGTGAGTCTTGGCCTGTTGCGGAACTAATCCGTGAATGGGTTCCCACGCGAGGTTTGTTTAAAATGGTCTTCAATCTGTGTTTGCGTCCTGACTTGAACATGGTTTCTCCAGTGCCTTCTGTTCCTGACATGGGTGTAATAACGGTGTCGAGGAGGGCTTGATAGCGTTGCGGCGAAAGAGACTCGATCCGTTCTGCAGCTGCTTGGGCTATGCGATTGTTTCCAATGTTATCCAGGTTAATGTGCGATCTGCTTGTAACCACCCAATGGGCAATACTGGAGAGAAGCTACGAAATCGGCAAAGGGAAGGGAGGCTTCCTTACCTTCTTCGGCTTCAGCTTTCATAGCAGCTACTTTTTCTTTCTTGGCAGCCCTCTTAGCAGCAATCTTTTCCTTCTTGGCAGCCTTCTTCGCGGCCTCTATGGCATCCTTGCCCTCAGGCCCGTCGAGAGATGTAGAGGCCGCTGCACTGACATCAGAACCATCAGGAGGTGTAGAGGTAGCCTCGGCAGAGTTGAAGCGCTTGAACAATGTTGTATTCAAAGTGCAAAGACGAGTAGAAGGCGACCCGGTGGGCAAGACGGCACTAAGATAGCCCTGAGGACCGTTGCCTAGCCTTGATCCTGAACCAGATCCACCCACATGCTGATATCGGACAGAGGAGCAGGTGGTGAGGGATCGAGAGCGAACACAGGTGGTAGAACAAGGCCAAAACGGGGCCGTGGTCTGCCTTGGCCCGATCTCGGTGTTGGCAGCGCGCCGAAGCATTCTCAAAGAAAGAAAGAAAGAAACCACGGAACAAGCAGGTACTCTTGCACCGGCAGGAAGAAAGTGGACGAGGCAGAGAGAGTCTTGTCAAGGAACTGAAGAAAGAGCTGGTGAGGTGTTGCGGCAACAATAAAAATGCGACTGCTTACAGTGGCTTCGAGTCTGGGATCAAAACAACCTTGGACGTCCAGCTGTTTCTCAAACGCTCTTACCATCATCACCCAACTTCCAGCTAACGATTCCAGGAAACCAACATGACGACTGTGGAAAAGATCAAGGAGATCGAGGCCGAAATGGCTCGCACTCAAAAGAACAAGGTGTGCATCAACAGAGAAGGGGGGGGACAAAAGAGGAAACACACAAGACCACCACTCTAGCAAAACGACAACTCACAGGAGTCACGACTGTGTCGCCTCCTCCCACCTCGTTTGAAATAGGCCACTTCCCAACACTTGGGTATGCTTAAAGCCAAGCTGGCCAAGCTGAGGCGTGAGCTCTTAACACCCAGCTCCTCTAGCGGTGGTCCTGGTAGTAAGTCAAGGCATCCATTCGAAGTCTCTAAATTGAGCAGTGTACATTTAACTTGCCACTTACTCGCCAACACATGTCTTTTTGTATTGCCAACGTAGTCGGATTCGATGTCGCCAAGACAGGAGTGGGACGCATCGGGTTTGTTGGATTCCCCTCGGTCGGAAAGTCGACATTGATGTCCAAGTTGACAGGAACACACTCTGAGGTCGCTGCTTACGAATTCACAACCCTGACAACGGTTCCTGGTGTCGTTCAGTACAACGGAGCCAAGCTGCAGATCTTGGATCTTCCAGGAATCATTGAAGGTGCCAAGGACGGAAAGGGTCGTGGTAAGTTGCTTCTGAAAAGGATCACTTTGAAGACAGTATTCTCGATCCGTGGGTCTCTGGCTACGGGAAAGTCGTCTCGATCTCTCATATGTGCCGCATGGCTTTTTACTACTATGACAGGTCGTCAGGTCATCGCAGTCGCCCGTACATGCTCGCTGATCTTCTTGGTACTGGATGTGATGAAACCCTTGGGAGATAAACGTATCATCGAAAAGGAATTGGAGGGCTTTGGTATCCGACTCAACCAGAAACCACCCAATATCTACTTCAAGAAGAAGGAAAAGGGTGGCATCAGCATGACCAACACAGTCCCCTTGACACATTTGGATCTGGATGAGGTCAAGGCAGTTCTGAGCGAATACAAGATTCACAATGCGGATATTTCGTTCAAGTGCGATGCGACCGTCGATGAACTCATCGATGTGATTGAGGGTAACAGAGTGTACGTTCCTTGCCTCTACGTCCTAAACAAGATCGATCAAATCTCTATTGAAGAGTTGGATCTGGTCTGTAAGATTCCTCACACAGTGCCGATCTGCGCTCATCACGAGTGGAACTTTGACGAGCTGTTGTCCAAAGCGTGGGAGTATCTCGACTTGGCCCGAATTTATACAAAGCCCAAGGGACAATTACCAGACTATTCTTCGCCAGTAGTCCTAAGGCGCGATACAGCAACGATCGAAGGATTCTGTAACACCATCCACAAGGCCATTCTGCGTGAACTCAAATAGTAAGTGGGATATCATTCCATCGCGGTCCTACACGTCCTTTGTAGCATCCAGGCTAACCCTCTGCATAATTCAACTCGTAGCGCACTGGTCTGGGGTTCCTCAGCGAAGCATAATCCACAAAAGGTTGGCAAGGAACATGCACTATCGGACGAAGACGTCGTCCAGATTATCAAGAAGGTCTAAAAGCAGCCGTAGCCGTAGAAATAAGACACCCGTTCACACGTGACACATGATACTGTACATTACGAAGTTGGCGACACGCTTGTGCATCGTTCCTTTCATCATCCGTCTCTTCCTTTTTCTTCTACCTCGGTCACTCCGTTCACCACAACAGGAAGAAGCAGGAAGACAGGCCGACTCAGTGCATCTCATCGGACGCGATCACCTTCGACACCCACACTCCTCCACGCTCACACGATGTACTTTTCGCGTCAGGCCCTGGTGGCCCTCGTGGCTTCCTTCTTACTCTCATCGGTTGCTATGGCTCAGGAGGAGGACTGGTCTGAGGATGTGGATGAGACCCTTTTGAGCTCTTCAGACCTCAAGATCACCAACCTGCTTCGTACACTGGATCTGTCCAAGCCCAGGATCCGCGAGATCACCTCTGCTGCAGTGCAGAATATTGGTACCGAGAACGCGACAGAGTACTACCACCCAATCGATCAGGTCTACTTTGAGAGGCTCTCGCATATCACTGCCGAGAACCGAAAGACGAAGGAGTCTCTGGAGATTGCTAGGGATGATGAGATATTCGATCAGTATGTGCGCCACTTCATACGGATAAGAACATTTGGACATGGAGGGCATGGTTACCTTTGATTGCTACGTCCAAGTCCCACTCAATTGGTCCTTTTGTATGTGCGTGTGTCAATATCTAGAGAGTACCAATTCTTCAAGGTCAAGCTGTCGCCACCCCTACCCCCCGGTGAAAAGATGCAGATCACTATCAGATCATCGTTCACCGGAATCGTTCGCCCTTTCCCTACCCACGCTGCACAAGACGAACGTCAGAGATTCCTCTACTTTGGAAACGCATTCGCCCTAACTGCCTATACCTCCGACAAGCAGAAGACCACAGTCGTGTAATGTGTCTCATCATGTCTTCATGGTGCCCTCAAAAAGGATCGTGGCTGGTAACATCCCGGTCGATTAAC
>Ga0247824_10001069_pt1 | contig 14603 bp, 9 predicted proteins | sample 13C_PalmiticAcid_FD_194412 | JGI IMG/M metagenome (GOLD analysis project Ga0247824, IMG submission 194412) | Soil microbial communities from agricultural site in Penn Yan, New York, United States - 13C_PalmiticAcid_Day48 | ecosystem: Environmental > Terrestrial > Soil > Agricultural land... | reverse complement strand
CCCTCCCCCCTTCCTCCCCTTTCTTCTCCCCTCTTCTTCTTCGCCCCCAACGCCGTCTTGATAATCTACAGTCAGTGTTGTTGATACGGCAGGTGGTATGGTCTTCGGTCTTGTTACGCCGAGCTTCCCGAGTCAAATTCCGCCCCCAAATTCACCTTCCAGGATCCGACAAGGAACGACCGTCACCGCCCTGCATGTTGCCCGAACCAACTGCAACTGGGTATCCTGGACTCATAGTTATCCGGTGCATATAAGAAGCACGATGAAATCCAGCAAAGAGAATGATGCGAATAGCTTCATTCTGCTTCACGAGCGAAGCCATGGTGGAGAACTAGGACACATAGGCGGAAGCACACACCAATACCACAGACCATTCTAGACAGCGTTCGCGCGTGGGGCTTGACATGGCACGTGGGTACGCAATGTAATTCTGCAAGAGCCTGGTATTCTGCAAGGGCCTGATTGTAAATGCAGTTGGTTCCCGAGATACTGCGGCTTGGTGTTTGTCGGTCAGAGAACAAAGACAATTAATATCAACAACGAGGTGTGAACTGCAGGTGTGATTGGGTCCTGCCCTCCTTTCCTCCTCCGCCGAGCAGGTTCTCAACCAGCCCCCCACCCCTGAACTGTGTCTGCGCCTCTCTCTCAGTCCAACAATCACCCAACAATCGCCCAACAATCACTCAACGCATGGCACTCGGCAGGGGTGTCAGCGTCGCAGCGAGCATCTCCCCATCTGCAGCCTCTTTCAGGACCAACACACCCGGGCCGTTTGTGCTCTAGCCGAGCTGCGGTTGGGGGTTGGTCGACGACTTAAGTCACAGGCTCGAACGTCAACATGCCAGACGTCCAATCAGGTCCCTGCAATGAACCAACAGAACGGGCGTTTCCGCTCGCATTTATATTGTTCTCATGTTGTAGACACGACTTCGCCCCTTTCCATCCTCTGGACCTGCATCCAGCTTCGTCTGGTAGTCAATGGGAATACGCATTTTGATTGTTGACCAAGAAAAGCCGAGCTCGGCAGGCCCCACGCATTTTTCTCGGCACTGCAATCATCGTGAGCGAAATCACTCGACTCTTGCACAGATACAGACACAAAATTGACGCTTTGTAATTCGTGCCATTCCGGGTTGACCCGGTCCGAAGCGATCGACTGATATGCCCGCTCAGGCGGTGTGATGGGCGGACGTGGCTCAGGTATGGTATCCAAAACAGAAAAAGTACACATAATAGAGTGAAAAGGAAGGTTGAACACGGTTGTGTGAAGAAAGAAAGAGTTGCATCCGAGCCAGCCGACGCAAAAGGCCATGGTACCATCCACCCCTCAGAGGTCGCAGTCCCCTCAGTTACCTAGTTGCCGCCCCCTCGCCCATTGCCGGCGCCGATTCCGTTGCTGTTGCCGGCGGCGTTGGCGTTTGCGTTGCCACCCACGGCACCTGCCGCGTCGTTGTTCGTGTTGCTGGCGCCGTTGCCTGCTGCTGTGTTGGCGCCCGCGCCAATGCCTGCCGCGTTGCCGTTGGCGTTGCTGTTGGCGTTGCCCGCTCCAGTGTTGACGGTGTTACCACCGGACGCGGCGTTCCCGGCGCGGTTTCTTCCGCCCCTTTGGTTGCCGGCGTTCTGGTTGCCGGCGTCCTGGTTGCCACCAACGACGGCACCGTTCCCACCAGCACCGGCAGCCGCAGTCGCAGTCGCCTCCGAGGCACCTCCGAACTGCACGGTCGGCGTCTGCGTCGGAAAGTCGGCCAGGGTGGTCGTCAGCCCGAGGATGGCGTTGACGGCAGCAAGGTTCTGCTCCGCTTCGGTGCTTCCTGCATTCTGGTTTGCCTCGACTGCTGCTGGGAGCGCGGCCTGGTTGCTGGCCACCTCCTTGTTGATATCCTCAAGCTCTTCTTGCGTGTTGATGTTGGCGGGGGTGTTGACGTTGGGCTGGGTGTCGGTCTGCTGGACCGCGAAGCAACCTGAGTGACCGTAAGTAACCGCAGACCCAGTGAGAGTAAGTAAGATGGTGGAACATACCGCCGAATGGGCCAGCCTGGGCATTGTTCCGGCAGCGGACGGTGCAGACGTTTCCAGTCGAGCCTCCCACGCACTTGAAGTTGTTGGGCATGGTGACAGTGATATTGAAGTCTTGAGCCTGTGCCTGCGACAGGCCATTGGCGCCGGGGATGTTGTTGGTGACGGTCAGGTTCTGGCTAAAGATGCCCGTGTTGCTCCCCTCGTCCAAGTCGCAGAAGTAAGGGCCGGCGCCGTCGGCATTGACTTGGTGGATGGTGACCTGCATTTGGCTCCCCGACTGCACTTGGGTCACCTCATTTGCGGCCAAGGCGTTCTCTGTGACCTCCCCAACGTCGATGTTGCCGGTGAGCTTGGTCCGCCCGCAGCTGTTGACGGTGCCCGCGGCGATCTCGGCGTCCCGAATGATTGTGCTGTCCATCTGGCAAGGGTTGATGGTTGTGCAATTCCTTGCGATGGCGTCGTTGACTTGGAAGCCAACGGATGGCGGCGACCCAGTGTCTCCCTGGGCTGCCAGAATCACACCATGCGCGTCAACTAAAGCAAGAAGAGCCGCCAGCGGCAGGATTTGGGCAAACATTGTTGAAAAGATTGTCGGTCAAACCGAAAAGAAGGTAAAAAGTAAAGAAGGGAGGCCCAGCCTGCCAAACGCAAGGAAACAAGAAAGAAGGAGGTGCAAGAGCAATGCAGCGAGAGAAGTGCTGTTGTTGAGACCATCGATGCTGTGAGGGTTTCGGGCGCGCATATTTAAGTCCTTTTTTTATCTCGTCGGGCGGGATGCCTGAGCACCAGTGAATGGGTTGGCCAGACTCCCAAAAGTGGCCACCTTGAGCACAAGTTTCATCCTCGAAAGGTAGCTCCAGGGATGAGATGCCTTCTCCAGCATGAGATGGGGTATGAGCTCAGTCGATTCTTACTACATCTTCCCGGTTTTTTGCGGTTGAGATGGACCAAAGCGGGCATCTTGTTTCCCGCCAGCTTAGTCCTGCCTGGGTTGGAGGTATTGGGCAGCATATTCAGGGATTTTGCGAGAGGGATGATCCATGATATACCAAGCGTGCTGCTGCCGCGAACCGTGTAGAGGTCCACTTTGCTACGGTGGGAGTGACATGTTCTAGGACGAGTCAGCCAGGAATGTTTCCGAATTCTTGGGCTACTCCTGTGGTTCAGATCGGTGGAGAAGAAAACAGCGGCGAATCGTGTTTCAAGCACCCTGATCTGAACTTACACACAGCCGCACCGAGTCACGAGCGGCGAGAGCCGCGACTCGGACGGCGCATGCCATCCTTGTTTCTCCAAACACACCAAAGAGCTGAAGAAAAACACATTTGTTTGTTTGCCCCGTTCGCCGTCAACGTTTCCCTGGAAAGCCCGGTCAGCATTGCAGGCAGATTGTGGGTTTTCATAGAAGGTAGAAGCAAGTGGCTCAACGGAGTCGGTCCTCCGTTTTAATTCTAAATTGGATCAAATTGGATGAAATCTGAAGCAGCTCCAGTGGAGTGTTTCATACCAGAGATAGCGGCAGATATGGAGAAGGTGGTGGTGTGTCACCTCGGGCAAACTTGTTTCCTAGCATGGAATTATTGTAATTGTCTAGGCGTCTCACGGTCTTCACAGGTAATACGAGCAAGTGTGGGCACCTGTTACCATGGTCCCCCAAACTGAGTTCTGATTTCAGTTCCTGAATCTCGTCTCACTGTCATGGCGTCGACTCTCAAGGAGCCATCTACTGCCTAAGCCGTCCCATCTTCCAGCCAGTGCTCATCAAGCAGAAAGAAAGAATAAGTGAATCCGATCTTCATGACGAGGCAGTACCAGCGATGTGAAACCTCATCCTCCATCCCAGCCCAAATCATGTCAGCTGTTCGCAGTCCCTGTGACGAAGTCCCCCCACAGCATCCTGCTCTTCTTAATCCGTTTGAGAATGATACTTGGCACCCGAGACCTCTGAGCGTGCAGCGACTCACGCCGAGACTCGAGACGTCGCAGCGTTGCTTCTCGATGTCTCTCGATATCGCCCCGCTGGAGTTCTTCCTCCAGTTTCGACGACGGGCTGAGAGACGACCGAGGCAGTGGTGGCAGCGGTTTATTTCTGTCAATCTGCTTGCTCAACCTTCTGGCAGCCTGAGACCGGCGGCGGATATTTGTGTGGCTTTCTGCCCTTGTTTGCCCAAGGTGCCGTTTTCGGAGTGTTGGGGATGGTGATGTCTGCGAAGCGCGCTGTCTCGGTCGCATCGACAGCCGCGGCTGTTCTCGAACAGGGTAACCCAGTTGCTTCAGGGTGTTGTTGAGCGTTGCCCTGTTGAGGGATATCCTTTGGCGCAAGGCGACCGAATTTCGCTGCTTTGCCAGCAGGAGGGCTCGGGCTTTGGGCTTCCCAGGCCTGGATAAAGAAATGCCCATGATGTGGGTTGTTATGCAGCCCAATGAACTGGCCGGACCCGTGGTCGCTTTTTGGTCGGCCGAGGGGGAGTTGGGGGATTGCGGAACAAGTTAAGGACCTGAAGGCCGAGTGTATGAAAGGGAAGGGCTCACCAAGATATATTTGGCCCAGTGGCTCCATCACGATGAGTTTGGTCCCATCTCAGGGGTCATGTGTTTATGGTGTTGACCAGGAGGCTGAGAGAGCCACCTGGAACCCTTTGAAATACGCACGCCCATTGCGAGAGCCACATGAGCATGATGGGTTGGGATAAAACCCCAAGACCGAAACGTCACACTCTCGGGCAGAAACCAGAATTGGCTGGCGTGCTTGCCTGCTATTTGAATGTGGAAGAAAAACAAGGCTATCTACAAAACTCTACCCACGCCCACATCCCATTCAAACGCTAAAAACATGTCGTGACGTCGTAACCCGGATATCAACAGCAGCTCTGCCTCCCATCATCCTCCTCTTTCATGATCATCATATCATCATCATCGATATCGACAACCCATCCCTACCCCGACACAATATACACCGGTTCCCACCACACCTCCCACCCAACCTTTCCCTCTGCCCCCCTTTCTTTTCGCTCCACCCCCTCGCAAGCTCAAACATACGCCCGATGGTGCGAGTGCGAACTCCTCCTGCTCCCGCTGCGGTGCCCGCTCCGGCTCCGATGGCGGCTGTGGCTGCGGTGGCGGCTGTGGCTCCGCCTGCGCGTCTCGACGTGGTGGCGCCGCTCGCTCTTGACGGCGTGGTCGCCGTGGATCCACGCGAGCACGGCCGTGATGAAGAAGAAGACGCAGTTCATGATGCCCAGCGCGAAGCACCCCTTGAGCATGCCGCACGTCTTGTTGACGCTCACGTCCCAGCCCGTGGGCAGGCGGGCGCTGCCGAGGATGCCAAAGTCGAGGTCGACGCTCGAGCCGGGCTGGACGGACGCGCATTCGGCGCGGGCGATGAAGCGCAAAAAGTAGACGCCCGCGATCAGGGCGCCGACGAAGGCGAGGTCGATCAGGGCGACGAACTGGGCGTTGGCCGACGAGCGGTGGTAGCTGAAGAGGGTGAAGACGGCCCAGGCGAGGGCGAGCACCGAGACGATGAAGAGGAGCAGGATGTAGGTGGGCGTCATGACGTTGGACTCGAGGTGGATGTGGACGAACCAGGAGAGCATGCCCATGATGGGGATCTACATATTCAAAGTTAGACGGCAGCCGGGTGCGGGGTGAGTAAGACGTAAACGTACCAGAGTGATGATCTCCGAGAAGCGCCAGAAGGCGAACATGATTGCGAACATCATCTTGAGCGATGTTGGTGCGCCGCGCGCAGGGTTACCGGGAGTTTTTGTGTTACCGCAGGCCGGATGCGCACGAGTGTTGAGTTTGAGTGTGTTGATGAGTGGGTTTGAATAAACTCAGCAATCAGGTCTGCAGTCGCAGTTGGGCTGACGATGAAGAACCAGTCGGAATGGCTGGGTCGGGTGACCGACTGAGCCCGGTCTTTTAATTCGCGGCAAGAACGCCTTCCAGCTGCCGCCCTCAGCACAAACTCCTCCTGTTGGCGCAGCGAGGGATTGGTTCCCAGCCTCCGGGCACTCGGTTGTGCGATCTGTGCCTCGTGCCGCGTGTGTTGCTGTCGAACAACCTTCTTGAAAGGTGTGGCGCACGTGGTTGAAGACGGTCACACCTTGCACCAATCGGCGACTGCTGCGTCCCTGACAGTCGGTATGAAGGTTGTCTCGTTGCAAAAACCCTTATGACGTCTGCGCAGATCGTCCCCGTCGCAAACTTGTCCGTTGATGCAGGCAAGTGGGGTTGTTGGCAGGGAAACGGGAAGCAAGATTCAGGAACCGTGCCGCCAACCGACAATGGCGAGAACGTGGCTTGGGCGATCTTGCCGTCAAGTCGCTCCCAAAATCTGGGGGTCTAGACAATGCGATTGTTTAAAAGAAGAAACATTTCTGGGAGCTCCTTCTGCGGAAAAGGCGCATCTCATCGTCTCATGCACGACAGAGGAAGCTGGAAAAGCCGGGGGTTGGCAGCTCAACCAATCAGCGCGGGCCTTGGTTGCCCGGCACCGGCCCCGCTTTCCAAGAATCGGAATGGCTGGTGTCACCTTCAAGGCGTGGCACGGAGCTGAGTGGGATGCGGCAGAGCTTCACCTTTGGAGAGTGGGGATTCCACAGTGAGCAACTGGTGTAAATGCATCTTCAGTTACGCGCCTCCTAAACATTAAGTATATTCAAATACGTACTCACGCTCGGCGTCTTTCAGTCCATCACGCCGAGCTCGTCAAAATCCCGAATCACCGGCCCCACATCCTCCGCGTCCGTGTCGGACCCGCCCCGGTCCAGCAGAGGCCGATCAAACACCTCCCCGGCCCCACTGGCCGCATCCGCCGCCCTATTTCTCCCCATGAACTCCTCCGGCCTGCGGTGCGGCACGACAAACGTCTCGCCGTCGATATCCACCTCCTCATCCAGCAGGTCGTCCAGTTCCGAAAAGGCACCCCCGCCGCCTCCCCCGCTGTAGGGATACCCGTGCTCCCTGGTTCCTCGCTTGCCGGAGTGCAGCTGCTGCGTAGTGTAAGGGAACCCCAGCGGCAGCGCGCCATGCACATACGGCCGTCCCGGCGCCGTCCACTCGTGCTCCTCGACGACCGGCACCTTGGCCCTCCTCGCCTCCCGCGCCGCCGGCCGCCGTCCCGGCCTTGGGCCGCCCGCCAAGGAGGACGGCGGGCGCACGCTGCTCCCCGTGTCGCTGCCCGAGTACGACAGCACGCTCGCGGCCGAGGTCGCGCTGCTAAAGGGCGTGTACATGCCGCCGCCGCCGCCGCCGATGAGCGACGGCGCCCGGCTGCTGCTGGCGCTGCGGATCGAGCCGCGGGTGCGCTGCGTGCTCATGCCCCGCGGGATCGGGAACGAGTAGTTGCGCCCGCTGTGGTCGTACCCGATGGGGCTGATGCCTTCCTCGGCCGAGTCCTCGGTGCCGCTGTTGGAGACGTCGCCGCCCGTGTTCCACGTGGCCGGCACGGTCCAGCAGTGCGATAGCTCGTGCGCCGCCTCGTGCGGGTTCGGACGAGCCCCGCCGCTCGCCTTCCAAGGCGGCATCTTGACACCTTTGAGGCGCGGCGAGAGATGGTACGAGACGCCCTGGCAGTAGCGAACGGTGGGTGCATCGACCGAAACGCTGGCGAGGGTTTGCAGGATGCCGTAGATGAGCACCCAGCGGCCGCGGCGGGCCGTGGAGGGGTCGACCTCGCCGACCTGATCGCTCTTTTCGAACTTGCTGAAGGCGTCGACGAGGTTGGAGTGGGTGAAATCCGAGCCGAGGATGCAGATGTTGGTTGCTTCTGTGTACGCCAGCTGGATGCGGCGCTCGACCGACCCTGCCCGTCCATTTCCGTTGCCACCCTGGGGGTTGGCGGCCGTCTTCCTGCTGAAGATGCCGCTGGCCGAGTTCTCCTTGGTCGGGTTGGCGGTCCCAAGCAGCGGCGGGATCGAGTCCGGGACAAGAGGATAGGGGTAAGGAATGTGTGGGCATCGGTGCTTGTTGTCGAACTCGATGAGCATATCCGTCAGGGGCAGATCCGGCGTGTCGGCCTCAAACCCTCTGTTCCCGCTCTCGCTCACCATCATCCACTTTCGGCTCGACCGCGCCTCAGATTCATCCCACACAATATCCCGGTTGACCAGGTAGTCGTACAAGGCTGCAAAATCCCTCTGCAACAGCTGTGCCACTGTCCTCGTCAACCAAATATCCTCGTCCCCGCCCTCGACACTTGAAGTGCCCGCGGCAGCGTCCTCTGGCGGTGGCCACGACCCGAACTCGCGAAAGTAATACTGCACAAAGAACTGCTGCAGCCGGTCCATCGCCGCCTTGGCGGGGGCTGCGGCAACGGGTCCGCTTGCCGTCGCCGTCATCGCCACTGCCGCCGGCCACATGTCGCTGTACTCAAAGGTCGCCAGACGCTCCTCGGCGGCCTGCACGCGCAGCTGCGTCTCAAGATTGGCACGCTCGAGGAGAGCTCGGGTTATGGGCGTGACGCATTTGAAGTCGGCGCACGCTTCGAGCTGCGAGTACAGGCCGGCGCAGTGCAGGAAGCTCTCACGCCACCCGTCTTCCCAGCGGACCTCCCTGCCTTCACTCCACGCCAATAAACTTATGGCGGTCTCTGGATCGTTGCGCACGTCGTCAATGCCCCGCGCCAAAAGGTAGTTGAGGATCGCGCCCATGTTATCGGCGCCAGGGGCCATGTATGACTCCAGGCGAGCGTGAAGGTCGCTCAGCGCCTGGCAGAGAGCGAACCCGGCCAGCGACGCGTGGCAGAGCAAAGCAAACACATTGCGCGTGGTGATGTTGTACCGGAGTTGGTCGACCATGGTCAAGTTGGCTGGTGCCGGGAAGTACATCTCGTACGAGATCTGCCCATCCATCTCCCACATGCTGCTGCTCTCTGAGCCGGGGGGCGTTGGCTGGCCGCCACGGCCGTAGGCCCCCGGAGCAAGGTGTTGTTGCTGTCCCTGTGGACTTTGCCGCTGTAGCATTGGCGGAGCGCCCGCAGGAGACACGGGGATGTGCATGTCTGCTTCCGTCGAACCCTCCCGCAAAAGGGTGATCAGGAAACGAGAGCCGGTCGCTTCGATAATGTGCGAAGACAGCCGGAACGAGGGCCGCGCAGGAGGGGACTGGTCCTTGTAGTCCAGGAAGACGAGCACGTCGCCGTTCGGATCCCAGAGCTCGGGATCCTTCTTCAGCTTATTCCACCGCTGCACAGGCCTTCCTGCGCCGACCCAGCGCTTGATCGGCGGGGTGGCTGCGTCGGGAGCAGTCGTCGAGAGGGCCGAGGGTGACGGCAGCACCACGTCCCCTACCTCGTCCCGTTGGGGATCGGGTGGTGCACGGGGTGCATGTCGATGCTCCACGGGCGAGACAGCAGGCTCATACCCGTCGCCCTGGATTCGTGGGCGGACGCCAGCAGTCCGAGTCGGGCGTACGGTTGCAGACGACTCTGGCCTGAGGTCGAGAGCGGTTCCGTCATCGCCGTCCCGCTTTCCCTTCTTCTTGAAGGCAAAGGCCTTTGCCAGTCCCTTCCGCACGCCGTCGCTCTTCTTGTCCAGCACGCTTCTTAGGCCGGACTTCTCGATGCCGGATATATCCTCGGTCTTGACCGTTGGTCTTCTGGGGCGGCCGTACGCCGGGTCGTTGAATGGTGCGTGCATGTGTGCTGTGGTTGGCCGCTCCCTCCTCCCGTCCAAGCTCGACTCGCTCTGGCTTCCGCTGCCCTCCTTCAGAACCTGGGAAGGGGCTCCATCGTGGTAAGCCAGGGTGTTGGCCTCCAAGATGCCCCTATCCCTCCGCCGTGCCTGATCATGACGCGGGCTTGGGATGGACTCGATGGGGTAGTCGTTGATGGTGGCATTGTCGGAGCTGGCAACGGACTTGGCTCGCCCTCGGGATCCCCCAACGGGTTTTGGTTCTGTGGCCTTCTTGCGCACGTAGGCGCTGCGCCCAGACATGGTCAAGCAGGGCTGCTTGAGAGCGTCAAGGTTGACAGAGGAAGATGCAGATGCGTCAGCCTGCGCAGGCAGCGCTTTTCTCGCTCGATGGATGGAGACGGGCCGAGTGTGAAGCAGAATGGAGGATGCGGTGTCAGGCCTCCGGATGGCGATTTTTGGGTGTCTCTCGGAGGTGCTCGATAAGGGGGGTGTGGTTGCTTTTTCCTTCCCGTGGCGGGGCTTTGTTGACTGCTGCCACCAGCCTGGGATGAAGCCGATTGCCCGGATCCAATGCGAATCACACAGCAGCAGTGGCGGCACCTGCAGACTCACTCACAAGGGCCGCGCTATTCGTTGTTGTTTGCCAACTTCCCGGGGACTTGTCGACGAGTCGCGTGTCGGTGAGGCTGCCATAGCGAATCATGGGAGGAGGAAGAGATGTGATCAGGGAAAACCGGCTGGGAAGCATGGCAGACGGCAGCAGGCCGTCCTGTCTTTCTTCTTCCCAGCAGCCGGCCCCAGGTCCCTTGCCGGCCGCGACAATCATGATGCAGCGGGGCGCAGGCCAAGGATCTGGACACAAAGTGACCACCGGGGGGTAACGTTAACTAGCAGATGCACGAGGAAATGACTCCCAAAGTTTGGGACGAGACCCTGGATCTGCATACCATCACCTGCGGACGGGGGCATGGCATCTGATAAGAGGGTATCAGTCCCAGGACGCGCCGTGGTATTGGAGGATGGGAGGGCTCGACCCTGGGCCGATAGTGTTGGCGTCAGCCCTGCATGGTCCCTTCCTGGTACTTGCATGGACTCTGCATTGTCTGGGAGCAAAAAAGAAAGTGCGCTTCGCATCCAGATGCGCCCCCATGGGAATTCGCCCACATTGTCGACGGCGGTGAAACGGCGCTGCTGCTGCGCTCTGCACGGGAACCTGCATCGTGATTGCCCACAAAATGCGAAGAGGCCCCTCCAATCTTTGATGGCGCATTCATCACATTTCCAGGAGGCAGCAGACATCGAGGTCGAGGCAGTCTCGCTTTGGGAAGCCGACGCCCCACTCACTGATTCCACTGCAGGACCCCCACCCCCACATCAACACACAACTGGAAGCAGCAATCCCCATCAGCACCTGCTTGCCCTGCCGTGCCTGGCCAGTTCCAGTGTCCTGGAACTTTGAAACCTCGACTGCCATGAAGTGAAGCAAACTCAGTGCCACCGTTCACCTTGAATGCTGTACCATACGCAGCATTTTGCTTCTTCTTTTCCCTACTTGCAGGACCTCTCCACAAAGGCTCCGAGCACACGACCCAGTCCGGCGAGTTTGTCCTCGGTCCGCCGATGGCGAGGTGAGACCGGACAAGCGGCCATGGTACCCGAAACCACTTGCCCCTTGCACTCCCTGCATCATGCCCAAGTAATGCCCCGTCTCTGCCTGCAGACCTTCGGAAGTAAAGCTTGTTCGACGTGCACGATGGAACGATGATGCAACTTCAAAATAAGCTCCTCGACAAAGGATTTCGTGACACATAGTTATGATTCCCCGCGACTTGGCGTCCAACGGTGCCGATCTCGAGCGACCCAGAGCGGTGGATTCATGGAACACGCTGCGAACCCCGATCCACAATGACAAGGCCGATGCCTGAGGGTGACGACGCAGCGTCTTTTGTTCGTCGTACAACAGAAGGTTGATGGGTTGCTTGGTTCGGGTCCTGACATGCCCAGAGCATTGTCCGGTTTTGACTTGATCGATGCCCTTCCTGAAGAAACCGGCTCGAGACTGGCCACAAGAATGGAGCCCGAAGGGCGCCTGGGCACCCACCATGGATCCAGGAACTCACAGGCCCCTGTCCATACATTTAGCGCTATCGTGGCTTGACACTATCGCATGGCCGCTCACTTATCTCGAGCCAACAGGAATGCACCTTGACTGAATTATTATCGAACGAACAACCTAAGCTCTTTCAGGAACCGCGGCAACCGAACAACACGACTGTTCCCGTCCCGCTCCACAGGATTTGTCCTGCCTCTGACGTTAACTAAATGCGTGGGTGGTCTATGTCCAGTCCCGGACGCAGTCAGCAGTAACAACCGCCCAGCCCAAGGCAACGGGCCTTATCAACGGTATCAGAATGTTGGCTTTGTGTCTCGTGCGTTTTCGGACAGTACCCCGACAGCCCGACAACCCCCCCACGCCCCAGCATCCGATCGAGCTGCCGTCCAGGATGCATTCAAGCATCCATCATCGACCCCCGTCGCGTGCCCGCTCCCGGCCGAAGAGGGATGATCATCCATGATCATGGCCGCCCCAGATCCCGTCCACTGCGTGGCCGTGCAAGGTGGTATTCATACCCGAGTGCGCGGACAACACACCCTGACAACCACGTGGTGGATGGCCCAGGCGAGATGTGGATGGCATGGATTTGAGGCCATGCCCTTCCCATGTGGGTGCTGGCGCAGCGACGCTCTATGTAGTTACATGGCTCCCCACGGTCCCGGCTTGCTTGCCCTTCACCTGGCCCGGCCCGAAGCGGACGCCGACCCCGAGACGCACCCATATCTCGGCGGCTTCCTATCATCCCTCACCAGGGGCCCTCGTGCCATATCCCGCACCACCATTGATCGCTGGCAACAGCTTCAAGTCATGGAGTGACGCGGGCAGCTTAATACCTATCTCGCTATCTTCAGGAGCTGCTAGTACTGTGTAGTCCGGTGGGGTGGAAGCCCGCCGACGGCCGCTGCGCCGTTCTTCAAGTTCAACTGCCGCGGTGGCCTTGGCCTGGGAACGAGGACACGGTGCACCCGCGGCGGTAGCTCTGGGAACTTGTCGGGTGGTCCCGCCCGATCTGTTGGATCCGTGAGCCCGGATGAGGACGGGCATGCAGCAGCTCAGTCCCAGAGCGGAAAGCAATCGCGGGGAGGATGAACAGCCCGGCACACACATGCCGGCAGGGAAGCTGAGGGGACGCATCCTTGAGTGCACATCCTAACCGCTTCTGATCCTCATCGCCGGTTGGGGTTCCACATTCGCCTCCCGATGCCGACTCCGCCAGTGGATCAAGTCCAGACAATCAAGATAAGCCTGGCACTGACTTGCTGATGCTTGGCATACTCTCTCCCTTTAAAAGTCTGGCGCTGGGACGCAAACCGTCGACGGGCTGGATAGCATCAAAGAGCCAGCATCTCTTCGGCGGTTGTCCTGTTCTCCCCTTTAGCCTCCCATCTTCCAGGTTCAGCAAGGCTCGCGACTTGCTCCGGCATCCCTCGCCACCATGGATGAAGACCAGGTGCCCTCCCAGATCGTCCCAGAGCACGCTCCGAAGCGGACGCTTGCCGACCGACTACAACGCGTCAAGAAGGCATGTCTGACCAAAGAGGGCCTTGTCGGCAACTACGACTATGGCTTCCTTTTTCGCCCAAACCTTCCCTTCATGAAGAAGGCGGATAAGGCCCCGCCCTTCTTCGGTCTGAATGACCGGATGCCCATCGTGCTGGCCCTCATCCTCGGCTTCCAGCATGCGCTCGCCATGTTGGCGGGCATCATCACGCCGCCCATCATCATGGCAGGCGCCGGCGGCGTCAATCTCAACACAGAGCAGACGCAGTACTTGGTATCCACCGCCCTGATTGTCTCTGGCATCCTGTCGGCGGTCCAGATCACGCGGTTCCGCATCCTGAAGACGCCCTACTACGTCGGCACGGGTCTCATCTCGGTCGTCGGCATCTCATTCGCCATCATCCCCGTCGCCTCGGGGGCTTTTAGTCAGATGTACGCCAACGGCTTCTGCCCGACCGCCGAGGATGGCACGCCGCTGCCGTGCCCCGACGCCTACGGTGCCATCCTCGGCACGGCCGCCGTCTGTTCGCTGCTCGAGATCCTCATCTCGTTCATGCCGCCCAAGGTCATGCTGCGCGTCTTCCCGCCCATCGTGACGGGGCCGACCGTCATGCTAATCGGCATCAACCTGATCGCGTCCGGCTTCAAGAACTGGGCCGGCGGCAGTGGCCTCTGCGCCAACGCAAACCCGCCCGAGTTCTTTGCCCTGTGCCCCAACATTGCCGCCCCGCACGCGCTTCCCTGGGGGTCGGCCGAGTACCTTGGTAAGCTCTCTGCCCCCTACCCCTGACGCACACCCCGCTTGACTGGATCCTAACAAACCGCCCTCTAGGCCTTGGCTTCTCTGTTTTCTTGACCATCATTCTCTGCGAGCGCTTCGGCTCGCCCATCATGAAGTCGACCAGCGTCGTCATCGGCCTGTTGACGGGCTGCATCATCGCGGCGGCCTGCGGCTACTTTGACCGCTCCGGCATCGACACGGCCCCCGCCGTCTCGTTCATCTGGGTGCACACCTTCAAGCTCTCCATCTACGGCCCCCTGGTGCTCCCGCTCATGGCCGTCTTCATCCTCTGCGCCTGCGAGTCCATCGGCGACATCACGGCCACGTGCGACGTGTCGCGGCTCGAGGTCGAGGGCAAGCTCTACGAGTCCCGGATCCAGGGCGGCGTCCTGGCCGACGGCATCAACGGCATGCTCGCCGCGCTGGCGACCATCACGCCCATGACCACCTTTGCCCAGAACAACGGCGTCATCGCCCTCACCCGCTGCGCGAACCGCTCGGCCGGGTACTGCTGCTGGTAAGCCACCAACCACCACCCTCCAAACCC
>Ga0247824_10001068_pt1 | contig 14608 bp, 16 predicted proteins | sample 13C_PalmiticAcid_FD_194412 | JGI IMG/M metagenome (GOLD analysis project Ga0247824, IMG submission 194412) | Soil microbial communities from agricultural site in Penn Yan, New York, United States - 13C_PalmiticAcid_Day48 | ecosystem: Environmental > Terrestrial > Soil > Agricultural land... | reverse complement strand
GGGGAGGATGGAGAAGGTGAGCAGGGGGAGGATGGAGAAGGTGAACATGGGGGAGGGAAGGATGTCGAGCAGGATGCTGAGCTGAGGGTTGTTGAAGAGACGAATGTGGAAGGTGACGAGTCACATGCGAAGAGCAGACCGGCGAGGAGGACGCGAAGGCAAGCTTCCGATGGGGCTTGAGAAGGGTGAGATTCGGTGAGAGATGTCGAGTGGGAGGATGGCATCACTGGCTTGGTTCTGCGGCTGGGGGGCTCAGCATCAGTTGAGAGTTTCTTCTCGGTTCTGGGTTCGTGGAGAGCGATTGCAGGTTTAGATACCCACATTTATACATATATATAGATCATGACAAGGCATGTTCACATGATAGGGGAGGAATTGACATATTCTGTGCATTTGATGTCCTTTTTTCGGCACTTGCTATGTCGACGTTACTCTGGCGCGAAGGCAATGCAACAAGCTCGCATCACCCATCCACTCAACACCACTGGTTCGGAAGAGACCCGACCCTGTGTGGAAACAAATCACATTGGCGCATCTGCGTCCTGCAGGCGCGGGATGTGATGGTGTTGTAATTATCGCAGGGCCCTGTTCCCAGCACACCCGGGCAGCATTCCACCAACCAACCCACCCCTCCCAAGCCATTGTCATGACTTCAACAGGGTTAGGGATGCCCTTCGAATTCGGGATGCTGGCGTTTCGGGACGGGGCGAGCCAAGCCGGAGTCTTGACGAGAAATGGATTAGCGAGCTTCCCAGGAGCCGCCGATAAACATCGCGATCCCCCCTGCATCCCTGAATTGCCAACTTCATCCAACACTGCCGTTGGAAGATCCCAGCCTTGGCATTAGATGTTTGTCCGAACACGCAATCGAGTCACTGCGTGATTTTGTTCTTTTGCTCTGCATGCCAAGTCAAATATCACAGTCCCAATGGCAGCACGCAGATTCGTCAGCTTAGGTCGAGACGGCCGTCCGCGCTGGGGAGGTGATGGGGACTTGGGAAGTGAATATTTGGAACCTCGGCGACTTGGCACAGCTTTCGCCGGCTCCCATCCTGGCCCCCGTGGCCAGCCCTCCTGGACATGACTTTCATCCCAGCGGTGAGCAAATCGGTGACGGCCATGAGCAAGCCCAGAGAAGCCGTCCAGTTGTCATGTGTGCTGACTGAGGTTGCGAACCGCTGGATGGCTGCAATGGGAAGGATGACATGTGTCAGACGAGACGACTTGGGGCGAGTTCTCATCATGGCGCCATTCTCTCGACTGCGCACTTGGCTGTGGGCAAGTTTCTCACAGCAAGGCCTAGGCTATCTCGAGGCTATCAACTTCACGTCTTGCCCAACTTGGAGGAGACGGGAGACATACGCAAGCCTCCCGGGGGCCTATTGCTCAGAAACCGGGCGATCTTTCCCCTTTCGAATGCAAAGAGCGCAGCACACTGCATTATTGTGCAGATCCACCGTTCGATTTGAACCTTCCATCCACTTCGGATGGAACCTGTGCACCTTCCCCGCTGGCAAGTTCGACGTCGGCCATAATGCCCAGCAGGAAGGCGCATTCGGGAGCCAACGGGTTGACGCAACTGGAGCCCTGAGTTCGCAAGAATTCGATAGCCAAGACTGGGCTACGACCTTCTGCACCTTTACCTGGTTCCACGTCGGCTTTTCAACGTCCAACTTCGATGCGATGCAACCCTGGGAAGCACAGCGGTAGTTGGGCCCCTCGGTATCGACGCCGGTCCCTGCATCCGCCATATCGCCCAGATTAAGGGGCCCAAAGCGTGTTGCATTTACACGCACAAACCGCCGTGAACTATGCCGATGCCGAGAACAACCTTTGGTACCTCGCAAACAATGCCGCTCTCGAGGCGAAAGACATCGATTCGGACCATCAGGAACCAACGGACACCAAGACGTTTGCTGTCACCTGCTGTGCAACTTCAACATAGGCGGCGGCTCTCCGGCCATGTGGATCACCCGCACATTGCTCCTTGTCGAACAGAGCGTGGCCATCTGTGCCACACACACACAGACTCGCAACCACAGGGAGAGGGTCGTCTGATGAATGCAGCGAACTCACCGATGATCCCGGCCAGGCGGAGTCCATGTCCGGACAACCGGGATCGTTCTCGATGGAGTGGAGACGGCGCCATCGTGCAGCAGTTGGAAGTTGGAACATGCACCCCAGCATGCCTGATGATGTGATGCGTCTCATTTGCAACCGTTGCCATCCGCAACGGTAGGCCAGCACACATTGGGCTGTGTGTAGGCAGGATTCATACACGCTTCCCTAACCGCCGATGCTCGCTTGTGATTGATGGTTGGCAGTATCTGGCTGGCTTGAGGCTGGCGTGGCTGGCTCTGGCACTGACACCCGCTCTGGCCGCCAGGTTCTGGAGCCCCATCCGCTCCAATCCAGTCATGTGGTCGCACGGGCTTGTTGACTTGGTCGGGGGGTGTGCCCCCACCCCTGCACGGCATATCTTGGGCCTGTCTGTAGCTTCGCCAGTCATAGGCTTGAAGACATGGAGCCTTGCAGCTGGTGGAAGAGTTGGGTGATCGACACATACCCGGCAGGGCTATTCCTGGCGGCCATTATATAAGAACGACCCTCGGCCGGCGTGTTTACCTGACCTCGGGGATACGAGCAAGGTACACTTCGTTGTTCATAAAGTGTAGCTTCGCTGCTGCCCTCCTCTCACATCCTTCTCTGCACCTTTGCCTCTTCTTCCAGATTGTACGGTCGAGTACCGAGACCCGACAATGCACGTCTCGACCACAAACCTTCTCGCTTGGGGCGGTCTGTTAGGGCTGACCCAAGCCGCATGTCCCTTCGCCGACCCGGCTTTGCTGGAAAAGCGCAGTGACGGCGAGTCGTCGGATTTCCTTGACAAATACAAGGTAGATGACAGCAACGGCCACATGACATCTGATGTTGGCGGGCCCATTGAAGACCAGTTCAGCTTGAAGGCTGGCATCAGGGGGTCGACGTTGCTTGAGGACTTCATCTTCCGCCAAAAGATTCAGCACTTTGATCATGAACGGGTAAGCACATACAGCAGCCGCCGCCCCATGTCTGAGACATTTGAGACATGAGACATGAGACATGCATGAGCCAGGACGCTGACGTGGTACTGCCAAAAGGTCCCCGAAAGAGCGGTCCATGCCCGGGGTGCTGGAGCTCACGGCACCTTCACCAGCTACGGGGATTGGAGCAATCTCACTGCGGCTTCGTTTCTGAACGCGTCTGGAAAGGAGACGCCGGTATTTGTTCGCTTCTCGACCGTGGCCGGGTCCAGAGGCAGCGCAGATACTGCGAGAGACGTCCACGGCTTTGCAACGCGGTTGTAAGTCTCGAGTCCCTCCAATAAAGGAGGCACAAACTGACGATACTTCAGCTACACTGACGAAGGCAACTTTGGTATGCCTACTCACCGCCTAACGGTTCTTGCCCAGATCTCAGCTAACGCGCCCAGATATCGTCGGGAACAACATTCCTGTCTTTTTCATACAGGATGCCATCCGGTTCCCTGATCTTATCCACTCGGTCAAGCCGCGGGCGGACAATGAGATACCCCAAGCTGCCACCGCCCACGATACCGCATGGGACTTTTTCAGTTCTCAGCCGAGCACCCTACACACCCTGTTCTGGGCCATGGCCGGGTCCGGCATCCCCCGTAGCTTCCGTCATATCGTAAGTTGTCGAGCCTCCCCGCTGTCAGCAATGGTTGGCTGACATTGCCAGGATGGGTTTGGCGTCAACACCTACCGCTTTGTGAAGGATGACGGCTCCTCCAAGCTCGTCAAGTTCCATTTTAAGACTCTCCAAGGCAAGGCCAGCCTGGTCTGGGAGGAGGCGCAAGTCGTTTCTGGCAAGAATGCCGACTTCCATCGTCAGGACCTTTGGGACGCCATCGAGTCGGGCAATGGCCCTTCTTGGGAGTTTGCCGTCCAGATTGTTGACGAAGACAAGGCGCAGGCTTTTGGGTTTGACCTGCTGGACCCCACCAAGATCATCCCCGAGGAGCTTGTACCCCTTACGAAGCTGGGCGTGCTGAAGCTGGATCGCAACCCTACAAACTTCTTTGCCGAGACGGAGCAGGTCATGTTCCAGCCGGGCCACGTCGTGCGCGGCGTCGACTTCTCCGAGGACCCTCTGCTGCAGGGGCGTCTGTTTTCGTACCTCGACACGCAGCTGAATCGTAATGGCGGGCCCAACTTTGAGCAACTCCCGATCAACATGCCGCGGGTCCCCATCCACAACAACAACCGCGACGGCGCTGGCCAGACTTTCATCCACCAGAACATTTATCCTTGTGAGCACCAAACCGACCCTTTTTAATGCTTCCTAAGCCCTCTAACAACACTTCAAGACACACCCAGCGTCCTTAACAAGGGATTCCCGCGCCAAGCCAACCAAACCAGCGGCCGCGGTTTCTTCACGGCGCCCGGCCGGACGGCCAACGGTCACCTCGTACGCCTACTCTCCCCGACGTTCGACGACCACTGGTCCCAGCCCCGGCTCTTCTACAACTCCCTCACCCGCGTGGAGCAGCAATTCCTCATCAACGCAATCCGCTTCGAGGCGAGCCACATCAAGTCGGCCGAGATCAAGCGCAACGTCCTCGTCCAGCTCAACCGCGTCAGCAACGACATTGCGGTGCGCGTCGCCGAGGCCCTAGGCCTCGACGCCCCCGCGCCCGACCCGACCTACTACCACAACAATGTCACGGCCGGCCTCTCCATCTTCAACCACACCCTGCCCACGATCAAGACCCTCCGAGTCGGCGTGCTGGCGAGCACCAAGTCGGATGCCTCCCTGCAGCAGGCGAAGCAGGTGAAGGAGCGGCTGGCCAAGGACGGCGTGATGGCCACTGTCGTCGCGGAAACACTGGCCGACGGGGTGGATCAGACGTACTCTGCAGCGGACGCAACGGCGTATGACGGGGTGGTGGTCGCGGACGGCGCGGAGGGGTTGTTTGGTGAGGGCGCGAAGGAGTCGCCGCTTTTCCCGGCGGGACGGCCCGGGCAGGTGCTGCTGGACGCGTACCGGTGGGGAAAGCCGGTGGGTGGGTTGGGCAAGGGGCAGAAGGCGCTGAAGAGTGCTGGCGTGCCGGACAAGGGAGAGGGGGTGTACACGGGGAAGGCGGTGGAGGAGTTTGTGAAGGGGTTCGAGGGCGGGTTGGCGCGGTTCAAGGTATGTCATTTGCTATCTTTCAGTGTGGGACTGAAGGTGCTAACGAGTTTTGACAGTTTACTGATCGGTTCCCGCTTGATGGTTGAGTTTAAGGGGCGGTGTAAGGGTGAACGGTGTTACCAGGTCATGGTTTTGCTGGCTGAGGAGAACGGCGATAACTACACACCTAGATTTCAACCACGAATTCACAAACATACCCAAGCCACGCTTATCCGAGCTCTTCTGACTTCTGTCTTTCCGCTTCATAAACACTGCACGACATACTTGCATTGCAGGAGATTAGTGTCACGTGGGTGGCCGCATGATGGGCCGCCTGGTCAGGCCTGCGACTAGGTCGAGACCGTCTGATTGGACAGGAAGGCAGCGATGGCGACTCTCAAGATAGTGTCGGGAGAACGTTGACCGGGAGTCGGTCGTCACGGGCGTTCTGGTGTTGAAACCCCGAACACCATCGGTATGGCTTATGCATATCAGAGATGGAAAGGGGTAGGTAGGGCGTGGTTTGAGTAAAGTGCCTCGAGACATGCGGGTTGTCGTACAGGGCCAGTGCTAGTTTTTCGTGCGCCTCCCTGTTCAAAACTATCGTCAAACCTAGGTGAACAGGTGTATTTATTTGGCCGGTTAATGAGACGCTGAGAATGATCAGCTTATCAGTCAGGAGGCACCACGCAGGACTGTTTCCATGAGGGCGCACTGCCTAAACAATCCCGTTCAAGTCAGCGAATGAGACACCAGCATTCAGACCCGCTTTAAATGACCAGGATGTGACCACCCTGGCGCCACCCGGCACTAATCCCGCTGCTCCCTGGGACCCGGACCCTGCCGTCCCGACGCCGCCGTGTGACCCTCCGATCAAGGCAACAGAACACCACGCTCGCCTCCCGCATGACGACTCCCGTCACCACTAGCTCGGCCTCTTTCCTAGCAAGCGATGACGTGACGGAATCCAGACAGCACCTACTCGTTAGCCACGGCGGCATCCATCCTCGCACCATCCCCGTCGCTTAGCCCGCCGACCCGCGCCGCCTCGCCTTGAGCATCCAGGAGAGCAGAGGATACGGCGCAGCTACATTGCGCATTGCGGCTCGACCGAGTTGGAGACAACCATGGACCGTATCAAGGCCTTCTTTGCGCCGGCCAAGGCCACCGTCGACGAGTATGCGCCACTGACCGACGACGACTCGGAGACCCTGGAGGGGTCGACCTACGAAGAGGAGGTGCCCTTCTCATGGCTTGAGTACTCCATCTTCGCCTTGATTGGCGCTGCCATGCTGTGGGCGTGGTATGTTCCGTCTCTTCACTTGTCCCAATGCCAGCACTCGCTAAGATACATTTGTACAGGAACATGTTCCTCGCCGCCGCTCCCTATTTCCAAACTCGCTTCAGGTCCGACCCTTGGATCTTCGCCAACTCGCAGTCGGCCATTCTCACAACGTCCACCGTCGTCAGCTTGGTTTCTATGCTGGTGTTGACCAACATCCAATCCTCGGCGAACTACCCCTTGAGGATCAAGACTGCCTTGTTCATTAATGCAGCCGTGTTCTTACTCCTCACCGTCTCGACCTCGACTTTCCTCGACGTCTCTCCTCGCGCATATCTCGCCTTCCTGCTGTTTATGGTCGCCTGGACTGCATGGGGAGCCGGGCTGATGCAGAACGGCGCCTTCTCCTTCGCCGCCAGCTTTGGACGGCCAGAGTACACGCAAGCCATTATGGCCGGACAGGGCGTAGCCGGCGTTCTCCCGCCGCTGACCCAAATCTTCTCCTTCCTCGCCTTCTCTGATCCCTCCCCGGGGATTCCGCCACGCGACGAACCGTCCTCTCTACCGCCCGATAACGAGGGCGGCACGTCCGCCTTCATCTACTTCCTTACGGCCGTCGTCATGTCAGGCATCACCCTGCTAGCCTTCATCCCCCTCGTGCGCCGGCACAACCATGTCCTCCACCGCCGCTCACAACAACAACAGCAGCAACAAGCCGACCTCTCCGAATCCACAGCCTCCCTCACAAACTCCGAACACACCGCCGCCGCCGCCGCCCGCCGCTACGTGCCCCTCCCCACCCTCTTCCGCAAGCTCGGCTGGCTCGCGGGCGCCGTCTTCATGTGCTTCGTCGTCACCATGTTCTTCCCCGTCTTCACGGCCAAGATTCTCTCGGTGCACGACCCGGCCGCGTCGGGCAAGCTGTTCCTCCCGGGCGCCTTCATCCCGCTGGGCTTCTTCTTCTGGAACCTCGGCGACCTCGCGGGCCGCGTGTCGACCATGGCCCCCGCGCTATCGCTGCGCCACCGGCCGAGGGCGCTGTTCGCCATCAGCCTGGCGCGGGCGGGGTTCCTGCCGCTGTATCTGCTGTGCAACCTGCATGGGCGGGGCGCGGTGGTGGAGAGTGATTTGTTTTATCTGGCGGTGGTGCAGGTGCTGTTTGGCGTGACGAATGGGTGGTTGGGGTCGAGTGCGATGATGGCGGCTGGGGAGTGGGTTGCCGACGGGGAGAGGGAGGCCGCGGGCGGGTTTATGGGGTTGTGTCTTGTCGGGGGCCTGGCGGCGGGGAGTGTGTTGAGTTTTACGGCGGCGGGGATTTGAGATTGGTTTTGTTTTATGTGACTCTGCATGGGATATGTGATTGGGATCGGTTGGGCATGGCGTTTAGGAAGAGTATTGGGTTCTTTTGGGGCAGCGAGAAGAGACATCCACGTGGAACGGGTAGCATAAGGACAGCTTTAATGTTATAAATCATGATTTGACTCCGACAACAATCCTCCTGAATCGTCTCTCTACAATCGCTGCGTCCCACTCGCTCCGCCCTCTCCCCTCATGTCACCACTCACTTCTCAAGCTGACAATCCGTCCTCACCGTCGGTACCTCCTTCCCCTCATAATACCCCCCGTCGATCAACTCCCTCTCCATCGCCTGCCAGTACCCGAGCTTGGCTACCGAGTTCTTCTTGTCGAGATCGGCCAGCTTCGCCTCGATGGGTAGCGTGGGGTCGGCGGGGACTCGCACGAAGCAGGTACAATCGCGCAACGTCATGGCCAGCTGGAACTGGCGGTCTTCTGCGACGGCTCCGAGGGGACCGTTGCGGTCGTTGGATTGCTGAGCGGCGCGCAGGCGCGGGAGGAGGGTGTTGGTCTGTAGCCAGTAGACGAGGCGGTTGCGCTGGACTGTTTGGGAGGGCGTAAGGGGTTCGTTGGGGACGAGGTGGGTGAGAATGTTGATTAGGGCAGGTGGGGAGGTGCTGCAGGTGAGGAAGTTGAGGGGACAGAGGATGGTGTTGGGGTTTTGATGGCTGGAGGGTTTGGTGTGGTGTTTGAGGGCTTCACGGGCACAGTTCCGGCAACGGGTTGCGGAGGAGGGGGCGTTGGGGGACTGGGCGAGCCATTTGGGTTTGAATTCTAGGGTTAGGTCGTCCGGATGTCCTTTATCAGACGTGGTGAGTTGAGAGTGTGCAGGGGAAACGGAGAGATTGCACCAGACGCACTTTGACGCATGTCCTCGACCAACATGCCATATTCGGCGACAGCTACCCTACTCCCTTTAAAGTCGACCCTGCGGGTGTGCTCTTCCTCGTCCAAGACGGCATTCAAGCGTGAGACAAGTCCTTCGCCCCCGAGTTTGACGAGCTGGTGCTGAACGAGGTGTTCAGGTTCGAACAGCGGCGCTACAACCGTCTCCCAGTACTTTTGGAGCTCGACATGGTTGTGTGCCTTGGTTCCTGCTTTGGGTACGCGTAAGAGATTCCCTATGGCTGAACGTCAGAGGGTCTTGTCCGAGATGGAGAGGAGACGGGATCTGCACCATCACAGGGGTTTTTTCTTGGCTCGTCGCTTGGCGGCACGAGGACCTCAAAGACAAAGTTCGCAGCCCCCTCGCCGATGAACGTGAATTTGCAGTTGTCGCCCACTGAAAATGGCAACTCCGGGACGCTGGATGACTGGGTCGAGAATGTCATTATGGGCCAAAAAGTACGAAGAACTCGGACCGAGAAATTCGATGCTAGTGAGTTTGAGTAGGGAGGATCAGGCAGGTGTAAGTGAAGGCGTAACACGATGTGCTACACTCCTGATTGGTTCGTCCACCAGCTGCTGGGCCTGGATTACCGATCGTGCGGGTTCTGGTGGACTCCCAGACTCCCCGCAAGGTCGCGTGCAGCGCAGGGCGAGGCCACGAGAGAAAGTGGAGTTTTCTGGAGTTGAGTGGGGTTCGGGACGGGAGAGCGGATGGGAGGCCCCACACTTTTGCTTTGATAGCCGCTCCGAGAATTTCCTGCTTTGCACCTGCTCGCGTCTGCTTGCAGCTTGCTTGCAGCGTGCTTGCCGCTGTTTGACGTGTTTGTGTATCGGACTTCCAGGAGTCCCGGGTTTTGTACCTAGTGAATCAAAACCTTGCATCGAATTGGAGACAGTTGTAGACAGCCTCTTGCAGTCATCAGAACTCGTGCATGAAAAGCAATCTTGGAAAACAACTGGCTGTAACCTCCAGAGTCACCGCAAGCCCGGTTCAGTCAGTGCCTCGGTGGGGCGGCACACGCGACCCTCGGGGGTCAGCCCACTGCCGGGGAGTTGGCAGATGGAAGCGTCAGGAGGCCCGCAAGCCACACCCACTCTTTGCCGCAAGGGCCAAAAATTTCACTCAAGACCAACAGCTTCCCCGAATCCCCGTCGCCCGTCAGATAGCGTCATCCCTCCGCATCTCCAAGCTCCCTCGAAACGAAACACGAACTCTTCCCGCACATTTTTGTCGCCACACGGTCCCATCCTCCACCAGCTGCTTAGCTATCCGCCGCATTCGCGCCGACTCATTCGCGATCGCAATACTCCGAGTCTCCGATTGCATCGACCCTCGCTGTCGCGGTCGCATCCAAAAATACCGCCCTCCCCTGGCGGCGCCGGGCTGCTCAGTCCAACCCTCCTGGCTGCGATGCGTCTCTAGCACGGGAGCCAATTCAACATGGCCTTCAACTTCAACTGGTCGCCTCTGACGGCGGACGCGGGCTTCTACACGCGCGCCCGTGACCTCCTGACGACCGCCCTGAACAAGTCGCCGAAGCCGCCCATCATCGTCGATGACATTATCGTGACCGAGTTCAACCTTGGCTCCGTGCCGCCCGATTTGGAGATTCTCGAGATTGGCGACCTGGCCGAGGACCGCTTCAGGGGAATTTTCAAGATGTGCTATTCAGGGGACGCCTTCTTGACCCTCAAAACAAGGGTGCAGGTAGGCCGATATTTTCTTGAGCTTCGACTCTGCATGGTGCCCGCAGAGAGTCTTGATATCGGCAACTGTATCAAAGACACACCTCGCTTGCAATATCTTCTCAGCCTTTTTTCTTCTCCCGTTCACTCAGGTCTGGTCTCTGGCCAAGCTGGGTCTGTCTTTGCATCGTGCAGACAAGAGCCTGGGACAATCATACCTGCATCGCAAGTTGCGCGTCTCGATGAGCTCAGTATTAGGCAAGCGCCTGCGTACTGCACTTTCAAGTCCTCAGCACCCAGCTCGCCTCCTGAGCTTGCTTTCCCCTTATCCCTGCCCTTTCTGGAAGCAAACAAGCTTGGAAACTCCACGAGATGCTTGGCGCATTGATTCACAAATTGTCGCGGATTGCCGGACAGGGGTTCGCGGTCGCGCCCGCATTGCCCGCATTAAACTCTCAACGCTAGGACCGGATGAGAGAATAACACGACTAACCAACCAACTCCTGTAGGCGAACCCCTTGAACACATACCTCTCGGCCAAGCCGGGCTTCACATCTCCACAACCGCTGGCGGCAGCATCAAGCTTGACAATACCGCTTCAAATCACTTTGTCGGAGATCAAGCTCTCAGCCTTCATCATCCTGGTCTTCTCCAAGCAGAAGGGGCTGACGATAGTGTTTCGAAATGACCCCCTCGAGTCTCTCAAGGTCTCGTCGACCTTTGACTCGATCCAGTTCGTCCGTGACTACCTCCAAAGGACCATTGAGGGCAAGTTGCGTGACCTGATGATGGATGAGCTGCCTGCCATTATTCATCGACTTTCACTCCAGCTCTGGTGCCCGGATCAGATCGTCAAGGAGGGCGAGGAGCCGAAGGAGGCCGATGAACACGGCGTGAACCCGCTTGCCACGCCGCCCCAGGACGCCGTGGATCTGCATGGGCATCTTCTTGACCCTGCTGCGATATCGGAACTGTCACTTGACGGAGGGCCAGAAGCGCAGTTACTCTTTTCGCAGAAGACCCTCCTGCGGCTATCCGACATCACAAATTCTCAGGTGACGTCGTCGCTCGACACGGCGGCACCGAAGGATGTTTTGTTCAGGGCCTGGGCCGGGCCGGACAAGGTCGACGCAACAAACACGCCTCCGTTATCAACGCCGAACCTGGTCAGGACATCGTCCTACGTCAGTGCCCATACATACACGTTCTCGGACAGCGGCAGCCAGGACCAGGGCTCGCTTCCATCGAGACCTTCGATGGTCCACCTCAACTCCGCCACTGCGGGCTTGTCACTGGGCTCGGGCCGACACAGCAAAACGGGCCGGAGGAAGAAGACGCGCGTCGTCAACCTCCGTCGCAAGGTTGAAAGCGAGGTCAACAGTGAACAGGGAGATGAGACGTCGGACGCCGGGTCCGTCACCATGTCGGAGCCCGTCATGCCGCACCCGATCCTGGAGGTGCCCGAGGAGGAGCCGCTGTCGAGCAAGGTGCGCTTCAGCCGGTCGCCGGACCTTCAGCAGCAGCCTCGTCGGCCCTCGATCATCAGGGGCGAAGCCGTCAAGTCCCCCGATGCGGCAGTGAGATTGTTGATATCGGCCGAGGGGATTGCCGCATCGCAGCCGCTTGCCCAATCCGCTGAAAATCAAGGTGCCAGCGCAAAGGAACCCACTGCTGCCGACGTCAAGGGGGAGTGGAGGCGCTCGTCAAGGCCAATGTCTGACACGTCGTCCGTCATCCTCGAGCAGGCGTGGATCATGAAGATGGCGGGCGAGATCGCGCGTCGGGTGTACGACGAAAAGAACCGGAATCCCTCGTTCTGGGACGATCGGGACGACACGCCTCCGCCCGCGTACGAGGCGAGGTGATTCAACCACACATTGTGCTTTAATTTGTTACTTTACCTTTTCCTTTGTCATTGCCTTGCTTTTCGTTGCGGGGCCGACTGGCATCATTGGCGTTTAATGCGGCCCGACATACCATAAGTAATGTCTTTTGCTGGTTGCGGGAGTCTGGAGCAGGGCGGTTCGACAAAAAAAGTATTGGGAAGGAAGTTTTGAGATTGGCTTGGTGCGGGTTGAGGACCTCCTCCGGGTTAGACGGAAAGGAGGTCGGTTCCCGCTTATACGGAAGTGGGACGGATGCCGGATGCCAGGGGCCATTCCGCCGGTTGTGACCAACAACCTTTTACCTGCTGTATTGTTTCTTTTGTCTTTTTGGTTTTGGCCTGGGTTGGTCGGCGTGGCCGACAGTACGTGTATACCACTGTGGGATTAAGTGTGCGAGGAAAACCGCCGGGCGTGTGCGAGGAGGAGATCGATCTGGCTCGGCGAAGGAAGTCCCTGCTGGGATAGCGGGTCTATGGACGGGAACTTCTTGGACAACTCCCATCTCTAGGAATCAATTCAGGAGTGTATCTCTCTCAATGTGTGCTGTGTTCCGTGGTGCCTCGACGATCGGTTTCATCCCGCTTATCTACATACGGCAGCGCTGGCCGCACAGGGTATCAACCTAAGCTCTCTCCTGAACCTGTTTCATTTTCGTTGTCCAATACCCATTCTAGTCCCTTAAAACCATAACGCCATACGCCTCCTATGCCGGCCCAAGCGGGTATCGCGAATCTACAATGCGCCGCCAAATCCACCCATACTATGGGCCCTTTCAGACAACTCCTATCACTTTCCCGCCTCTGCCTTGAGCTCTTTCAACCTGTTCTCCTTGCTTGCCACCTCCTCCTTGGTCTTTTTCATCAGCTCCTCCACCTTGACCAGCGCCTCCTGGAGCTTCTTAATCTCCACCTGCTCCGTCTCCCGACTAAAGGGCTGGTTGGGGCGGTTCGTCAGTGGAATCATGGCGCTCCGCTCGAGCACCCCGCCCTCGGACCGCACTTGCTTGACCTGGTCCTTCTCCTTGGATTTGCCCCCGCTCTTGGAGCCCGACGATTTGTGGTTCGGGAGGGACGCGGAGGGGGGCATGGCGCCCGACGTGAGGATTTCGTAGAAGGGTTCGTAGGGCTCGTTGAAGATCTGCTCCTCGTAGGACCACGAGATGACCTGTTCCCCGTTCAGGCGCATGGCCTCCTTCTCTTCCTCGGTGCGGCCGTAGGGGTGCAGGCGGAGGTGGTGGTAGAGGGTCTGCGGCTTCTCGGAGGACTCGGGGACGTAGTAGAGCTTGACGGCAATTTCGAACTCGCCCCAGCCGGTCTCGTGGAGGATGAAGGGTTTACCCTTTTCGCCTTCGATCACTGTGAGAGGGGGTTAGATGGGGTTGCGTAGGGATGGTGTGATGTGGAACGGGGGAGGGACGGACTGCGAACGTGGTTGGGGATAGACTCGTGCAGCTTGAATTGCACCCGGCGCAGCCAGTAAGTGATGTCGACATCGTCGATGCCCTTGACGAAGACGGTCCATGAGTGGGTGTGGTCATCGGGGACGCCGGGGGGTTTGGGGTTGGTCTTTTCGTCGAATGGCTTGGCCGTGGTGCCGTAGACAAAGGGGCGAAATATTTGCACGCCTTTGACGCGCTTGCCTGTTGGCGGTGCCATGGTGAGGGCCTGGGATGTGAGGGTTGGCTGGAAACCGCGGAGGGTTGGGACACCAAGGTCGCGGTCGCGGTCTCGGGATGCAAGACGGAAGTTTCAGTGGGTCAGCCTTGATTGCGGGGCAGCCTCTGCGCCTCCAGGCCCGCTGTGGGTGGCGCCTGGGATCCGCTGAACAGGTGTCTGTGCAACCCCTGTAACAGCAACCCCGGCAAGCCTGCAGCTCGTGATTGAAGCTTCCCGTCCCAAACCTGGAAGCTCATGCGGGAGCAACCGAGGGAAGTTTGTCAACTCCATCGATACGATCTGCTCCCGGCGGTTCGGGTTCTCTCGACGTCATAAAACTCACTGAACTCTATGAATATACGGTGACACTTTGATAAACCATTGTTTCTTTGGGGCATCAACAACGCCTTGAGCCTTGAGTGCACTCGTCCAACAGCTCACATGCTTCTCTGAGCTCATCAGCTCACACTCAACCACACCATGTCAGCAACAAAACGAATTGTTGTCTTTGGCGGCAACGGCTTCCTGGGTTCAAGGATCTGCCGAGCCGCTGTAGCCCGCAACTGGGACGTCACATCAGTCAGGTAATTCCAAATTCCACCCGCCCCAACCCTACATACACATTTGATATCTAACCATGCATCCCCAGTCGCTCCGGCGCCCCCCACTGGTCCAGCATCACC
>Ga0247824_10001067_pt1 | contig 14610 bp, 24 predicted proteins | sample 13C_PalmiticAcid_FD_194412 | JGI IMG/M metagenome (GOLD analysis project Ga0247824, IMG submission 194412) | Soil microbial communities from agricultural site in Penn Yan, New York, United States - 13C_PalmiticAcid_Day48 | ecosystem: Environmental > Terrestrial > Soil > Agricultural land... | reverse complement strand
TGCGTCGTTTGAGGGGTTCAACTCGCCGTCGACGAGGTCGGTGAGCCAGGTGTCGAGCGGCTCGAACTACTATTTCGAGACGACCCCGCCACTCCAAATGGAGGCAGATGCGAGGCAGATGACCGCCGCCGCCGCCATCCCGCGCGTCCCGGTCCACGCTTCGGCATATCAACCGCAGTTCGCCGGCCCCGCATACATGAGCCAGCCGACCATGACTTCGTATTATCCTCCCATCCAGGCCGCCGCGCCTCCGCAGCCGCAAATGTCTGGTCTCTATTACCAGCGACCTCTTCCTCAGGTAGGTCATCGCCACCAGTGTTTCGTTTTTGTGGCAACGCCAAGTCTAACCTCGCGACGCAGGCTTTCCCCCCGCCACTCCCCGTGTCAGTGACTCTTGCACCGACGGCGGGCAACCCCTGGCAGCACCACCACTACATCGCCCCCTCGGCGTCGGCAGCCTTCCCCCAGAGCCAGGACCGGTACATCTGCCAGACGTGCAACAAGGCCTTCTCCCGCCCCAGCTCGCTGCGGATCCACAGCCACTCCCACACGGGCGAGAAGCCGTTCAAGTGCCCGTTCCCGGGCTGCGGCAAGGCGTTCAGCGTACGGAGCAACATGAAGCGCCACGAGCGCGGCTGCCACAACTACGACAGCAGCAGCACCGCCGGCAGCGCCACCAGCGGGTGCAGCAGCCGGCCTTGAGCGGAGCACCCGGTTTCGGTTCGAGCAAGGAGAATCCTGTTGTATTTTTTAATCCGACAACCACCACCCGAGCCAACCCCCCCACCCACCACCACGCTTTAGACTTCCCCAGCAATCCCGTACCCTGGCGGTACAGGACAACGCGACCCACGACAGACAACAGCAAGCGGTATTTTTAGTTTCTAATCTCTTATTTTTTTCCTTCCGGGCGATTCATACATCGGGAGCGGAGTTCAAGGATGAACCATGAGCTGCACAGCTTGGCGCAATGGGGAAAAAACGGAGGCGGGTGGTTTCTCACGGGGTTTGGGTATGGGTACGGTGGCAAAGGAGGGGGGTGAGGTGTTTGGCATGTGGGAGTGCTTCAAGGGACCACTGTTCCCATCGATCGGCGCAAGGGGGACGGCGATGAGCCGGGTGTTTATGGGGTCGGGGTTTGTCTGGTCTGGGCACGGAAGCATTTACGTGGGCGTTTCTTTTTTTTCTGTCTGTTGGTGTGTTGCGGGTTTCGGTTTCCTTTGTCACGCCTTTCTTTTGTTTGACACGATGTATCCGACCAGCGTTCTCCGACGGTGGAGTAACGTAATGTGTATAGATCTTGGGGGCGCGGCCTGCGTGGGCCGACTTGTATCACTTGAACAGTTCTGAATGGTGGCGCCGGTGAGGCGGGCGAGCAAGGCAGCCGAGAAAGACGGGCTGGGAAATCAAATGGCAAAATTTTGTCGAAAGAGCAGTGTTCGTTCCGTGGCGATCGTGTGAAGAACAGATGTACAGCAATGGTCACTAATGATTATTCCACACAGACAGCAGCCACCACACAGCACCACTATCCCAGACATCGCGGCGTCGCTTCGTTACCGCTCGCCAGGGATTACTTGTCTGACAATCCCATTGTTCCCGAAATTTCGGGAGTCATCGAAGGTGACCCGTGCCCTCGATGGTGCCCCAAGTTGCTGGGCCCGGCACTTGCGCAAAGCATGGATGGCGGCGACCAAGCTACCCGGCTTCCCCTGGCCACAAAACATTGAGCATCTTTCATCCGAATTCGCAAGCCTAACCGATACCGAAATCCGAGATTCGAACACGCCCCGATCACCCCAAACGAAAAAGGGCTCCCGATCGTGCACATCACCATCACCTTGTTTCCCACACAGCCCACATCAGCAACAATCGTATTATCCCCCTGGGTGGGCAGCCAGACCGCCATTTCGGGGCCCCAGCGCTGGGACGTGAGGGAACTTCAAAGTTGGCCCGCCGCCGCCGGCCGAAACGGATCTGACCCCCTGGCGGGATACCCCACGATGCAGGGATGATCGCAGATCAACCGGGGGCTGCCCGGAGTCGGGTGGAGACTTCCAGGCGCTTCCTGAATGGGGCGACGGGTTTCGACGGGAAGTGAGCAGAAAACAACAAACAGCAATCCCGAATCAACAAAAAATTATAAAAAAGGACCTGTGAGTTGGTGGATGGAGTGTAAATCATGAATCACAGCGGGCCGCAGGGGGGGGGGAGGGCAACCGAACCATGGCGTTTTCCCTCGACGGGGTTGTTGTTGCCTTTTTCTGAGCAGGCGACTCGAGGTGGAATGTTACCACGCAAACCCCGTTCCAAGCATCCAACAGTTCTTGGGTTGCAGCCAAGGGACGGGACGAAGGGACGAAAATAAGAGTGGTGACGACACGCGCACAGTGATCTGCGCGCGATGCTGCCAAAAACCATCCCAATGTCCGCTGTGGTGGGTCGAAGGGGGAATGTCAAACAGAAAAACCCCCCCTTCCATCTCGCTGGCAATCTGCAGAGCGAGTTGCGCGCCCGCGCGCCCATCATCTGCGGGGTTTCCACTCGGTCCCCACGAGCTGGGAGCATCCAGGTCGACTGGGAAACCCGAGCGACCAAATTGGGGCTTTTGTGTGCCCTCGCCCTTTTTTGCTTCGTCAGCCCAGCCATCCTGTTCAATGTTTCTAGCGCGCTTCTGGCGTCGCGTTAGCCTGGTTTTTTCCTTGGTCTCCACCCGATGGGTTGTCCGTCCCTCTCCCGTGTTCGGGTTCTCTGACGTTCGTCTCGGCTGGTTATCCCAATTCTGCACCTTGTGCTGCCGATCTTGGCCCCTCTCGTCAATCACCGTCGATCGGGGCGTTTGCCAGGAGCCAGGGTCGGGTTCAGGGCGCCAGGCCGGTGGTCCTGCCAAGGGGAGGGGGGGATATGCACATCTCTTCCTCGATGGGGAACCGTTTGGCGAGGGAGGGAAGCAGGGGATTTTGGGATGTGGGAATTGCGAGGAATTGGCATCCTCGAGCCATGGGAGGGCGCGGGCTGCAGGTCGTCGATCAGCGATCAGCGCTGTCGCTGCCGCGTGCGAGCGGCGTGGGGTGGAGCGAAAGGGTGGCTCGAGGGTGGGTGCACCAAGCAAGGAGGCAAGTAAGCCACGCGTTGTTCGTTCGGGAAAGAAGCAAAGTTCTCATGATTGGATTGGATGCCATGATGGGCATCCACATGGGCATGGGCAAATCACCATGCGTCATGTCTCCAATCCCCGATCCATCTCTCTCGAGGCCGCGGCTGGTGTGCGCTGTGGCTTGATGTCATGGTGGCCGGAGCAGGTTCCGACAGGGCACACCTCGACTCGGCCAGCAGTAGCGTGATGCTGGCAAATCAAGAAATGGGCCTGTGGCCGAAAGGGAAAGTCTTTCGTGCGTGGCACCGTGGCTTCACGTGGAACGGCGGACTCCGTGGCTGGGGCGTGGGAATCTGCGGGTGGGACGTCATGGAGCGCGTGCCACTCCCACATGTTTGGCCGGGATCATCGCTGGTGCGAGCCCTGGAGCGGTCCGACAATTCGAGACCGCTCTCCCGGGATTCGGGGATTGATGACAAACGAGCACGTCCCCCGACCTCGCGAAGGTGGCTTTGTTTTGGCGCCACAGTGGGAGCATTCTCGCTGGCGGCAGCCGCCGTCGAGCCGCCTCATTGTTTTTTGAAGTGAGATATATTTGTGGCGGCCGTGGCTGCTCGAGCTCAGCTCAGTGATGCGCTCCTGAAGAGTGTTGAGAGGCTGCGTTTTCCATGGCTTGCTGGGTTGGTGCAGCATGCACACATGGGCACATGCACTCTGCGCACATGGCAAAGTGGCCGTGGGAATCTCCAGGCCAGCACCGACCGGCAACAATCCCCTTCCCCCACGGCGCCACAGCGACGCCATTGCCCAATGCGCCAGATCTATTGTTTCACTCGATCGCCACGAAGCCAGATTCGGCATCCCGTCGCAATCGGCACATTTCTCCCGTTTTTCTTCGGCAGCACGCACTCGCAGAACACACACAGGACACGCAGCACACGCAGCGCACGCACAACACGCACAGCACACACACAACAGATGCACTTGCATGGGCGACACGAGGCAGACACATGTCCCGTCCCATCCATGCCGTCGTCCCAAGGCAACTGCCGTCGATATCTGCACCGATCTGCGCCCATTCGCACCGAGTCCGAATCCAGCGAGGCGGGACCCCGCCCAAAACCCCGTCTCTCCGAGGCACACAGCACACAGCACACAGCACCGCCGAGTCTGTGATTATTCAGGACCCAGTTGCCCCTCATTGCTGATTACTGTGGACAGCGGCACCCCCTCCGGCGGCCTCCTCGGATGCGGATGCGGGTGCGATCGAGCTCAGGCTGAAGAAACCCCCATCCAGGATTTGCATCCTCCGCATGCTTCCCCGGAAGATCACCATCGCGATCAGCCGCTTCTGGACGCCTCTTGGAAATCATCCCATGGCTGAAACGATGGCGCTCCGCGTGGCGTCGAGAGGCCCGTGGAGATCATGGCGCTAAGCTGGGCACGCACCGCCCGCTACCGCACCCATGTTCCCGGGTCTTTCGCTAACCACGACCCCAAGCTCGCCGGCGCGAATTCCAAGAGTCCCAATCGCCGAACTCACGAGTCAGCCGCCGGGGTGGGCGTAGTTGCTGCGAGACGCTTCTGCCTCATGAGCCGCCAAAGGGTCCTTGCGCCATAGTCAATCTCGTCTCTGCATGCATGTCTGAGACCTGCATTTTCTACCCCCCAGGACCCGACCCGAACGGGACTTCGCCAACGCAGCAGGCGCAGGACCCTGAGGATCTTTGCTTTCAGGGGAGCACCGCGGAAAGCGGGATCGGACACACGCAGAGAATCACATCTGCCGCGTGTGATATGGGCAAACGAGGTGTGAAAATGAAATGAACGGACGGGGGATGGCGCCGGCGTCGGACAGGATCCCCTAGCGCCCGAAGAGCCCACAGGAATGGGGTCAAGCCATCTTTGCACATCGCCGACGTTATGGAGACTGCTCGGATCCGACTTCCATTCGCCATTTGTCATCGGGGAGGTCTCTGCACACGAGGCTGGTCAACAGCCTCGTGCCCACTGCTCAGAGAGACGGAGATGGGGAATACCGGAGAGACCTCGCCGGGCCGGCTTTTGGGGGCCAGGTTGTGCGACAGGGTTGACGTTTCAGACACGCTGCGTCAAACTCCCTTTTGACACGCGGGTCCGCTGGCTGCCGAGGTAAGGGGCTGGGTAAACAACAGGGGTAAGTTTAGGGTTGGCTATGCTAACCCTAAGCCTGGACATAAACCGCCAGACACCACCACAAGGCGAGCACCCAGCCAACCGTGTCTGTGAAGAGGTTTGCTGATGACCAAAATGGCCTCGAGAGTTATTTTTTTTCCCTCACTCTCTCATCTCGGAGAGTGTCTGGGCATCAGGTGGCGCAGCCGACCGCCCAAGAAACGTGGCCTTGGCCACAAAGTTGGCCCACGGCTCGCCCAGCACCGCGCAGGAATCGTAATTTGCATTTCAAATAGGCCTCTCTCATGCACTGCGAGAGAGCATAAGTCGTAAACTGCAATATCAGGTCCTGGAGAGGCGAAATGTCGTTGCCTCCTGCGAGTCAGATCACGAGACCGCGCCTCCAATGTCTCCTGATCCCACTCCACAGCCACGGCAGCCTTGACAGAGAACACAGTAGACTCGTTGGAGCTTCCTTCGCTGCCAAGGAATCTGACATACGTCAGGCAAGGTTGAGTGCCTCATCGGGCCCATAGGGGGCGATGTATCTGTCGCCTGACGGCGACGTTGTCTGCACATGACTCTACCCATTTTCCCGCGACTGTTGTCTCGACTATGCTACGGGGCAGACACGTCGAGCGACGTCAATGTACGCATCATGGAGGCAAGGAGACATCATTGTCGGCGTCGTTTGCGTGGCGTTCCACGCCTGAACAACGGACAGAACCATCGCCCACCTCGAGCCCACCCCCCGCCTACCCCTGATGTGTGGCAAAGATCACCGCCTCGGTCCGGCAGTTCCTAGATTATCTCCAAGGTTCTCCTCGCTGCCTCGTCATGCCTCTGCACTCAGGGCCGCCATCCCCTGTCTGCCTCTTCTCCGGGTCGAGGACAAGAACCCTCCTTCTCGCCTTTCGGCAAGGGGCGGTGAACGGTCACCACCTCGCCCCCGGCGGTGTCCGACTCGTCCCCAGGCTCTCCCCGTTGCCCATCCATGCATCAACAGAACTGAACGCCCCCTTTCCTTACCCGTCCCTTGCTAGTGGCTCTGCTGGCAGCGAAAATCAGGACGCCAGTCTAGCGCAGGCGGATCATTTTAGGTCGTCCAAGGTCCTTCCCCCCACCCCCTTCCTCTTCTTGGCCTGCCAGGGGCAGAATCATCATCCACCTCTGTGTTCCCAATCCAAAAAGGAATCAACGGCCGGAATCCCAAATGATGATCACCGCCTGAGCCCGGGAGGTTCCTGGAATCTTCAGAAACCCCTCCTCCTCCGTCCATCCATGTGCTTTCCTGTGCCACTCCGCATGTACTGTGTACTTCACATCACATTGCTGCCACCTCCCCTGCCTCCCGTCAATACTGTAAACACAAACCAAGGACGAGTCGGGAGGCGCGGACACGTGGGATGAGGAAGATCACCCACCACCACCCCGAAGTTTCCGATCCAGATGGCCCTGGATTTCCCTGCTCCCACTCAGCCAAATGAACACCAGCTTTTGCCCCGAAGAGCCGTCCAACAGGCAGCATCCCCTCCTCCCACCGGGCTCTTCATGACCAACACCCACCCGGCGTCGCCGCCCCCCTCCTTGCCTGGGAAGGTCCCCCCTCCAACAAAAAGCTTGGTCCTGTAGTGTACCTGAATTTCCGATCCCGCCGATCTTCCCTCCCCATCGATCTGGACCCGTCCAGATTCTTACGCTACACACTAAGTCAGCAAACTAAATGGAGCACCGAATTCAGCCTCCAGCCGCCAGCCCGCAGTTGGGCATGGTGGATGCCCCAGTTCCACCTAGTCTCCCGCGAGCCAGCAGAGAAATTCCCCTCGGAGAAAGCAAAAGGAGCAGATCATTGTTTCAACTTCCAATAGGTAGCGCCCCCTCTAATTTCATACTAAGAACAACGGGCCTAGCAGTAGATTGTGACTCCAAGCCAGGAAATGCTTGATAGCAACCCTCAGTAGACCAAACGGCCTCCATCGGCCTGGAGAGGCAGCCGAGGGCTGGCCAAGACAATGAGTGGTCCAGGCCACTGAGAGGAATGGAAATCCGAGCCATCACGAGGAAGGGTAGTGGAGTCTGTCTGGAACGCGACGGTCTGGCCTGCTAGCCGGCAGACTCAGTGATGATACTGATGCTAACGATGGAGGAGACCTCAGCCCTGGATCCATTGTTGCGCAAGTTTAAACACTGGCGGAACACTTTCGCCGGATGCGCTAGCAAAGACCATAACGCATCTTGAGCAAGTTAGGAAGGCAGGAGACGGGATTCGCCGTCGCCTGAACAAAGGGGTCATGCTTGAAAGAAGGTTGTCTCGATGCACACCCCGAGACGCCTGGCAGGGCGGGGAGAGATTCTAGACCTGCAAGCACTCCACCTAGGAACGAAACTCTATCCTGGATGTCTTGAACTCTATCGTGGTCTCGACCGTGAGGCACAACAACGGAGTTTAACAGCAACGTGGCTCAGCGTCGGTGGGCGTTCCCGGCCGGGGTTCTCGACCGCGAGGGATCAATAATGGACTTGGGCCACGTGGACGCGGACATGGGCCGCCTCGCCGCGTCGGATGGGGCCGTTGATACCGGGACAAAGCTCCCGTAAACATGTCCTCGGCTCAAGACGTATGCGTATGGGAGTGTTGGGAACGGACATGGAGGTCATTGCCCGGCCATGCCACAGGGCAGGACAGGAAGGAAGGCTCTTGTAGTTCTGCTCTCGAGTTTTCCTTCGACACGGAGTCGGGGCGGACAACACGGCGAAGGTCCTGCAAGGATAGGCGTCGTAGAAACCATCCGGGAACTTTCGTGCTCTCCTGGAGCGCGACAGCTTCCTCATTACGAGCATGAAGGTCCTCTCGGCAGATTTCAGCCTTTACAGCCCATTCTAGGGCGCACCTCAGTATCCCGACTGATCGTTCCAGTACAGCGTCTCGTGGAAGACCCTAGAGTAGTCAGCTTCCGATTCTAGCAACTCGATAGACACACGAGACTCACTCGGGCCCCGTGGCGTAAAAGTCCCAGTCAAACTTCATCCGGATAAACTGCTGGAGATGGCTGGCCACCTTGATGGCACCGACATCTGTGGGATGCCACTGCGGGGCGATATCGTTGTGCTGCAAGATGCCGCTCGTGTTGAAGTGGTGAACAAAGGGTTTTGCCTTGCGGCCCGTCCTTGACGTCTTCTTGGTGACGCCGTCGTAGATGACCGGGTTGCGGAGGTAGTCGTCCGAGTTAAACCTTTGTGCTAGTGTGAGACATGTGCTTGTTCTAGGGGACAACGGCACTCACCACTTGACCATTTGGTAGATCTCGTTTACCCATCCCTCGGGCGCATTGGGGAGATACGTGTTGCCGGACTGGTAGAAGCCGAGCCAGAGAGACTAGGCGAGAGTTGGGTCAGCTCAACTTGGGGGTGGTCAAGTGTCAGGGACGTCAAGCCTCACCATGACAACGACTTGGGCCTTTGGCCACTTTCCGTGAACGCCCTGGATGATCTTGGTCAAGGCGTCAATGTAGGCGGTGGTCGACACGTTGTTCGCTTTGTTGTTGTCGTTCGTGCCAATGTTGATGACAACGATGTCGGCAGCCGGGCGCTTGCTGAAGTCCCAGGGCTCCGGCTTGTCTACACCACTTCAAGTCAGCCGGACCTTTACAGAAAGGAATATTCTCAGAAACAACTCACCGCCATACATCACCGACGCACGGTAGCTCGTGTCAGAGGTGTAAAACCACTGATGGACCTGCCCCCGGGGATTGCCCCAACAGTCCTGGTCAGCCGCGCAGATTCCGGGATAGGCAGTCACAGAGAACTCTGTGTCGCCCAGGCCAGCTCCAAGGCCGCTTGTGATTGTGTCAGCTTCCCGTCCATCAAAGAAGCTCCGGATGGACATACTAGGCCCAGCTCGACAAGCCTTCATACGACGTGTACATGCCCGAGGCGAGGCTGTCGCCAATAACCTCGATCCGGCGGCCAAAATCAGGCAGCTTGATCAACTTTTCCCCTGTAGCGACATGGACGGAATTGACTTGTACACCGTACGCCCAGTTGGTTACGCGCATCTCAAAGGTCCAGGGGTTGATAGGTCCGGCCAGGTCGGAGCCTGGTGTCTCTGGGCTCACGAGGAGATGGGTGGCGCCTGCTGTGATGTTGGTGAACATCCAATCGAGTCCTCCGATGCGGTACCCAACGAGAACGCCATCGCTGGTCAGGTTGCCGAAGGAAACGGCCACCGTCTTCCCGGTGTATGCAAATTTGATGCCTGGAGCACTGGGTCGTGTCAGGGTCCTGCGCCTTTCAGAATTCTAAGAGGAACTTACGACCACCAAGAGACATGCTTGGAGTCCCAGCGTCCCTTGTATGATATCTCTCTGGCGTCGGCCGGGTAGGTTTTAAACGAGTAGGCAGACGGGTCAATGCGAGTGTCCGGAAAGTTGGTAGCCCTCACTTGGCCATTCTGAAGGATTGTAGCAGAGGCCTGGGAGAGCAAAGTGAGGCCGAAGACGACCAGATCTTTTACAGACAGCATGGCTCAGGTGGCTTCCAGAATAGCTGCCTGTCCTCCTGGCACAAACCGTCTGCGTGACACCATACTTATATGCGCCATCTCTTGTCGAGTAATTGTATGGTAACTCGTTGATGAGACGGTGCCCTGGAAGATGCGGGAATTGAGACGGAAAAACGGGATATTGAGCCTGCTGTCAACCCAAGCCCTTTCCATTTCAAGTCGTGAAGCGAGACAGTTCCCCGGTTATCCTTCTCCCCTCGACCGACTGGAAGGCTACTCGGAGGATGCCAGCCGGAGGGGCGGGGGTGCCTTTAGATATTGGCGACATGGCAGGATGGATGAGGGCAAAAGGCCGTTGAATCCAAGCCCAGGGCAGGAGCTGCATGCAAGATCTGGAGAGATCCGGAAGGCACGCCTCTGCCGGCCCGAATGCATGTCGGCCCATGCCTTGGTACGCGGAAGGGGCAGCTCCGGCCCAATTCTTCCACCGCCGCCGTTGAGTTGTCTTCTGAAGCTTGCGAAGAAACACCGAGTCGACCAAAACCCGGTTTATACCGAAGAAGTTGGACGCAAAGATGAAAGAGACTGCTCGAAACGAGCAAGTTGTTTTGTCTATACTGTGAGTTAACCTTGATCAACCTACTACAATTAGACGACACCCGCAAAAGCGGTCAACCATATACAAACAACAGAAGTCATCGGATGACGAGTCTGGCATCGCGGCACACCTCACGCGGCACACTGAGGTGTGCACCCTACCGCGGGTGCTGCCGTGTTGTTACGGGCCGATCGACGACGAGGGAGCATCTTGACTGGGGTCCCTCTGGTAAAAAAAAAAAAAAAAGCCGTACACCAAACCTATGGCTTAGGACGCTTTCATTATTGAAGAAGAAAAAAGGAAGAAGAGAAAGAGGGAAAGAGAAAGGGGGTAAGAGAAAAGGAAGAAGAGAAAAGAAGATAAAAGGAAAGAGAGAATGCGTTTGTGATACAACCCGCCTTGTTTTATCAAGACTTGGGGCTTGTGTTGGGTAAAAAATGGGTGTCCAAGATTCCAGGTTGTGTTGATCGATTTGGTGTACACCTTTCTGGGCCGGGATATGGCAGTCCCTTCCCAACAGACTGCTTTCATGACCTGCGCCTTTGAGACCACCATATTGGTATGTACCACGACGGCGGGGCGTCACAGGTTGGGGGCTGTTTGGGCGTTGTGGCAGGCCACTTCGAGAGGCCTGATGGCCGCAGCTCGGCAGGCCGCTGCAGGTAAAAGGGCTGCAGCTGCATCCGGGGCCAATCTGCGTGACCCGAGACCTCTGGACATTGACTGGCGACTCTCTTGCTCTTTCTCAGATCACGAAACGCCATGTCTCTGTCTCACCTCCCCGTCTCACCTCGACGCCGACCCCTGTCGAATGTCAAAGCTCCTTCCCTGTCGGTGAGTGTGGGGCCCAATGGCAGCGAAGGGACTGTCTCGTGGCAGAGGGGTGCATGCGATTCCGCACCACACCCGACGGGAAACTCGACTTCCTCCATCACTGCCCTGCTGGTCGCACTCCGTCAGACTGGCTGACGATAACTCAACGTTACCACCCAACGTTCCTTACCAATTTTCTTTCGGGAAACCCATTTCAGCTTCGCGCGCGCGCCCTGCGCCCTGAACTGTCCAGCCACCCTCAACATCGGCCACCATATTCGATTCTGATAATTCGACGAACAGTGTCTCTGAGGCGACTGAAGCGAGCAATCATTATTTTTTTTTACCGGATTTCGCCGCCTGGATCTCCTTTGGGCGCAACGCCAAACCGGTGTGGCTCACTGCTCGCTGTCACCTGATGCTTCTCCCGCGTGGGGAAAGGCGGTATAATTAATTAACCCAACCCACCATCCCCCAGCTCCTATCTCGAACGACGAGTTGAGATCCCTCTCCACGCCACGAGTGTCTCGGAGACCCGGAGGAGTGGTACCCGACGAAGAGCGACGGAAAACACCCGGCTCGATACAAATACATTGGGCGCGCGACCAGTTACGGGTGGTGGACTCGGCGCGACGAAACACATGAGACGGTCGGCTCGGCGGGCGGTTTCATTCGGTGGCTATCACCAGAGGAGGAAAGGTTATTCGGGATTCCGACCCATCTCTTCGATTGCCTCTTGTGCCCGCCTCTGCGGCCTTTTTTCCGCTTCGAGACCGTTGTTGAATCTATCCGGCCGCCGCTTCACACCTCGCACCACACCGCCGCAATTGCCTGCCGGCCGAGCTGTTATGGCATCAACGCAGTGATTGATACCGCCGGCGGAACGATGACGCTGTACGCACTCAACTCGTCGCCGACGCTCGAGCTATCGGTGCCGCAATCACCTCCGCCAGCAACCGGGAACCCGGGTCTTCGAGCGCAGCCACCACATACCCCGCAGTCTTGTTCGCCCCCAGCCGTTACACGGTACGCCGTTGCCCCGGCCGGGAGACGATAAGGTTAACTATCCTGCGGGTTCCAGGCTCCCAAGGGTGCGCTGCAGGCACTGGAGCGCACGCCGTCGCGGCCGTAGCTGCTTGAGTTCCGCAAGGTCGCAGAACGGATTTTTGAGCGGCCTTCGAGCGGCTTGTCCGAAGTCCGCCCACTGGCCGCCTCACATTGATCGGCAACGCAGCAAGCAGATCCCGACCGGAATCGGTGCAGCTAGGCTACACACAGCAGTGTTGGGGAGCCGGTCCGGAATCGGAGTCGTGGTCCATCGTGCGACAGCCGCCATGTCGTCGTCGCAACAGCAAGCTCCGAACCCCAACGCGGTCCCTGATACGCAGCTGGGATTGACAGAAGACCAGGTCGAACTGCTACGACATGGCCAGCAGGCAGTGGCGGCAGCAGGGCCCGGATCGACCTCGTCACGCGCCGCGAGCCGTGCGTCCTCTCAGGGGCTGCTGCTGATGGATACCTCGTCTCTCACTGCCTTGGGCCGCCACTTTGACCGGGTTATGCAGTCGATCCAGCAGCGCCTCGAGTACCTGATGGAGCAATCACAGATCGTGACGCTCAGCGTGTACGACCGGGCCGGCAACCTCATCGACAATGCCGACGCCGAGATCGCGCGATACCACGACATCATGGCCCAGATCGACGAGCTCGAGCTGGACTTTGACCGCATTGCCCAAATCCGCGAGATCGTGCGGGGCTTCCGCCAGAGGGCCGAGGAGTTGGAGCGCGAGCTGGAGCGGTCTGGCGGCAGCAGTTCGTCCAAGAGGGACCGGCACGGCCATTCGTCGCATCGCAGCCACGGGCACTCAAGTTCTGGGAGACGTCGGGCCTGATGGATTCAACAGCTTTGAGGGCCAATCCATGGGCCGAAATCACACGAATGAGGCCCTGTCATGGGAACAAGTGGAAGGGAGGCAGCTCCTCAATGGTGAAGAGATGTTGCACAACTGGACTTGGCGGATGCAATAATGCTGATGATGAAGCGAGCCGCATGGACACGCATGGGTAGAATATCTAGGTCACACGACCGATGTTGGTGCACAAAAAAGGGAGGATGCGCGCGGCGGGAACATGATGATGCCTGGGAGAGCGAGGTGCTCTCCTGGTTTACCATACAGCGGGAACCAACAGAACCGCGACATCCCTTGCCTCTGGTGCCACCGCCAGACGGCGGGAGAGGGCGCAAAAACTGACACATTGGGCGGATAGCATATATAATCATGGGCGGCAGGTCGGGGCGGTTCACACACGTCATTCGACCATGGATGTCTCGACAAGACTGGGTGGGCCTCACGGCCGAAACTAACAAGATGGAATTGGCCTCGCGGCCGGTCGACTTTAATCTTTTTGCTCGAAAGCCAGGTTGGCAACCTGGTTTGTTTCTGTTTCTTCCCTCTTTTTTTTGTGCCGGCTTTTTGCTTTTCAGGTCACGACTGATGTCAATGTTGTTATGAGATGGCCGTCATGAGTCCCGCTGGTTTTTTTTCTTATACCCATGCGCTATGTATATTCTGTTGCCTGACCGACAGCTAGCTTACTGCTTTTTCTTTTCTGGGTGTTGCGGCATCTCTGGCTGTTGTTTTCCTTCGCGGTCGCGGTATCACGCCGACTTCCCTCCCTCCCCAAAGAAAAGCACATTTGTTGGCATGACGAACGTTTACTTAGACACGAGTGTATTATATATAGAACTTGAATGGACACTGATGAGTTGAAGAGGGTTTCTGTGCTGGTATTTCCGAGGGTTATCACCTCTACCTTCCTCCTTGCTAACTACCACCACTACCATCAATCTCCATCTTCTCCCCATTCTCCTCCCCCTTCTCACTCTGCAGGTCACCATCACCACCACCAAAGACGACGACGCCGTTGCCCTCCTTGATGCGCCGGCGGAACCGGCCCGCGGCGCCGTGGCGCACGCGCTGCTCGGCGTCGAGCAGCTCCTTGGCCTGGGCGGCCAGCTCCTTCATGTCGTGGCGCACGCTCTTGGTCAGGATGGCGCTCCACCCGTTGTGCGGCTTGCACTTTTTCTTGGCGCACATGTGGGCAAAGTCCGGGTCTGTCGTTATTGTTGAGGTTGAGGTTGATGTGGGGTCGGGGTGGTGCGTGCCGTTGGGTGTGGTAGTGTCTTGGGGAAGGGGGTTGATGTCGAGACGGCCGGCGCGAAAGATGGCCTCGCCCTGCGGGGAGGCGAGGAAGAGGGCGAACGCGTGGGTGGCGCTGACGGTGTCGAGGCGGGCGTCGTAGCCGCAGAGGTCCTTGGCGGTGCCCTTGCCCGCGGCGATGGCGGACTCGCGCTGCTTGAGGGCCATGTCGATGAGCTGGAGCATCTTCTTGCAGAGCACGATCTCCTCGCCGAGTTGGTAGCGGGCCGTGGCCGAGGTCGTGAGG
>Ga0247824_10001066_pt1 | contig 14626 bp, 15 predicted proteins | sample 13C_PalmiticAcid_FD_194412 | JGI IMG/M metagenome (GOLD analysis project Ga0247824, IMG submission 194412) | Soil microbial communities from agricultural site in Penn Yan, New York, United States - 13C_PalmiticAcid_Day48 | ecosystem: Environmental > Terrestrial > Soil > Agricultural land... | reverse complement strand
CTCCCTCCCTCTCCCTCCCTCTCCCTCCCTCTATCTCCTCCCTAGCTTCCGTCTCTTCCTCCTTCTGCCTCTCTCTCCTTCGCCACTATCCTGATCGCCCCCGCCTAATATCACCATGCGTTCTCTTCTCCCGCAAATGCGCCCTCCCCAGCCTTGACCCCTTGTTTCTTCCTCCGGTACGAAGTAGAACCCCAGCCTTTTCCGGTTTGTGACTATGCACTCGAGCTTACGTGGCGTCGTCGCTGGCAAGTGTGCTTGTTAATGCTTCAGGCCTCCCAACCTACTCCTCCCCTTTCTTCTCATTTCCTCTTCAACTCGGGCTCAGGCCAACGCAGTATTACGTGCCATTTCCGTGTCGCCGCTGGAGGGGCTCAAGCAGGTCCTGAGCGAGGCCCAAGCCTTAGACGCAACCCACGGTTAGGGGTTGGACAGCACTGATGCAGGCCTCAGAAAAGGGCCAGCAGGCTGTGGCACGGCTTCCCGTCGATGGAGGGGCGGACGTCAACGTTCAGATTAAAGATGGATGGAAGGAGGGATGGACGGCACTATCGCAGGGTTCATAGAATGGCCACGGGGCGATCGGACGGCTGGCCGGCAGGAGCAGCCGTTATCCGAGAAACACACAGCACCGATGATTTGGCCAATTCAGCCCGTCTCCGCACGTCCTGGTTGTCCAGATCCGATCCCCTCCACGATGGCCATGGCCTTGACCCTGGGATTTGTCGGCAGCTCCCGCGATGGGGCGATCCACAGAACCAGGGCAGGGCTGGTGCAACCCCGGACCTGGATGGTGGGGCCAAAGCACCCGGCGGCAGGCCGCCCACCTCTCCGCCAGCAGATCCCGAGGACCGCTCTAGACCATGGCACCGACACGTCCCCAGAACGATCGCTCGAGCGCCTCGACAGCCTCCCCGAGGCATCCTTCGACGCGGCGAACAAGCATGTGGACACCTGCCTCCCCAACACGCGCCGCGACATCCTCGCACAGATAAGGAGATGGGCCGATGGAGACGGCGGGCAACGGATATACTGGCTCAAGGGCTGGGCGGGCACGTGCAAGTCGACGATCGCGCTCACAGTGGCCCGCGAATACAGCGCCAAAAAGCGGCTCGGTGCGAGCTTCTTCTTCTCGAGGGGCGGAGGCGATCTTAGTCACGTGACTGGTCTCGGTGAGTCACCATTTGGCACAACCGTTTGCGGTCTGAATGTCTGCAGGCAACGCGTCCGCGGGCAGAGCCCGCCAGCTTTAGCCTCCCCGCTGCCCAGCCTGGTGCGGGGCTGCTTCTGACGTGCCCACCCAATGTCGCTTGTCCTTGACGCATCTGGTTCATCATGGTCACGACGCCATCCTTGAACCCCTTGAAAATGTCGTGGATCGGCTCGTGATTGCTCCATTTGGAGCAAAGCTGGTGGCGAAGAGGAGCGTAATGAGGAGAAAGGCCGCTAATTGACGACCATGAACTGTTCTTCGATGGTGATGGATTGGACGACTCAGAATCCCACTACTATCAGTCCTCTCTATACGTACGCTCTACCTTCCCGGAACCTCTCCAACTTCGTCCTCCCTGTCATCAAACTCGGTACAAAACCCTCCGACTCTGGGAGCATTAGTCTACTACATGCGGGAGGGGAGAACGCGGCCGAGGTGACCCAGCCGTTATCCACCGACCCAACTACTGATCTGGCTCTTAGAAGCTTAAGTTTTGGGGTAAGAAGGGTCAGAAAACAGGGGGTGTCGGGGTCCAAAAACGGGTGCCTCTTTTCCTCTGTTAGCGCTGTCCGTTTCAAAGAAACGGCGAAGCCCGCTGCGCCGCAGGACCGTTCAGACAAGTGCAGCACAGCGGCTAATCGAGCCTTGCCATTGGGCGCAACCCCGCCCTCAGGCAGCAGGGGAAACGGCGAACTGAAAACACCCTACGGAGTACGCGATGCGCGTATTGTTGCTGGGAATTCGGCTGTCGGTCGCCGTCGATATATTAGCGTCGGGCAAGGCCGTACGGGCCGCGCCGAAGTCGATCCCGGGACGGTGAGGGTTGCAACCGGTCGGAGAAAGCACGGGATGAAGTACCGTATCATGCGAGAGCGGGCCTTCGGGATCGGCGACGACTGTCACTTTCCGTATATAATTTCTGAGTCCCAGCTCGCCCTTTCCCCTCTCCCGAAAGCGACAGCGAGTCCTTTGCTCGCCCTGAGAGCCCGATGCCACACGTGACGCCACTCACCTGCTCGGCTGCCGCCCTCGGTGTGCTTAGCCGTACGTCTGTACCATCGTGAACCACCTCCCACTCTTGCTCCAAGTTGCCAGGTCTAACGTTCCTCTGCTCCAGCCTCTGCCACCCCCGATTACTTCCGACTGGCTTCCCCGATTGTCGTTGATGTAGACGCCCCGCCATGAATCCGAAATAAACGTACCAAGATGAAGAACCGTCTGCGAGCCTTCCGAAGCGGCCAAGAACCTTCGACACCGCCTCTGATGGCGACAATCACCCAAACCACGATACGCACTCTCCACTTGTGTATGGAGATTACACAATCGCCTGGATCTGCGCACTCCCCTTAGAACTGTCGGCATCGCGTGCCATGCTGGACGAGGAACACGTACTGCTACCTAACCAAGCCGGCGACGACAACGTCTACGTACTCGGACACATTGACCAGCACAACGTCGTCATGATATGCTTGCCGGGACAGTACGGAACGAACAATGCCGTAATCGTCGCGACAAACCTGAAGCGAAGTTTTCCGAGCATCCGCGCTACCTTGATGGTCGGCATCGGCGGCGGATCCCTTAGCCAGGCCGACTTGTACCTAAGCGATGTCGCCCTGGCACCTGCAATGGGGGACGTGCTGTGAGCTGCAGAGAGACAACCAGCAGGAACGGATGCCAGGGAATGTTCTGCATAATTTCTATGGCCCGTAGTGAACAAACTGCGCCCAGTTCAGCGGCATGCCCATCTCCTTCGCCCTGACCGCTATCACCGCCTCCCGAAGCGCCGAAGCACAATGTCGGCTTTGTACAGTCTGTCGCTTTCCGGAGAAGGCCGTGTGTACTTCTTTCGCCTCTTGATCTTATTCAATGCCATGTCCACATCGTCCACAAGCTGGTGGCCCTTCCATCTCGTATGTGCCTCTGAGCGCGCTCACAGCCGTCCGTAGCACCATATAACTTCGTCAACTACGCCCTGGGAAATGCTTGGCGATCGCGATCCAAGAAAGTCCCTGCTCCTTTAGCTGACGGATCTTCGAGTCATCCTCTGGAGTGTATCTCGCCCTCCTCGAAGTTGAAGTCGGCTTGTCCTCATCCTTCGTGGACCCTTTGCTCTTCTGTCCCGCCGAGCGGCGCCTCTTCGCGGAGGAAACGGCGGCCTGATTTTCTCGCGCCGAAGTGATTAATCGGTAGCAGGCCATGGGTCTCCACTGCGTGGGAGATCCGCTCCGCGACCACCGATTCCAGCACTTTACCCAACGTCGCCAGGAGCGAGATGGGTCTCCATGCTTTCGCGACCGTGTAGTCCTCTTTCCCCGGCTTCTTGAGCGGGATGATCTTGGCGTGCCGCCATTGACTGGGGAGGGACCCGTCCTCCAACGAGGCGCGGAAGAGTGCCAGCACGTGATGCTTGACCACCTGCCAAACTTCCTTCCATACTATTGCCGGTAGGCCGTCCTCTCCCGGTGCTTTCCAGGACTTCGCTGCAAACAGCTGTCGTTCGATCTCCTCCATCGTGACAGCAGGCATCACGATGGGAGCTCTCTGTGGTCTTGGCCCCTCGTCCTCGATGGTGTCTGGCAGGGGAGGGAAGAACTTTGCGAGGAGCTCTTCCGCTTGTTCTTTGTGGTCGGTCGTGGACGTCCCATCTGCTCTGGTCAGTTGTGGAATCTTTCCAAACGCTGTGTCGTCTCCAGATTTCAGGTACTTCGCGGCCAAATGGTATGGGGCCACGGGTACCTAAGCAAAAGACCTTTGGCGCCGCAATTGCACCTTTTGTTTTTGTCCCTCTTTACCTTCTGAGGGTCCAAGGGGCCAGGCTGAATTTATATTCATTTGACGGCGAGTTGGAATGTTCCGGACCTCTATAACTACCATAATAACTACTGAGTAATCATTTGACTCACTTGCTTGACATCGGTGGTGTTAAAACTTAAGAGGTGGCCTACAGGACTGTACAGAAAAAACACCGTAAGAGAAGCCGGAGTGCAATGCTTGACGTCATGTATCCGATCAGGCTGTCTGGCTACAGTGTCTGTCCCTTCTTCAACAAAAACAGAACAAAACCGAACCTCCGTTGCATTCCTCTCTGCCCTTGCTATATCACTGCTGACTTACTTGTTGAGTAGTAGGCGTGGCGTTCATGAGGCGGATGTTCCCGGAAATGTCAACAAAGACTCTCGGGTCTCCTGGAGCGGATGGGTACGGCGGCGGGAGGTCGATAGTTTTCAATTGGTGTTCCATAGTTTCGAGAGACTGGACCCAAACCTCGAATTGCTTCACCGTGGATGCAATATTTGTCCATGATGCCATCTCCGGGGAATGTCCTCCCGTGGTGGAGAGATATTGTAGTTCGACTGGAAGTTCAGAGTTAAGTCTGGGAATGATCGACTCGAGACGGCAAGCTGAACAGACTCACCCAGTAGCCGAGCAATGTTTCCAACTGCATCCGCCACAGAGGCGAATTTGGCCGGATTTCTTGGTCCCAGCTTAACCTCGATATCTTCCATGTTTTTTTCCTTCCATTTTCGCAGAATTGCAGCCTGCTCCTCAAATTGCCGCTGGATAGAGTTGAAGTCGACGTTCTCTCCGGCCCCTTGGCGGCTGTCAACGACTTCTCCCTTGGAGGCTGCTGAAAGCGCTGTAGACGCAGGCTCAAGGAGGTTGACGGAGATGCCGAGAAGCTCTACTACGTCGGATGCCGTTATGCTGCTATTCCGGGGTCTGAACTGACGTGAAAAGTCGATCATTGCCGGCAGACAGTTGGTAAGACTATCCACGAGTCGTTCGACGGAACTCAGGACAAATGCTGTCATGTCGTCCGGCTCGGCGGGATAGTCTTCCAGGTCATCAGAATCGAAGCCATGCGGCGTAGGGAGACCGGACCGTGCCTGAGATATAGCAGTGATGCATTGCTCGACAAGCCGACGCCACTCGCCTCGCAAGTCGTTCTTCGTTTCTCTCGTCCAGACGACTGTTCCGCCCATTAGCACCTGGGTAGGTCTTGGCTTTGCTCAAGTCTCTCACCTAGCAATTGGCCCATTTGTGTCTCTGTGCACAAGATCAACCACGCGAGTCGCTGGTACGTGCCCTCTCTGTTCCAGTTTTGAGCCCACTCCTGGTCCAATGCCTCGTAAATTCCTTCTGAGTCGGTTGCGTCCCTCCAGAGATCGAACCCATTCGACACGTCGACGAATCTTGAGTCCATTCTCCCACATTGCTTAAGTAGCTCCCCGCAGCATGAGCCAAGGTGCTGTAGAGTAAGGAAATTCACTTCTCTCGTCTGGGTGTTTGGTGAAGAATCCTCGGCCGGGATGCTGGTAGCCCTAAGGCGCTGCTGCAGTACATCGACGGATTCCCCAGTGTATTGACCCAGCGATGTCAGGATCTCTTCCAGAGCCTCGTCATTCGAGCTCGGGGTCGTGATTTGCTCTCCTAAGTTTCTGGGCGATGTCTCCCCATCACCTGTGCTCGACTTTAGCCGGCTCCTCATATGGAGCGTTTCAACGACGAGCTGCAGCTGATTATTCAGCTCTGATATCCGCCGCAGATCGTCTTTGATTTTTTCCTCGGTGATGGGAAATATGATCCTTTGGGTGATAGTCTTCGACCGAGCGCCCACCCTCGACGTCGCGTCTGTCGTCTGCTCCAAGCACCTTGCCAGCTCCGACAACAGGGGATAAACAACCACTTTGAGGTCAGATTCCGACCCTATGTCAGCGATGGAAAGTTGCTGCACCATCGTTTCGAACCTTGCCCGTTCGATCAAGAGCCCAGATGTCATAGTGCTCCACGTCGAGCGCCGGGACGATGGGCCATTTAGGATCAGATCGTAGGAACGGAAGATTGCTGAGACAAGGGACACGGCTCCGAGAGCCAATCCTGCAACTTCGGCCATTGTTGAGCGTGCAAGTGCGATTAACGACCTGTCGGTTTTGGTTCTTGTGATGACGCGCGGTCTGGTAGCTTTGGTTGAAAACGAGGGGCATCATTGTATGCGTACCTGTTAAGAAGGGCAGGTCATACATTAGCAGCAATTGAGCTCATCAGATGGGGAAGCATGTAGAACGTAGTGCTGAGCGCATCGAACGGTAATTGAGGGAAAACCAGGAGCCTCTGACGAGCGGGGCCTGTTACGTCCACATGACATCGGTGTAGCCCACGCCCTCATCTCGGGAATCTCTGTACAAATACAAATTACGTCAGTATGCAAGCTGAGAGCGTGCATGGGGGGTCATCCATCCTCCTCTTCCGTCAACGCGCAAGGGATTGAGAGGCTTTAAATTACCGAATACATACGTTATGGGTGTGGCGGATTTTTTAGCGGAGATCTTGAAGAACTTGGCCTGTTACATTCACATGACACCGGTATGTCCCACCCCCTTATCTCGGGGATCTCCGTATAAATACAGATTACGTCGGTGTTCAAGCTGGGGGCTGCATAGGGGGTCAGCCATCCTCCTCTTCCGTCAACGTAAGGATTGAGAGGCTCAAATCACCGAACACTCGGCCCTTACTGCTGCCTTCCTTGGGCCTTAACGCGCGGCTTACAAACCCCCAGAACAATGTCAGGATTCGAACCTATAGCTGGGACGATAGGTGCGGTCGCCTTCGCTGACCAACTGTTTTCACGTGTGTCGTGGATATACGGGAAGTACAAGATCTCAAAAGCGTTTGGGAGGGATTATCTCGCATTTTATACCAACTACAACAGTGAGGTATGGCGGTTCGAGCGGATCAGGGATCACACCATTTTCGACTTGACTGAAGATGTTCTCGACAAAAGGCGTACACAACTTAGGGATGCACTCAGAAACCGATTCCTTCAATGGGCTCTCGACCTTCAATCGTGCGAAGAGCTTATTAGGGAGTGTGAGGAAGGAGGTGACTCCGAGACAAACGTTGCGGCAGCTGCGGGAGACAACGATCGTGCAGAATCCGGCTCAGAGAATGCGGCTACCCCTGCCCTTACAATGTCACGAGGAACCGAAGCCAGTCATCAGAGGTCGACGGTTGCCTCCCACTCTCAAGTAGGGGACCTTGAGGATTCGCAGACCAATATGCCGAAACCAAAGACACGGGACCTCTTTCTGCACCCCATGAAATGGTACAGGCAGCACAAAGCGACCAGGAACCCGCCATCGACACCCCATGTCCTGTCAATTACACCGGTTCAGGAGACAGCGGAGGTCTCAGCTATGCGAGAACGCCCAAACCAGATTCAGGAGCGCAGTACCTACCAGCAGCGCTTCGCATGGGTTCTTAACAAGCGGAAATCTTTCGAGCGGCTTCTGGACCAGCTCGCGGGCCACGGCGAATTCTTCACAGCAGCCATTCAAATCAACAACCAAAGGCAGACGGAGAAAAGACTTCTGGATGCTGAAAAGCTCAAGAAACTCCACGATCGGCATCTAGACTACGGAAATAGGCTTCGAAGACTGGCGGAAACTCTCACTCGCTTCAGGCTCGTGGGAGATGGGACATCGTCAACCCTTCAGCTCATGTGCCACAATGACCCGATCCAACTCCTATCCGCTTTGCGAAGGGACTCTTCACACAATCAATTCCGCGTCGGGCACGCAGCTTTTTACACACGACTCACACCGACGTCAACTGAACCCCGATTCGTCATATTCGATATGCCGCCGAACAGAGTTCCGCTCCCATTCCCTCAGGGCCTCCAAGGCGAGCCCACTGCATTTACAGACGCGCATTCCTTTGCCACGGCATACCCAGAAGCAGATGCCATCAGGGGCTGGGCCGGTTTCCTTGGCACTATCGACGACATCTATGTGTTCTGCGACTCAAGCAGGCATGGGCCTGAAAAATGTCTTGCAGACTGGCTCAGCGATGACGGTGAGCGGGCAAAGTTTAGAGGCAGCAGCCAGGCAAAGCTGAGGGCCCGTCTCGGTTCCACAGTCGCTTGCACTCTCTTTCATCTCGTTCATGCTCTGGGGCCGAAGGACCTCGAAGCCAGACATCTTCTGTACTATCCGCCTTTGGACAAAGACGGCACCGAGATACCAGCAACGGGATCCCGAGTGATTCCGTTTGCTCCCCTGATTGCTAAGTCAACCTCAGGCGTATCATCTGCTACTGTCTTCTCGCTGCAGGGCCCTGGAGATACAGCAGAAGTGCGGATGATAAGAAAACTCGGAATTTTGTTGTATGAAATCGGAAGCTGGTCCGTTGTTCCTGAACAGGGGTCGGGGCTTCCCGGAAAGGTTCGTTATGCGAGGGTTGAAAAGGAGCGGCTTGCCAACATCTCTCCTGTTTACCGTGATGTGGTTAGAAGCTGTCTCGACTATGGTGAAGAAAGTGATGTGGGCACTTGGATGTTCGAGAATGTAGTCGAGCCTATGAAGGGAATGGTTCAGCGTTTGGACAATATCGAGTTACTCCAATGAGAGTACTGAAGTGGTGGTGACGACACCGGGAGGACTAGATAGGCACATGTTGAGAGGCTGTATAAATCTGATCAGCTTTGTGATTTTGTTTTAACGTTTTGACTTTCGTATAACCTAATCGTTCAGGATAAGCGAGTCGCGCAGACAAGCGAGTCGCGCACTCTACACTACTCTACGAATACTATCCTCAATTACAATACAGCGATACTGATGTGGCATGAGGTTGTGCTCTAGTTTCTACTTTTCCGTGCTGGGGCCCCGTTTCTGGGGCTCCTTTCCATCTCGGCAATGGCATGATTGGCAGAGTTGCGAGGGACCAGTGAGCCGATACCTCGTCCCCGCGCCACCCGCACCCCTTGGGAACCGCATACGACGAGGCGTTTCACGGTCGAGCACATCTCTTGCGAGCAGGTTTCTTGCGAGCCCGTTTGGGAGCGGAGGGAGGAGTGGAGGGTCGGGGGCCGGGGAGGCCAGTTTCAGGCTCCTTGCCGATCCCTCGGTCGAGTCCGCCTTTCTGCCGAACGCTGCTGGCCTTGCAGCACACGCCGCTCAGCGCCCGTGGCCGCATCCCATACCCGCACCGTCTTGTCGTGAGAGCCCGACACGATGAGCCGGCCGTCCGGCGAGAAGGCGGCGGCGTTGACCGAGCCCGAATGGCCTTGGAGCGTCTGAAAATGCACACTCCAGTCTTCTGAGAGCGCCGGTGCGCGCACGATCCACTCAGGGAGATGCCGCATGTAAAGCCGCCGAATAATACTCGCTTCGGGACTGAACACCGGAGCAGAACCAAGAGATTAGAGTGAACCGCATGGGGGGAAGGGGCCTGGCCACGCTTATCGGCGACCGCTTGACCGCGGACAAAATATTTAACAACCGCTCCTCTCCATGGTAAACTCTTTTCTTCCCCCGTCCTTCCCTTAGCTGCGTTTGCTTCCGATCAAGCCGCTGCATTTCACACCCTCCCGGCCGTGCTCATTGTATATATCGCCACGGAACTATTATGATGGATCACACTAGATCGCGGACTGAACAGCTGTGAGGTGACAGGTCTGTCGCCATCTGGATTCTTGATTCTTCACCTTTCTTACACAGAAGGGAAAATCCGGCCCCTGAATTGGCCCCTGAGCTGGTCCCTGAGCTGGCCACTCACCCCAAGTCACTATTCTCCTCGTATTCGATCCCTCCAGTCAATACCTAAAAAGGATACCCCTGGAAGTTGCTTGGAGAAGATGACTCCTCCGGAGGAGGGTCTAACAGCTCTCATACGCAACAATGGTGTTCCAATTCCGGTAGTCAAATGCTTGGCCTAAAACAAACGCCAGTCGTTAGTTCGCAGGTAGGTGGATGGACGAATAGGATTGCTTTTTCTTACCCTGAACATACCACAACCCCGACCCAGTAAAATACTGGCACGATTGTGAAATGTCGTAAGCGACGTCCCCAATCCACCTGCAAGGCTCCCAATGCTCCACATTATTATCTGTGTAAAAGGTTCACGTCAAAATAGAGTTCCCAAGACGTGGCACTGTCTGGGTTTCCTTGCGAGGTACTTACCATTGCAATAAAAGATGGCAGAGTTATAGGAGCAGCTGACGCGGCCGCAGCTCCCAGGGCCGGCATTGGCGCGGCAATCGCCAGTGATGCTCCGGAGATAGTTGACGCCGTCAATAACCGGGCTATATGAAGCATATCCCCAGCCCGGCCAGCCACAGTGAACAGCTGTCTACTCGGTAGGAACAAGCCGTTAGCGCATGTCACTTCACGAGGCATTAATTGGGGCATTGACGTACAGTCTGGCGGGTGTCCAAACGAGTGTCGTTCACGTGTGCACGAGACTCAGGCTTGGCAGGTTCACTGAAGATGGTGTAAGCCGGGTTGAGAGCCTTGGCTTGCTTCTCGATGTCCTAACATGCAGATAATGGGTCAATGCATGCTCCCCGTTGCAGAGAGAGATGACTGGATGGAAACATACCTCAAAAGAGTCGCCGCTCAGATACACCAGCGGCTTGCCCTCCTCCAAGGTACCTCTCCAGTTGATCGGGGTGAGCTTGTAGCCATCAGGCAGTCCACTTCCCTTAATCTGCTCCGATGGGACAGCTAGCGTGTTAACCGGTGAGCCGGAAACGAAGAGGAAGCTCGAATAGGGGAGCAGACAGCCGAGGGCGGCGAGCATGGTGGAAACGTGGACCATGATGACAAGATTGAACTGATTGATGGAGAGCTGGCAAATGGAGAAGTGTACTCAAAGTAAGGTACTCGTTGAGTTGAGACGGACAAGAAGAAGGGACACTTTGGAAAGAAAGTTTGTGGTCTTATATACCTGTCTGTCCACCGCTTCTGGGGCAATTCTGAGGTGGTCAGATACAGACGCACAGACGTACCCTACGGTCTGAATGCCCTCCGGTATGAGAGCCCACAGGTACAACTCGTCTGTGGCGCTCGTAGCTGCGGCTTTAGCTGTTCCCCATGTCGTTGAGTGTTGTCGAGTGTGCGGGCATCAAAGTCCAATCCACGAGCTTTGCTCCCCTTGCTCGGCTGTCTGCTTGACAGCAAGCACGTCGAAGGCGTAGCGCGCTCCTCTTGCAGTGTAACGCAATAATACCACACTAACCACAGATTAAGCGCTCGTGTTCTACAACAGTATTTTTACCCTACATACCTTACCCACTTTGGATATCTCAAGATTCCCTTGCCAGGGTCGGACGAGCCGTCCGACATCCTTCCCAAATTGAGGCTCCCGAGCTCCACGAACCCCCTTCCCGAATTGATGATCCGAGGGTCCGCGAACTCTCTCCCGGGTTTACAAGGGTCACCGTGCAGGCCCTGCCATGCGAGAACCTGGCAAGTGCTTGCCGCCGTTCATCTCCTCGCCGCAATGTTACCTTAGATCGGTTACACAAAGAAGGGAAGCAGGGGCAAAAGTTCCAAAAGCCTCGAGAACCAGCCCGTGGTAGTACAACCATTCCGTCATAGCGAGGGAGGCCTCCAGCCTACAAGGTTGGCATCGATGAAGCCCCATGCCTCTATGTCCTGATGCGTGGCCATTATTTCGTGTAAGGGGTAGTCGGAGTCCGGAGTTCGGAGTTTGCTTGTTCGTTGTGCCCCCCCCCCAGTGCACGGGCGTTTGGTGACACCGACGCCGCCAAGGACGAGAACGCACGCACTCGGTGAACATCGCGGCAACAGCTCCTGCGAGTTTAACTCCATCGATAGCCGCACGAGCCGCACATGCACCCTCTACGGAACACGCGCAACCTGTTGGAATATCAACAGCCACAATGCGAACAGGGGATGCAACAAGCAGGCAAATGGGCTATTTGAATGCCTAGAGCAGTGATATCGTCAAACAATGCGCAGCGTAGGCCAACAACGGTCGTGATGTTCAATTATAGTCAATTGCATAGCCCTTTGGCAGTTGCATCAACTGTATGGCCCTTTGGCAGTTGCATCAACTGCATGGCCCTTTGGCAGTTGCATCAACTGCATAGCCCTTTGGCAGTTGCATCAACTGTATGGCCCTTTGGCAGTTGCATCAACTGCATGGCCTTTTAGCAGTTGCATAGTGAAGTGGAGCTCGAAGCTACACACCCCAAAAACACCACAACAACCAACCCTCAACAGGTATCGGCATGCGGTCAAGATTTGGGAGAGAAGCTTCTGGGTCCGATATCTCGTCCAGAGAACGAGATACAAACAAAAGGAAAAGAGTCTCCGTCTGGACAGACGGAGAGGATACGCGTGCACCTGCGCAGGAGCCACAGGACGGCGTGGTTGGCGAAACACCCTCGCAGGTGGCAGACTTGAAGTGAACGAGAACCCGTTGTTGCTGTTAAGCTGGAATGGAGGCCGAGCCTCTGTCTAAATACATGGCCGGGCGTGCCTCGGCACGTCCGGATCAGGAAAAGAAAAGGGAAAAGGAAAAACAAAAATCCAACACCGTACGGGGGACAATACAGCAAAACAGTCCTAACCCCCACACACACACACACATACACACAATTTATTCCACCCAGCGGGCTTAACCCGAAAGGGCAACTATACAAATCTATTAATACATTTCCTAAAATGGATGCTGGTCTCCTAAAGCCCGTGCATCCTCCTTTTCCGGCTTATATCCTGACTTCTTCTATCCTCTTCTCTGCTGGTATTCGTGGGTTAGTGATAACATAAGTAAGCTAGCTTGAAGTCTAGTCTTCAAGTGTTCAACGTCCTATCCTCGGTAGTTGAAGCGTACTTCCTCGGTATAGCACGAAATGGGTGATGTTGGTGGGGTTGGTGATAAGGTTAGGTTGTCCCGTTCTATGGTTGGTCTATATCTAGACGCCCTATCGCAATGGCAAACCGTATTGTTGCTTGCACCGCCTATATATTCGGGGACCAGTTCTTGTTATCTGACGGCGACTTTCCTCCTAAGTAGAAAGATATATTACTCCTATGGGTATCTATGCATTGTAGTATCTCTGCTTGGTATTCGGTCCATCGTCTGCATCGAAATAGGAAATGCTCGACTATCTCTCTTGCTTGTCCGTACGCGCACTAGTCTAACGATGCCGCTATAATCTGGTAAAGGTATATATTAAGCTTAACTATACCTGTCCTGAGCTGAGCAAGTACGCCGGCCTCCTTTTGGGATAGGTGGTCGTATAGTAGTCGAGTGTGTTTGCCTGGTAGCGCTGTGTCGATTCTTTTGGAGTACCTACCTACTTTCTCTAGCAAGGACTTGGTCGACGATCGCTTAGCCCGCGCGATATAGAGGGTTATTGATCGTATCCTTGGTTCTTGGGCTTGTTGCGTAACGTTCTATTGGGTTGCCTCCCTCGCTTTATCCTTGGCAATTTTCAGGAGCTTATATTCGGCGCTCGTTGGGATCTATACGACTGAGACTGTATTCCTAGCGTCCCGTGCCGTTTGTATTGTATCGTACGCCTCGGAGACGTATTGTTGTCCTGACTGCTGGCGCGGGTTTTTCAGTGTTAATACGGCCGCTTTGTTGCTCGTGCTTGTGCGAGGATTCCAAGAGGAGGAACGTAAGAGCCTGCACGGCTGTCACTCCAGGCGTTCTGTGTTGGAGTAGGGACAGCGCTCGTTGGTGCCAAGACGGGACCCACTACGGACGCAGCAGGCTGCGTCCGTAGTGGGTCCAGTTTGCTACCCCTATTGGCTGATGATGCGGAGACCCCGAAGTTCTCCGGACAAGGTTGGCAGTCTTCTGTCCGATTGGTTGATATGCTCCCCGCTCTGCAATCCCCGGATCTCCCCACTAATTGCAACTACACCCGTCTCGCCGACCGGCGCTGCAACATTTGTGCGAGATGCCCCACCACCCGCATCATCGAGTCGGCCCACCAAGGACTGCTCGGCGAACGAGTGCAGGGAACCACCTACCATTTTCAGATGGGACAACAGCTCGAACCGTAAAGGAGGCTTCTGCAACGCGGTGAAGATGGCGGGTTCTGCCTCACGGAGGACTTGACTGAGTTGGATGAGATCCCCTTGTATGCCATTCTTTCACACACCTGGGGATGAGACTACGACGAAGTTACCCTCCGGGATTTGGTTGACGGGACAGGCAGAAACAATGCTGGTTACCTGTTGCATCGACAAGACCAATAGCGCCGAGCTCAACGAGGCTATCAACTCCATGTTCCGCTGGTATCGCAATACTGCCAGGTGCTACTTGTATCTCTCCGACGTTTCGGCCGCGGACCCTCTGCCGAACAGCCAGTTCTATACATCTCCGTCTTGGGAGCCGTCCTTTCGAGCGAGCAGGTGGTTCACACGCGGCTGGACTTTCCAAGAGCTTCTAAACCCGGCCTCCGTCCAGTTCTTTGCAACTGATGGCTCGCTTCTCGGTAACAAGACATCCTTGCGACAAGTGATCCACGAAACCTCACTATCAGCCACTAAGGCGGCGGTACACGGGACAGACGGTGGGTCTTACTCTTGGCGCTAACGACTTTCCTGCGAACTACTCCACCTTGTCACCACTACCAAAGATGATCGAGTATACGGG
>Ga0247824_10001065_pt1 | contig 14634 bp, 15 predicted proteins | sample 13C_PalmiticAcid_FD_194412 | JGI IMG/M metagenome (GOLD analysis project Ga0247824, IMG submission 194412) | Soil microbial communities from agricultural site in Penn Yan, New York, United States - 13C_PalmiticAcid_Day48 | ecosystem: Environmental > Terrestrial > Soil > Agricultural land... | reverse complement strand
TGGGGGGTGGGGCAAGACTGGGTGGGTTGGCGGTGCAATGGGCATGTACCCTCGTACCTTGGGAGGAGGACGCTTCCTGGTCCCAGATGTCGAGATGGTGGCGGACGAGTCAATGCGGGCGATCTGCAATCTCGGACGCTGCAGGCGACGACAGACAGCTGCCAATTGCGCTTCAGACTGACAGAGGACTGCAGGCGAGGAGGAGAGTGCGGGGAGACGAAGAAAGCAACGGCGGAAGAGGATGGCGGAAGACTGCGGTAAGCAGTTGGAAGCAGTGGCAGAGTGGTCAAAAAGTTGCTGGATGGGACGACCTGAGAAGCAGGCTCGTGGGCAGGTGCTCGAGACAGGGAGGCGTGAACGGAGTGGGTGGATGAGATGCGTCCTGCAAGCCCACCATGCAAGACCGGTGGGGCCTCCTTCCTGCTCCACCGCTTCGCTTTTTTTTTGGGACCCAGTGGGGCCGATGGCAAGGCGACAGGGCCTCGCCCAGTGGCGCCTGCCTGCCAAAACCAACCGCGCTGCCGTGCCTGCCCTCTGCGAGCATCGGTCGCCCCTGCCCACCGGGGTACTACGACCTGCGCGCACTGTGCGAGCGAGTCACCGAGTCCGATAACCCCCAAACCTCAGCCCAGCAAATCCGATTGACAAGACCGATGCCGGCCGACCTCGATATCGCTGGCATCCGAACATTCTGATAGTGGCCGAGCAGCTGTTGTGCGTATTCATTCATTGCTCATCGCGCGCGGCATCCAGCTGGCCGAAAACGTCGACGGTCTTGAGGCCACCAGAGCGGGCAGCAAACTCCGGCACGCCCGGCCAAGGCATCATTCCACTGGCAGCCCGAGCGCGGCGTGACGGCGCTGAGCTCGATCCGGCCCCAGGACCCGCCATGCGCCGACTTTGCTTCAACCCTCAAAATCCCCAGATCCTGGCAGGCGTCAAAAGCCCCCTGAAAATGCGCACGAAAAGGGAGGACGGGAGTCGGGCAATAATTACAAGCAGGATGCTTCAGTTTCACACTGACCAAAAGCTTGGTCTTCGTATCATGGATGGCATGTACATACGGGGAAGCAGGCTGGTAACATTACGTACAAAGTTTGCAGTTGCCATTTTCCCCCTGGCTGGTGGGGAGTGGTCTCCTTGGCAGCGCTGCTGCAATGACGTCGGCGGAATGTGGTGCTTCGAATGCCGCCTCAACATGGAACCACAGACGCAGACGGCCAACGCCGTGGCCGTGGGAATGCTCAGGTCCGGTCCCAAAGCGGCACTTGGCCGATCAATCCAGCATCTCGAAGTCTTCGCTTACCATAGTACACTGTACGCCGGGAGGGTCAACACGGCGGCCCAAAGAAGCCATCCGCTGCTGGCCGACTCCCGAACACCGACGGCGCCGGGACTCGGTCTTCGTGTTGCATCCCAGGTGGGCTGTTTGGCGGTTCAGGAGGGCGCTTGTTCACGCCATGCCTTGCGCTCTCATCATGCTCCTCGGCGTCTTATGATTTGTAGAGATTATCGACGAACGGATCACAGCATTCCGTTTTGGAACACGCGGAGATGGGCATCAAATATCAGTGTGCACCTCACCTCGAGGTTTTCCAATGAGAGATGCCCCTTGTGCGCGCTCGATGAAAGTTTCGGGCGGACCTTCCAATTGGAACAGGGCCAGGTAACGACTCCTTCCAAGGAAAATATTTTTAGTGGGGCGCGGCCACCTGTCGGTGTCCCCAGCATTTCCATTGGCCCCATGCCCCCTAACAACCAACCAACAATGCGCCGCCTCCTCGTCGCACCCAGCAAGGCGCGGACAGCATCACAAGAGCAGCTCACTGATCACGTCTATTGCTCTTGCTGACAATTCCCAATGAAACAGAGAAGGTTAAGGCTCCCTCGCCGCCGTCATACGACGCCGAGTTGCTGGTCGATCCCGATGTTGCTGCTCACAGGAAGCTCCTTGCAACTCGTCTCCCACCCCGCTCCAAGGCTCCAGCTTCCCCCCCTCGTAGGAAACAACACCAACCTGGATCCCAGAACCTCAAGATGAGCACCGACCTCCTCCCGCCGTTGGGAGAGGAAACCCCGCCGACGTTAGCGAGCACGCCGGCCTGGACTCGACGACATGCTTGTTGACATGGAGATCATCAGTAATCGGCGCATTGGGATGACCCACAGTGGACGCCGACAACACGAAGGCACGGCCCCTTCACACACCCCCCTCCGGCAGCCCGCTGCGCCTATTTCGACCATTCGAAGTGGCGGCACCGACGACATTCCAACCGGGGCCGACGGCTCTTGCTCAACACTTTGTGTTCTCGCCGGGAGGGAACACATGGTTGATCTGGTGCGACCGGCCATCAGTAAACGATGCTTTGTGTCCGTCCGGAGCTGCTGTTTTCCCCAGAATTCTGTCGTAGTTATCTCCTGACCTGTGCTGATTTGCTGACGGGATTGGATGCCCAGAGAGCGGCGGCTCCTGGCGCCCGGACGTTTCGGGTCCACAAGTGCCGCTAGCGTCTCGCCAGTCGCTGACTTGCATGGATCAAGACCCGGGCCCCTGGACCGTGCCTCAGCGCCCCCCATGGCTGGAGCGACGCCATCGCACAAACCTCCTCTTGGAATCAAGGAAGTTGCATGTTCGCGTCCCTCGACCACACTGTCAATTTGCTTTGTGCGTGGGCAGCCCTTATTTCTGTCGAACCAAACCAACTGGGGGGCTGGGCCGCGAAACCTCTTCCGTGTGGGCGGTGGTGGAGTTGACTTTCCAGAGGGCTCTCCTCTCGAACCTCCTGCCGTCTTTGGAGGTCGCGGCCTCATTTTGCCCTGTCAGTCACCCTTGCTCACCTAGGTCAGCAAACACGAAGGATCCCCTCCCCAAACCCCGGATCGTTGCCCTCAACATCTCGCTGGGGCATCTCATTTTCCGCCTCCGAGCCTCGCAAAACCAGCTTGAGTGCCTCATCCGATTTTGTGGTTCCCCGTGGGGGGTGGTTAGCATTAAGCGAACTACGTACTACGACTCAAGCAGAACGCAAACCCCCGGATTCCAGCCCAGCCATGATTGCGGACATCTCCAGTTCCCCAGTTCATGATTCAGGCAGGCTCGCCGTTCCTGGGTTGTGCCCCCAGCACTCAGCCACTGAAAATCGCACTGGGCGCGGGGTACTGGCCGGGGTCAGGAACTTGCGAAAGAAACCTTGTTCCACTGGGCTGTTTCCCAACAGACCCATTCGAGCCATTCCAACCTCTGCAACTTTTCTGTCCGTTTCCAGGGTCAAGTTGCCGTCTGGCAGTTCCAGGAATGCGGCACGGCGACGCATGACCAGATCGTCAGCGGCGTAGACTTGTTGGTTTCTCACTGACGGTGACGGATCGTTTCATCAGCTTCCGTCGGCCCAACAGGATGTGACCTGTCTCAGCCATCGCGGTGGGACTGGCTGGTTCTCAGCCTCCAGCATCCGAGCCACCTCGCTGGGCCCACCAGTCCCGACATCAACCCCCACGAAACCGGCGGCAGTCAGCGCGAATTTGTGCCTTCGGCCCTGCGATTTCGGTAGCCTGTCTGGTTGGTGCTCCTGCGCACGAATCGAAAACTCGGTGAACGACCCCAGTGACGTGCGCGCCCAGGGTAATAACGTGTCGGGTCGCCACAAAACCCTCCTTGCAGTTGGCTCGAGAGTTGGATGCAGTTCGAGTTTCGAGTTTGCAGTGCGAACAAAGGTGACCCCACGCCGAGCCGTCAGCGAACCGTCAACCGACGATCTCTGCCCTGGCGTGTGCGTGGGGCACTCCATTCGCAAACAATTTCGCTGGCTGGGCCGGCGATGCGATGATCTGTGTCGATGGCGCTCTGTTCTGCAACGTCTCGCTGTAGCAGAAATCGACATCGGTGATAGCATCGCCGATTGAGGATTGCGACCCATTGGCCAAGCGGAGGACAACGAGCGTGCGCTTATCGCTGCTGGTTCGCCACGGTATCAGCCGTCCCAAAGAGCGGCACAATTGCCTGCCACTGGCCGCAGAGATCTTCGCTTTGTACAACTGCATTCTTATCACAGCCATTGGCCAATCAATGAGCTTATCTCCGATGCTTCCACACGTGGGAGTTCGCGTGCTTGTCAACGGCCGCCCGTGGCTGCCACGGCGTTCTTGGACCGTGTCGATTGGGCGGTCAGCAAACTGTGCGCCGAGAATTTCGAGAGCCAGGCATTATTGTCCTGCAAATCGCTGCGACTGCCGACTCACCGGAAACCGTCATCCAACGCTCAACACCACCGGAACCAGCCAGACATGTCTCAACTAACTAACTTCTTCGACGCGCGTCTCTTCGTACGCCAACTCCTACGGTCACCTCCGCGCACCGAATTACTCGAAGCTGATGAAAATTGGCATCATCCTCACATCAACAACTCGACGTGTTTTCTCTCATGGGATGTTCACCATTGCAAATACTCGACCGATGTTTGCTCAATCTTCGTAACTTGCACACATACGGACCTCATATAGCAGTATCCGAAGAGATGCACCAAGCACGGCCGATTGCTTCGACGGGTGTCTAGCTCGACAGCTTTGTCCGATCGATCGACTGCAGCTAGCCCTCAGCCAATCCGCAGCAGGTGTGTCGGAAGCTGTCTCATTTCGACATCGGAAAGCGTCAAGCCAAGGGGGCCTGCACCGCGACACACACGATGCATCACAGCAGGCCTGCATGAAAACCGCATGGAGGGCGGGTCTGCCTCGAAAGAAGGTTGCATCCAAAACCTGGGCACACCGCAAAGGCTGCCCCTGGCCGGAGGCTCTTGTCCGCGTCGGAGCTAGCGCGGACAGGGCCAGCCCTGAGCAAGAGGACGACGACAGCAGAGAAGGTGCGCGGTTGCCGGCATTCCAACCATCAACCCGAGTTCGGGATTTCTGGGTGTCACGGCCAAGTTGGCGGCGGTCTTGACACATCCGCAGGCGTGACACGAAGCGTCTCGCCGTGGACGATCAAGGGTTCTCGCCAAAGCATGGAGGGTCTTCGATCTGCGCCGGGACCTTCTCCAGTGCGGCCTTCCATGAGTTTCCGGCTTTGCTCACCAAGCGGATGGGTGGGAGATCAAGGCATGGGATTCTCGATGGAGGTGTGGGAATTTCGCGATACCGATCGGGTAGGTGGGTGGTGAAACGAGGGTGCAATTTGAGGTGCGTCTGCCCAGGGCATTGCATTGGATACGATATGCAGTGGATGGATACGATAAAATGCCATGCCTGATACGATAGGTGCAATTTGCTGCCCCTCCCCTCTGGCAGCGGGCCAGCCCAGGCCAGACACCGCTTGGGGATGGGGGAGGGGCTCAAGGGGGTTCCTCTCCTGCCTTGCTGATGCCCCCAGCGCGGCATGGTGGTGTGGTCATGGAGGTGTGCACCTCCACTCAACCCAACCCAAGCGCCGCCCTGGTGCATTCAATACTGGCTCTTCTGCTCCGGCTCCCCGTCGGATGGGACGGCGATTCGCTGGCTTCAACATGGGGTCAACATGGGGTCTTCCAAGGTTTGCTCAAGTTCCCCAACCCAGCTGGCCCAGACACTCGCCCACAGAAATTTTTCAACTGGGGGCATCAGGTTTGAGAGTGACCAGATCACGGCGAACAGTTGCTCCACTTGGTGGCCGTCACGGCCGGCAGACGGGAGCAGCCTTCTTTGCCCGGGTCAGGGACCCGAACAAGATTCTTGTGGCCAACAACAACTACTCCATCTTTTCAGCACCTCGTGCGGGCACAACAGCAACAGGTCCCTACATATTCGTACCCAACACTGCTTCCTCCCCACCATGCAAGTCATCACACCGGCATGTCTGCTCAAACCTGGCCCAGTCTGGGACGGCAGGCGAGTGCCAGCACAAACCACAAACCCCGCCCGGTTGCAACGGATGAACTTGGAGTCCCGTCATCGCTTGTCACTGCTTCTCGGATCCGGCGGAGGGCCTGAGTCGAACATCAGGATATTCTTGCGAATAGAAAAGCGCTGCCGGACAGTTTGCTGGTACGATGCCATGTACGGGGTATGCAGCGAGGTCCCATGACCCCGATCTGCCCTGATTCCGGCTCCGTGTTCCAGTGCTGGGCGTCTTCTGGAACTGGGACGGAATGCCAGGCATGCGGTGTGCAACAATCAAGAGGGGCAGCTGCGCTTTCCCCGCCGGATCCGGACTGGGCTTCGATAATATTTTCCTGGCAAGCTGTGGCATGACGTCATTACTCTGAGCCTTCGCATGACTGTGCGACAGGCCCAAGCACGCAACGGAGACACAATCAGGGCGTTTTGCTGAGCTCCAGACCAGTCCGGTGTCGCCCAGCCGCTGCAATTGGCTCCGACAAGTTTACCCAGAGTATCGCATGAAACTATCGCCGTTTGAACCACTCTGTGCGGTTTGTTGACTCTCCGCTCTTTCCTCTGTTGCTCCTGCCGCGGGCCAGGCCCAGGCGCACTGTGCCTTCCGCATGTGCTGAGTTTGCCTTCACCATGAGGCAACCAATGAGGGGCAGCAGGCAGAACTATTTTTTCCTTCCTGTCAGTCTGAACAAAGGGCAACAAATCGCGAAATGGACTCGGCAGCCCACACCCGCGCGCATGAACTAGCAAGGTGGGAGAGTCGTCGTGCTGAAGCGCAGACCGTTCTGTGGCTTCAGCTTGGGGGTGGGGTTTTCTCGGACCACCACCGAACTCTGCCACCCTTCTGGGCGCTGTCCAACCAGAGCGCGGTGATCTCCCGCGCCGATCGCCACAGCTTCGACTCTTCGCGCTGCGCTGACGCTATCTCGGAGCTCTGACATCGTGAGTCAACCAAATCTTGCGCAAACGCCGCATCTAGCCATATCAAACACCGAAGAAAATTCTTCGCTCGCCAGGGTTTGACTCAGATTCGCGACCGCTCCTTGGCTCAGCTGCGCTTCGACCGGGTGGCGCAACCGTTGGACGGTTTGGGAACAGTCACAGCCATGCGAAGGCGCTCGCTCGCAGCAGCCACAGAACAGGTGATTTACCCCCAATCACGCATCGGCGGTGGGGGCCACCGACCGCGCGACGCCGTCAATTGCCAAATCGAATCATGGCTCTGCGACAACACCCCACGTTCGCTGACGGATTTACAGCTCGTCAAGGGCAGACCTTGACGATGGGTTCGCACTTTCTGGCGCATTCTGGCGCATTTCTGGACCGGCGCCGGCAATGACACTACACTAACTGCACGCACAAACCAGCCGCGTGCTGCCCACACGGCGGGGTGTTTGCAAAAGCCCTCCCGGCGATGAGGGCTGCGTGCGATTAGATACGGGCCAATCGAGCGCGGAGATGGCAGATTCACGGCCAGATTGGCTGCTGCAGCCGGTACCCAATCCGTGCAAGCAGACTCACCCGGGCTGGAATGGAAACAGCGGTGAAGTTATTCCCAACCCTCACTCAGCATGGCGGCGGCAGTTTCATTAAAGTTAATTCTGATGACAGCTTTCCCTTGCGTCCACGATTGTGGGGCCCATCAGGGTCCGACAAGGGGCCAGACCATCGAGTCGCGTCTTTGTCATGCTGGGCTTCATCACACCTACTGTGTAATCCGCGCTGACGGGATGTTCGTATGGGGCGCCGATATCGTCCTCCCATGGCTCAGGGTCCCCTTGACACCGGAAGTGGCCCCGGGGACCACAACGGGCCCGGGCCGATTGTGACACGGACGGCCACTGCCCCTCCACGGCATCGGGAACGGGCCTGCGGGCACCCGGCTTCGCCGTCTTCGCATACAAAAGCTCCCGGTCTTGTTCGGACAAGATTCGGAATCCGTACATCCCACTGCGGTTGGGACGTCGTTGGGTCAGCACACCATGGCGGCGCGTGTTGACAATACGGTTTCCTAGCACCTAGCGTCGCTGGACCTTCGATGACACGAAACGCCTACGGTTTCCCCAACGCTGCCGGTGACACTCCGGGCGCAGGGGGATTGTCCGGCCGGCTGCCAGGGCGGTAGCACCACGCCGCGGAAGCAGCCAGGTGTCACAGCCGTCGGACTCGAATGTCTCGGTGCCAACAAGAAACCCCCAGGCTCCGGGTGACTGAGACACTGCACGCTCAACTCACACGACTTTCGCGTCCACAAAAACTGCCTGGCATCCCTCATCTCGCACATCGGGCATGAAGCAAGTGCTTGGAGACCCAAACGATTACGCCCCATGCGAGTGCCCGGTCACGTCATTGGAAGCTGTCCACAAAGTAGCCCATAGCAAGAGCCGGCATCACAATATGGTCACATCACAGGTTAATTCGTGCCCCGGTCCACGTGCTCCCGCTTCTCATCTCACGGATGGAGTCGTCGTGTTGCTCGACAATGCGGTCAGACCATATCCGAGCAAGATCTGGGCCAAGCGGCCATGCTCGTCGGACGACGGTGGTGGTGTAGTTGCTGTCGTGGCTGCAACACCGGTGAAGCTCGCGACGCAGCAGGTGGTGGTGCAGCGATCAAGGCCAGAGGCGTACCCCGCAAAGTGGCTGCTGCTGAGACACGTTGCACAACCGATGGCGAGATGCATTCTCCTCCTCCTGCTTGATGCCGAGACTCTGCATCAGCCTTCGAGCGTGGTGCCGGGATCGAGTGAGCGGCGTCTGACGGCGCTGATAAGCAGGGTCCTTGCATTACGGAGGTCAGCATCGCGGATGTCGAGGAGGACCCCTCAGATGGAAGGTCTGCTTCACGATGTCAACAAGCAGACGTCGGGGAGCTGTGGGATGCCCCACCATCACCCCTCCTTTGACATCTCTGCAACCCCTCACCTATCAGGTCCTCATGAAACATTTGCCATCCACTACGCTACACCACGCAGCGCTAGCTGGGCTCCTGGGCTGCCGGCGTCCTCATGGAAAACGAACTCCGCGGAGCCACTCCTGTCCCTGCCAGACCTTGATTTGCCAGGATGAACTCCAGCAAACTGCCATCGAACTGGAAAGGGTTACTGCGCAGTCCACAGCAGTTGCTTGTGCATGCCCTCCGCGCGCTCCGGGATCTCGATCTCAGAGCCGCGACCCCCGCCCAGGCGCTCGGTGGGGGGCGCTTGCTCGATGGTGGGGCGTCAACCTTGGACGCCAAGCGTTCCCGCCACAAAGGTGCTTGGCCTGGAACTCTGGGAACTGCACGTCCCGGGATGCGCAGACAAGCTATCGGGCTCCTGATTTGTCCAACCGCGGCTGTGCACTGCGCGTCCTGGCACACCGACAAGACCGCCAATGCGCCATCAAACGCATGCGGAAAGTTCAAGAGAACGGTTGAGTCTGGACGCCACCACAAGGCACCCTTGCGAGCCATGGAAGAGGGGCTGGTTGCCCTCGAGTAAAATCTCTGCTGCATGCTCGTGGGCGTTTCGGCTAAGGCCCCAACCAGAGAGCACAGCGACCGGCCGGCGGGTGGCGACTCGGCCAACAGAAAACTCAGTCCAGACAAATACGAGATTGGGATTGCGTGTTGGATTCCCATGTTTGGCGACGCGAAAGGCCGCCGTCAAAATCCGCGTGCAACCTCAACAGCCCGGCATGTCGCAACCGGCGCAACACTTGCAGCAATAAGTCGCGATCTGGGCCCGCAGCGCGCTTGATCCAATGGTCGCCGACCTCAGCCCTGGCCCTGTGCCGGCGAGCCGGATATCGCAGCCAAGGGGGCCAAGACGGAGTAGCCACACGCCCAGAGCCCCAAACGGCCAGCATTGGTTGTCCAGGTTTGACGTCTTGTTCGCTCTGCATGGCCTGATATTGTCATGATCTGATCTGCACCGCGGTGGACCGCATCTCCACCGCGGTCAGCCTCGATGAGGGGCTCGCTCTGGAGGCTCCATCCCTCTCAGGGGCTAGCGAGGGGCAAAGTTCTGGGTGTGGTCTCTGCCGTGGGAGTGATTAGCTAACCAATATCGATGGTAGAGGGGTTTGCTGACAACGATTCGTCAATGGCTCAGGTCATCAAGCTCCAATCAGCGCAACGACCTCCGGCCACGGACCCGGCGGAAGTGCGCGACACTGTCCTCCGGCATGCCGGCCTGGCACGGTCCTTATCGGATCGGATAGTGGTGACCCTTCATCAGGGTCTACCACTTCCTATCAACGCCTCCATCTCGTGCACCGCCGCACACTCCCGTCTGTATCCGTACCTACCGTCCCTTTCTTTATCGCACTGCCAGCTTGCCCCGTCTTACGCTGCAATCGCAACATGGAGGGGTAGCAATCAAGGCTTCCATGGCTTGACGCAGGTAATTTACCACGCGCAGCCTGGCCGCGATACAGACAATCCCTCCTCCTCCACTCCTTCAGCCCCCGATAACCTTGCAACCCACCCCCCAAACAGGGCGCCATACTTTACCGAGTGGTCTCGCCAATGCAGCCCAAGATGGATTTTGCAAAACTATCCGATAGCACCCCAATGGCAACCCACCCGCGTCGTTTTGGCGCTGCAACGGTGTAACACCCGGCATCCCTGCTGCCCATCCGAAATGCGATGGGTACATGAGTCGCCAGACCTGCAAGGCAACCACACCCAAACCGGCACCAGACCGCACAACGGCCTCAGACATGCAGTAGCGCTGGCCCGTGGTGGTGGGTGACATGCGTCTCTGGGCATGCATGGCTGGCCTGTCCCTCCCCCTTGGGCCAATTGAGGTGTCGGGTCAGGGAACGGTGAGAGGGGCCACGGTGTGTGGACCTCGGGGAGGGTGTGGTGCAGACATGTGTAAATTGCCCCTGTGTGTCCGTATCAGGCAGTCTTGCCTGGCCGTGGTGTTTTTCTTGGATGGCGACAATCCTTTGTGTACACTATTGTTGTCTTTGGTGTGGTGTTGTGTTCGTCCCACATGCGTTGCGACCTCCCTTCCACTTTGACAGGCCCCAGTGCAGTGTCCACTTGGCCTGGCTCCGTCCTGCGGCTCGGATTGCGCCCGCATGCGCTCGGCTGTCGTTCACCGGTGGATCGTTTGAGGTATGACGGGGGCATGCCGTACATTGCGGCCTGCAGCCGGTGAGGCGCGTTGGGGATGCTGTCCACCGTGGTGGCGGAGGGTCACGGCGACCGGTGCGTGTGCTTGTGCTGCTGTTCAGCACGGGGCTGCTTGGTGCAAGCCTCCGGCGTGCTACGGCGGAGATGACGGGTGCCTTCTGGAATTCTCGTTGTTCTTGTCGATCCGTGAACGCAGCATTTGCCATGGTCTGATTTTTCAGATTCCCGATTGCCCATGATTAGGGGTCTTCGGGGTCGTCCTGTCAAAGGGATCGTCCCGGGCCCTGTTTCGGGTGGTGGCCGCTCGCCCGGCAACCGTGGACGGGACTCGGGGTGTGTGTCACCTTGGGCAAATGTGCTATACAAAGCAGCAGCGCGCCCCCTCTCTCGTGTAAACACACCCTCGTGCAGTAGCCGCCTCGCACCCCTCCTCCATCACGGTGGCGTTTAACGGTCTGCCCCCGACCGATAACGCGCATTGTGGATGTTGCGGTGATGAAGCAGCCCCTCTCTCATCAGTTGGCAGCTTTTCCCGATCATATCTCAGAAATAGCATCGGACCACTCGACTTGACCGTATGTGTCTTCCGCTGCATGCAGCTGAACCCAGACGGCCCATATCATCGTCAGGATAAGGCACGTTGCAGTCCGGGTGGTACACCGGGTGGGTTCTGAAATTATCACAGGCATCCGGGAAGAAGCCGCGCTCTCCACCGGGTTTGCAGCACATAAAATTATCACTTCTGGCGTTTCATACGCCATGCGGCATCGTCCCTTCTGGGGAAGGGGTCTCCTGCAAGACATCGATAGGATTACGATGTCTGGAGGACCTGTCAACCAATACCCAGGGTCCAGGGGTCCTGACACGAAGCAAGACATAAACACACGCCCAAACTGCCGGGATCTATCCTCACTTGCATCTAGACCCTGACCCTGAGGCCCCGTCCGTCTGCAATCCAACACAACCCTCGGTGTCTGATCTAGTGTAGAGTTTCTCCGAAGAGCAACGTCCAACCCTGTGCCACCCCCCTACCATCACAACCGCCCCGCTCCACTGCTCTTCTCAGAGACAGCCGCATAAGGATTGCGCGCATTGCGACCGTCTCGGAAGTCACGGGGTCACGCCTCTCCGCGCTTACCCTGTCCTCCAACCTCCCCCTCAACCGCGGAGACCCTGTGCAGAGAGCGGACCCGGCCAATGGGCGACATCCAAGGGGGCTTTTCTGGAGCGGGCGGTGTAACGAGGAGGAGGAGGCGTGCCAAGCGGGGTTGAAGTGAGGCCGATGAGATGTTGGCTCACTGGTGGCCGGGCCGATTTGGTGGGGATACACAGAGGCTCACCGGTGGGTTTGGAGTTTGATGCACCTCATCACGGGCCGTGTGCGTTGTCTCCGGGTATGGGGTGCAGGAATCGGCAATCAGGGCAGATGCTGCACGTTGGGGCGGTTCGGGAAGGGTCGAGGCTCGGGAGGGATGAAGCGGTTGCTAGAGTTGATTGCGGACGACTTCGTCAGCGGTGGTGGGAAGTTGGTGGCATGGTGGAGGTGACGCGACCCTTACGGAAGGTTCGGAGGCCCTCCACCAACAGCCACCTCCTCAAGGACTACACCGGGATTTGCTTATTCCTCTACCCCTCTTTCCATGCCATCACGCCGGCCACGGAAGGCTTCAACCCGTTGATGTCTACTGGACACTGTGCAAGGAAGTAGACAGACGAGGAGAAACTCCCCTTGCCACCACCTCCTTCTCTCGGCCTCTTGCTTGAAAGATGCAACCCAAAGACTCCATGTAGAGAGTGCGTGGTCTATGTAGGGTTGTTCTGTGGCGCTCCTACAATGGGTGGACGTGTGTCTATCACCTTGATTGTCGACTGCAGCCATGATGTATTCCAACGGGAAACCGTACAGTTCCATGGTCACCATTCAGCGTCTGAAACGAGGGGTCTCACGTACCAAACACGTCGGTGACGGCCTCGACTCATCAGAGTACATCAGTTACATCCTTTGGACGTGTGGTTAATGAGACGTCGAGCAATGCCGCGGTTGCCGCCCATCCGTCATTCATGTGCACTTGAAGCGCATTTGAAACTCCTGACCGGTGAGACTTGATGTCATGGAACAATTCAAGTCCACCGGTAAAGATGACCTCGAGTTGAATGCGCTCGCAATGCAAACCAGCTGCAGCCCAGATCGAGCGTGACAGTTAGGTCATCCTGACGAGAAAGTCATCAGAGAGCCCACAACTGAAGCCAGCGGAAAGTTTGTCTTGTTTTCTACCTCTGCATTCCCTTACTGGTATCGTTTAACCAAACGGTTACTAGTATTATCTCTCACCCTTTACTGCTTGAATATCTTCACATGCACTGTCTCAACTCCGAGGTCGGCAAAGCGCCCGTGTCCCCAGTGGTGGCCCACAGCGAAGGCAAACCGCGCCACCTTTGATACTAATTAGTCGAAATCTGTCCTCCTAGTGGGATGCTGAAACTCCGACCGTCTTGGTGATGTGGTATTGAGTCAAGTTGTTGAATCTCCTGCGAGAGGCGTCGTACGATGACGCGGGCAAGCACAACTACGACCGTGATCAGCATAGACGACACCACTTCTCTCTTTACTGCGCAACAATTCCTAACTTTTGTTTAGCAACTGAGCAAACGCCCTGAGGTCTGCCCACAACTCAACCATTTGCACAGGAGGCAGAGCGGTGACAAGTGGTCATCACACCACCTCGCCTTCTCAGCGCCGATCCCATCCCCTCTTGCGCAACCCTGCATACATTGCTGCTAAACAGTGCCACCACACCGGGTCCGACCGTTCAACGCCCCCCTGGCGTCATATTTTGGGGCAAGGTCTAGATCTTTGCAGATTGTGAAAGTGATCGTCCAGCTATTGAATCATTTGTGCGGGGGGGCGAAGGGGTTGATGGTGTCAGGGGCTGCAGGGCGTTGATCAGCGTTTGTCGATCTTTACATTTTTTGAACTAAATACACGATAGTTCGTATTGTGTTTGAGGTGAGAGGCGGTGCTCATGTGCGTTTGGTAGCACTGAAGAAGAGCTGATCAACATTAGCTCATAGATGGACTTGCTGTTACGGCCTTGAGGCAACCTGGAATCCAAATGGGACGATGCTCGGTCGTATGCTCAACCGTGATGTTTCGTTCGAAAATGAAGTCAACGCAAATGCGTATTCCGAGTCGTGATGACATCAACCATTTTTCTAATCGTAAACTGTAGTGTACGAGACAGTTCATGCTGAATCTATGACAACCACAACCAGAACCTGTTTTTGGACTGATGCCGGAAATGCAGCCAGCCCTCTGCTTGATGGAATGTGCTGGTCACCACCCAAGCCACCTCTACACTCCTGCAAGAAGTGATGCAATAAACCTCCAAAAATTATGTACTCAAACGCCTATCAAGCTCTCCTTTTACTATTATTAAGAATTATTCAGCCACATCAGAGTTTCAACATTCGTTGCTGTGGCTGCCATCTGGCAGGGGCAGATTCAGGGGCAGTCTTCACTGACACTCGACGGGCTTGAACTCATCTCACATATCAAAGTCAACCACGGTGAACAAAAACAATGCAATTCTCTTTCCCAGAAAGCCCAGCAAAAAAAAAAAAAAAGAAATTAGAAACAGAATCTA
>Ga0247824_10001064_pt1 | contig 14649 bp, 7 predicted proteins | sample 13C_PalmiticAcid_FD_194412 | JGI IMG/M metagenome (GOLD analysis project Ga0247824, IMG submission 194412) | Soil microbial communities from agricultural site in Penn Yan, New York, United States - 13C_PalmiticAcid_Day48 | ecosystem: Environmental > Terrestrial > Soil > Agricultural land... | reverse complement strand
GGTTCATCCATGCTTAATCAATAACGCCACTGGCGGTGCCCTATGAGAGAGCATCGTTTCTTCAGTCCACTGCCGATCCCCGCTGGCCGCAAGGCACTCAGCCGCATTCCCTGCCAAGCCCCGGCATTCTTCCTTGGTCCTGCGCAAGACAATCTTAAGGTAACATCGCCACCAATGCTTGGTCCCTCTGCCAATCTCCCTTGAGAATTAGAGCCATCTTGATTCAGTACTGTACAACTAGACTCATGATGGAGGGCCCAACGGGGTTGCGCCATGTTCCATGTTTTGCATTGCTCCTGCGTAGGCCCGTTTGGATTTGTGCCACGACCCATCAGGTCTTCCCACATGGCTGGCACGCACATCAATGCTCGTAGAAGGCGAGTCTCAAGCATTGGAAGTCATGACAGAACCAAACCCCAAATGTGCCTGTATCCTTTGCAGTCAGGGCCGACACCAACTCACCAATCACGACTGGACTAGAGGAAACCTTAGCCGAGGAATTGGCCGTTTTACCAGAGATGGAGTACCCAACTGTGCTTCCAGTTCCCACGAGCTTCCGGTATACACCTCACATTTTTTGAGAGTGAACTCAGCAAGCTTAAAAGGTGTCTAGCTACCTCGGTATGTTGATCGACATCGACATGCAATCAATACGACTGGATCCATCTTGTATCATCCCCATCAAACAAGTCCTGTCGTTGGTTCAACCGTATGTTTCTGAGCATGTCATCCAGGCCACCGCTCTGATTGGGAAAACATGGCTGGCAATGAGGGCAAAAGGTATAGAGCCACTGGCCACTCGGGTCAAGACGACGTGGGTTCCGTTGTGTGTCTCGCTGCCTGAGCCTCGTGTGCACACCACAGTTCAACGTGATTGCCACGTTGTCTCTGCGCCTAGAATTCCGCAGATGCCAACGGTGAGAGGGTTGTATGGAGGGTGACGAGTACGGAGTCGGACGGACACCCGCGCCTCCTGTGTTGCACTCCGCTTTAGCCGCGAGAGGTTCAATTGGCGGAGTGCATCGTCATGTCGTGCGCACTCTATTCTTGGAAGCAAATCTACGAATCTGAAATGAGATTCAACTGATACCGGGTCATCATCCCGCCGTAACGGTCGCTCCCGATGACCGACAACAGGGATATAGACGGTGAGGGCCCCCAAAGTCCTGGCCCTTGTTCCTCAACTTTCTTTCTCCAACAGAGCCCGCTGGGACGATTGAAAATGTATCTCAACACAGTCATTGCCTCGGTCTTGGGTTTCGCCCCCATGGCAGCCGTCGCGTCTTCCCTTAAACCCTGGGAAATCTCTCGTCTTTCCACCTTTTCGCCATCTGGACGCCCCGGAAGCTCACCGTGGAGCGTCATCAACATCACCATTTCCGACCCTAACGAGGCCATCATTTCTCCCAGCATCTGCAGCGGGAAATGGACGTTTGACGAGCCGCCTTACGGCATTATCAACAACTGCTCCGAGGTGCCTGGCGCAGAATGGACGTTTGTCATGCTCCAGTCCGAAGGATCGGGCTCCTCCCCCACGATGGACTTCAAATTGCGGTTTGAGCTTACCAGGGGCCGCATGTTGTTTCAGGGCACGGAGAAGTTTGCCGTGGGGGAGAACCTGAGTGGGCTGTGCTCGGCGAGTGGCGTGTGCGCGTTTGGGCTGAAAGAGGAGAAAACGCCGGTTTTGGTGAAGCAAGCCCGCGTTCGTTAGCTTCACATGTGATGTTCAGGTTGTGTTTGTGTATTGATGGGGTGATCCGCACATGCATCAAACACCCTGGTTTGACAGTTTGTGGTCAAGAGGCAAGGTTGCAAGCTGTTCTAGGAATGCTTGTTTGCAATGTGGGACACAGGAGGGCCTGTCTTTGACATTGCAAGCCGCTTTGGTTTGCAATGCCAGTGATTAGATTTCCGACCAAGTCGCCTGCTCTCGACCCCCAAATACCTCATGTTTAAATTTTACCCGTGAACACAAACACGCCGTTGTCCGCTCATGCAGTAACAGCATACATGTGCCCCTCGACGTCACTTGTTTCAGTTCGGGCGGGACTCTGATCTGGGGAATCGACGGCGCTTGTTGTTAAACAGTTCAATGGTGTCATATAGAAGACCAATAGCTCGGCGGGCTCCGAAAAGCTTGATCAAGCTGATGGGTCCATATGTTACGAGCCTTGCTAGCGCCAATTGGCTACTGTGCAACGCCCTTCCCCTGACATGAGTCATTCGCCCCAATCTTTTATATTCAGGGGCCGCGAGCACTCACTGGCTGCTTTTTCTGTTTGACAGTCGCCCTCAGCATCGCCATTGGTTCTGTCTGCACCTCACTAAGACCAAGCCTCAACTTCTCAACCTTTCGAATTAACTTAGTAGTCCCTCATACCTTGTCCTTCTCATCATGGCCGCCTTGCACTTCCGGGTCGCCACCCCCCACGACGTCGGCCTTATCCACCCCCTCGTCGAGTCGGCCTACCGTGGCGACGAGAGCAAACTCGGTTGGACGACGGAGGCAGACCTGCTCTCGGGCAACCGTATCGACGCCGCGGGCCTTGTCGCCAAAATCACGGACCCCGACGGCGCCGTCTTGATTGCCACGAGCTCGGATGGCAAGGCTCAAAACACCCCGGAACAGGACGACCCTGTCATAGCTTGTTGCGAAGTCGTCCGCCGCAGCCCTCAGGTTGCCTACTTTGGCATGTTTGCCGTGGCTCCCCGCCGTCAGGGGGGCGGGATTGGGCGGCAGGTGCTCGCGTACGCCGAAGACTACTGCCGACGGGAGTGGGGCACGGAAAAGCTCGAGATGACCGTTATCTCGTCACGGCGGGAGTTGCTGGAGTGGTACAAGCGACGGGGGTACGGAGGGACGGGCGAGTCCCGGCCTTTTCCGTATGAGGAACTGGAAAAGCTCAACAGTGTGGCATTGACGGATGATCTACGATTTGAGGTGTTGGAGAAGGATTTGCGGGCCGCTGCTCAGGAAGCTCCTGCGAGGGCATCGGGAGTCAGCACACCTGTTGTAGAAGTGGGCAAGGGCGGTGCTGCGGCTTTGGTTGTTGCAGACTCGAGGGAAAGGACATGAACGGAAGAAACTTGTAGAATACGGCGGCTGTACTTGACGTAGCTACTCTCACCAACCCTGCTACATCTCGAAAGTACCACTAACCCCCTCGTGACTGGACTCAGGACGAGCTACCAACTACACTGCCCCAGTACCAATCCAAACGGGATCCGAGGTGCAGGTAAACTGGTTGCTGTTCAAGACGCGCTCGCACGCTGCTTGCATGTAGCTCACGCCGACAGCATCAAATGATGACCTGGACAAATATGTCAGCCAACCATCAAGGCGAACCGGGTGTTTGGGACCCCCAGGAGTACTTACGACTCGCTGCATCTCCACTGTTGGGAAATCTCAAGAATGTTTAGTTTCGGGTCGAAGCTGAACGCCGTCTCAGGGGCGTCTGTGGTCGATGACTCTGGCCGACAATTGCCCTCAAATGTGCCGTTATGCTTTCCTGCATTGGTGCAGCTAAACAAACTTCCGCTGGCCACGCTTCTGAGTGTGAAGGACGGCCCGGTATCTGACAGCAACTTGGTGTCGGTTGGCGAAGACCCAGGCTCCATTTCAATTCGCCGGAGCCATTTTTCTACCTTCCAAGACTGGTACTGACTCGCGTTCGCCGCACATGTTGTCGTTGAGTTCAGGGCAGCCGACGCCAGCTTCGTCGAAATGTTTAGGGTTGGGCGGGTGCCTGCATCGGTGCTCTTCGGGATGCAGTACGAGCTGCCGTCGGCCGTGGTGCAGTTGACGTCGAGATGAATGGACCCGGTCGCAAGCCCCTCGGATCTGAGTCAAGGAAGAGCAGGTGTTAGCCACACTGGCTGGTCACCGAGGCAGGGGGGAGAGTGACTTTGAAGGGTTGAGCTTACCCTTGTTTTCCAGAACAAGCAAAGGTGTGGGCGAGGTACAAAGTCTTGCTCTTCCAGTCGACTGCAAAGGACACGGTCTCGTCTGGACCAATCCCAGCACCTGTGAAGATGCAGTCGCTCCATATCAAGCTGCTCCCGTTTTGATACCATCCTGCCCAAGCGTCTGGCCATTGCCCAACACACTCATACAAGGGTGTCTGGCTGCTGCTTTGCAGGCTTGCTGCAATGGTGGCGAGACCATTGGCCTTGTTGGGGTCTGGGCCATCGTATCTCACGTCGCCCAAGCGGTACTGGAAACTTCCTGCCGCGGTATCGCATGACCGAGCGGCGTGCACTCCAGACAGGAACAGCACCGCGGCCGTCGTGGACAAAACAAACGATATCAGGGTGTCGCGCATTGTAAAGAGGTCTAGCCAACTGATGCGAGGACGCGCCAGGAGCAGTTCGAGTGGATCGTTTTAAATCCTACAGCTCAACGGCATCGGGAGGCACAACGTTGGAGTTCAAGAGGGGATGTCGATTGTTGTCTACGTTTTAGCCCCATTCTGCCAGATTGCCCGCGTAGCCGATCCCGCGTCTTGTGTGGCGAGGAGGGGGTGTTATTGACCGCATATTAGCTTGTCCCCAGGGGAAGCGCCGGTCTGGCTTCTGGAAACGCAACAACTGCCGACACCAAGGAAAACCAATATCCCGTCCACGTGCAGGTTGTTAAACCATTGGAGTAGTGTGGAACGGCATCGGCTTCCTTTACCCTGCCCGGAATGGAACCCTTCTGTATTTAGGAGTCGAAAGAACCTGTCTCTTGTTTCCAGATGGGCTGTTCAATTCCCGGTTACGGATTTTGTATTTCTGTACACTGTTTAATCACTCCAAATCTGTTCAGAACTTAACCCCTGTTCACCAAGGGACCAACATGAGGTGCAAAGCACTGACCTTTGCGCTTCTTGCGCAGGCTGTTGCCGCCCAACAGATGATCCGGTTCAGCTGCTCGCAGCTTGTCGTTGCGCGTATGGACCCCTTGGTTAACCCAGGCGTGGCAGTGTCGCCCCATGTTCATCAGATCGTGGGGGGCAATTCATTCAACGTGTCCATGGATCCAGCGGGGCACGACCTTGTCAGAGACTCGACGTGCACCAGCTGCACCTTTTCCGAGGATTTCTCCAACTACTGGACGGCCGTCTTGTACTTCCGTGCCCGCAACGGAACGTACAAGCGTGTGCGGCAATTTCCTAATGTTGGCCTCCGCGCTGAGTAAGTCAAATTCAGTATCTGACCCCTTGTTGTCGTTGTCTTGGATACGCCGAGCCCCGATACCCCTGTGCCACTTCCCTAATCTGAACCCAAAGATTCAGAGACGGCAGCGCATCGCTGACCTGAAAATCACAGCGGCGGTGTAACGGTGTATTACATCCCACCATACGACGGAAAGACAACCGTGACCGCTTTCAAGCCCGGCTTCCGCATGCTCGTTGGAGATGCCGGCCTGCGTGAGCGCAAAGGCATGCAAAAGCAGTTGTGCCACCGCTGCTTAGGGGCCACATACAACCAAGGGGGTGCGCCGTGTACTGGGACAGACTCCCAGACACTCCCCGAAGGCTTTTGTGAGGGCGGTATCCGGACAACCATCACGTTTCCCACTTGCTGGGACGGAGTCAACTTAGACAGTCCGGACCACAAGTCACATGTCGCGTATCCGCAGGTCGGGACCTTTGAGTCGGTTGGCACATGCCCCGAGACTCACCCCGTTCGCCTCCCGCAGTTGATGTACGAAGTGATGTGGATGGTAACCCTAACCCCGAGTCCTCCTCTTGACATGGTTTACTGAGGGCATCGCAGACGCAAGAGTTCAACGACAAGTCGCTGTGGCCAGAGGATGGCTCGCAGCCGTTTGTGTGGAGCACCGGTGACGCGTAGGTTTTGTGTTTGGCAGACTGGTGTTAGGGGATTTGGACACGCGTAGCTGACAGACACCACAGCCTTGGATATTCGCAGCACGGCGACTACGTCTTTGGGTGGAAGGGCGATTCGCTTCAGCGTGCCCTGAACTCCCGGTGCAGCAATGCCGTCTGCAAGGAGCTCCGGACGCAGACATCCGAGGAAGCAATGAGGTGCACTTTGCCTCAGAATGTTCCCGAGCAAGTGGATGGATGTACGTCCGCCGTGCGCGACATGAGCGAGCGGTGAAGCTAACCCCAACGCGCAGGGCTAGACAAGATTCCGGGGATGGGGATGGAAGCGGTTTAGAGGGGCTCACAGCAGGAGAAAGCCGAGGTTATACCTTTTGAACGTCTCCAGGGGTTCAATGGGCAGTGGCGGCAGGTCATGGTATTCCCATGAGCGGGAGGCTGCTTGTTGCAAATATGGTCTACGCTGCCGTTCTCGAATGATTTATAGGACCGCTTTTCTTGTTAATTGCAGAGCACCCACGCATGTGACAGACAATGGGGTTGGGCTGACGATGTGTAGGCGGCCGCAACCAATCGGTTGTTTCATCCAGTCACCTCGAAGAGCAGAGAAACAACGGCTATCCATTCTAGTTGATATCCGCCAAGTACGACAACATTTTGCGGACGAGGAAGGCTCTGGGCTCGGCCTGGTCGTCATTGCTCAGAGCGTGCGACGCATTTGGTATCAACCCGCTGCGGTCATCCCATATCCTTTCCGCGCCGTTGCGATCTGTGACTTTTCTCCATCTTGCGAGCACCTCTTCCTTGTTCACCCAGTCTGGGACTGACTGGTCCGCTCCCGACATCAAAACCATCAGTTTGTTCTTGAGCAGCCCTTGTTGGCGGATCCTGCCGAATGTCTTGGCCAGCTGCTCGTCGCCCAGATCCGAACTGAACATATCGTCCTCGCTGGGAGATTGCGGGCTTTCTGGGCTGACAAGACTCAAAAACCTGCGGCAGCTGATGGGGGTGTTGGATGGGTAGCCGAAATGGGTGGTGAGAGATATTGGCAGCATGCTATCATATGGCCCGTGGCGGACCGCTTCTTTAGCCATGGCGACGAGCTTGTCGTATGTCTCGCGAAGTTCGCTCGGCGTCCTGCCGAGGAACCCTTCCCGCATGATCCAGTGGATGGCTTCGCGGTCCGACACGGGTGCCTGCATGATGCCGCCGTCGATGGCTGGACGTTTGCAGTGCTCGAGCCCTCGGTCAAACGCGGGTGTGCTCGTGTGTGGGTTGGGCCGGGACAGGTAGTGCAGCACGCACTGACTGCCGGTGGAATGCCCGAAGAGGACGAGCTTGCCGGGGCTGCCAAACTTGGACTTTTTGTACTCGGTGATGTGTTGTATGCACTGCGCAATCTCGTCCGTGTCCCTGTCTAGATGCCCGAAACCCCAAGACTGGTAGGCGGATGTGAGATTCACCGTGAAGAGGGACCACTCTGTGGGCTGCAGCCCCTGCACCACATCAGCCACGTACGAGGTCGTGGCAAGGCCATCTCCGAGGCCCCCGAGGAAGAGGATGCTGTGTGGCTGGGGCTTGGTGCTCGAGGCAAACTCAAAGGCAACCAGCGTTTCGGTCTGGACCATGTTAGAAATCACGTTTCCGCCATGCCACACGAGAATGCAACAGGCACCCAAAACGTACAAAGTGGTGCAAGATGCCCGGCGACCCCCGCTTCGGCCAGAACTTGGAGCCCATGTTGTTGTTAGAGGCGGCGCCGTCAGGCAGGCTGAGCGTGATTGATAGGTTGGCTGTGGCTGGTATCGCTGAGTCGGATGTTTGGTCAAGGCCTGGCAGGGGGGAGGGAGAGCCACCGGGTGTGACGGGCTTTGGGTGAAGAATCATGGCGCGCGTTCACAGGCAGCGGCTGCCGACCATCTCGCTCACCTTGGCAAGCCTCCTTCTTAATTCGCGCATCCGGTGGGCCCGACATCGGTATGGCGTGGTCGTCTTGCTGCTGGCTGGGGATTCCTTGGCCCCCCACGGTGATCTGATCTGATTGATAAGATTATGTGGCCGAAATGCCGGACAGGGGTTGAAAAAAATGATGAGTCACGAGAAACGGTTCTGCCTCGGCAACATCTCCCCTGCTCCCCGTGTCTCGGATTCAGCCCCCGTCTCTTGCCGAGTGGGAGCAGGAGCAGGGTCCGGGTACCCGGTCTCGAGCCGGCGCACCTTGATGGCTTTGCTCGAGTTTTGCTCTGCTGGATGATGCGAGGCCCGGCGAGCACAACGGACGAGGCAAGGATCGAGGGTCGCGAGGGTGTGGGGACCGAGACCCGCCGAGAGATGGCACGGTAAGCAGATTACTGTGTACTTTGCCTCTCGACCCCCGGCCTGTGCGTTTATCTGATCCGACGACGCCCCCTGTTCCTTGAACAGCCGTGGACGTCCCATCCCCTCTCCTAAGCACTCCACCCGTCTTCCCGGTTCTGAAATCAACGCGTCGGATGGTCGCAACGGCCGATCTCGGTTGAATCGGGATGCTTTGCTGCGAGTTTCATGGAAATTGTGTGCTGCGGTGCGGTGGGTTGGTGGGTTGCAGGCGGTAACTTGCTGCTCGATGGCATTCAGGGGAAGTCCACCAGGCCGTGTCTGGTGGAGATGGCAGCAACTTGTACCTACATACTCGTAAATTCCCACGTGCGTGCCGCTCCCGTCTTTGATCAGTGCGACATCACCACATCTGGCTCTGCCGCCTCATGCACTTGCAATGAAGTCCCTCCGCAAGTTCCGCTCCTATCTTCACCAACGGCGAACCCGCCGGAACCTCACCCAAAAAGTCTCGCTTCAGGCAGTCGGCGACCAAGATGACGGCCGATCCAAGCTGGCGCAGGTCCAGCACAAGATCGACGACACCGAGTCCGATCTTGCCTCCACTTCGACGCCGGCAGCCCTGAGTCAAGAGATACTACTAGCATCATGGCTTATCACGCTCTTACGCACCCGAGAAGACAGCGAAATTTCGTTCGAGTGGGCAGTCCGCAGTCGAGAAGACGAGGGGAAGGATGAATCGGTAAACGCCTCGCGCTTCTCGGCCGGCGAGGTGATGCCGGGCCTCGATACTGTCGTCGAGCAGGTTGCTGCTGCCATCTCTCGTCACATCGCGACTGCTTCCCCTAAACCGGGTTCAGTTGCCTCGTCTCTGCTCCTGAGCACGGGGTCTCTTTCCCGGACGGTAGAGGGAACCGCCAAGCAGGAAGTGAGTGCACCGTGTGAGCTCGGTTGAGCTGCCGACGTGTAATTGCTGACAGCGAACCAAGCCTGTGCTTCATCTCGAAGCACGATTCGGGGATGGGCCCCTCGAGATTCGCCCGGTCTGGCACAGCGAGGACATGCTCCCGTTTACCGTGATACGCCATGTCGAGACACTAGCAGACACAGTCAAGTTGTGCACAACAAATCCTGGGGCGTCCGTCCAGAAGCTCCTCGGGCCCACGACGCATGATCTCGACCAGATTTGGGGCTGGAACCACGTCTTGCCTCCGACATACGACCGCTGCATGCACGACGTCATCTCGGAGCGAGCGCAACAGCAACCAGACAAGGAGGCCATCTCGTCTTTCGACGGCAGCCTGACCTACGCCCAAGTCGACCAATACTCGACGTTCCTTGCGGGGCTGCTCAAGACGCAGCTGGGCGTCAAGCTGCACGACTTTGTGCCCGTGTGCTTTGAGAAGTCGAGGTGGACCGTCGTGGCCGTGCTTGCGGTCATGAAGTCCGGGGGGACCATGGTGCTCATGGACCCGACGCTGCCGCTCGCCCGTCTCCAGAACATGGCCGAACAAGTCGGTGCAAAGGCCATGGTGTCGTCACGCAACCAACACGACCTCGCCCGGTCCATCCTGCCTGGCGGCGCATTTGTCACCGTGGATTCAGACACGTTCAAACACCTCTCAGAGCCTGAAGCGCCATCGCTGGCAGTCGCAGCAGCGGCATTGCCGCAAGTGCCGGCCTCTGCTTTGATGTACATCATCTTCACGTCCGGCAGCACCGGCACCCCGAAGGGCGTCAAGATTTCTCACCAGACCTACACGAGCAGCGCTTTCCCCCGCGCAAAGGCGGTGGGCTACACGGAAGAGTCGCGCGTCCTCGACTTTGCGTCCTACGCCTTCGACGTCAGCATCGACAGCATGCTGCTGACCCTGGCCAACGGCGGTTGTCTCTGCATCCCATCCGACGAGGATCGGCTGAACGACATCAACTCTGTCATGCGGGACATGCGCGTCAACTATGCCGGCATCACTCCCTCCATGGCTCGCATCCTGGACCTCGATGTGATCGCATCGCTTAGCGGCCTGGGCCTGGGAGGCGAGGCATGCGGTGCGCGAGACGTCAACTTCTGGGGCCAGCACACGCGCATCATAATAGGATACGGCCCTTGTGAGTGCACCATCGGCTGCACGGTCAACAGCAGTGCCGCCAAGGGCAGGGACTACATATCCATCGGGCCCGGCAACGGCGCGGCCATGTGGATCGTCGATCCCAACGACCACGAGGTCCTGATGCCTGTCGGCGCGGTGGGCGAACTGCTCGTCGATGGTCCGATTGTCGGGCAGGGATACCTGAACGATCCCGAGAAGACAGCTGCCGCGTTTATCGAGGATCCATCTTGGCTCACCGCCGGGCATGCGTCGTACGCTGGCCGCCGGGGACGCCTGTACAAGACCGGTGACCTTGGAAAATACGACCCGGACGGCTCCGGGGAGATTGTCTTTGTCGGCCGAAAGGACACACAGGTCAAATTGCGCGGCCAGCGGGTAGAGCTCGGCGAGATTGAGAGCCAGCTCAGAGCCAGGCTTCCTGCGGACACCAACGTGATCGCCGAGGTGATCGTGCCAGGGGGTTCGGGTAAGGGGCAGCCCACGCTCGTGGCATTTGTTGCACCGCAGAACACAGCACACGGGCAGGACGTGGAGCTGGAGTACACGCCGCTGGGTCCGGATCTTGGGGCAGCGCTGTCCAAAGCCGACGCCGAGATTGCTGAGGTCTTGCCGCGCTACATGGTGCCCAATGCCTACATCCCCGTCAACCGCGTTCCGACCTTGATCTCGGGCAAGACCGACCGCAAGAAGCTCAGGCAGTTTGGCGCCACCGTCGACCTGAGGCAGTTGACCGCAAATCAGGAGGCCCCAGCAAGCGACGCTGCCCCGGAAGACCCCAGCCGTCCCCTGAACGAGACGGAGCAAAGGTTGCGGCAAGCTTGGGCCCAGATACTGAAGCTTGAGCCGGATGTTATCCGCCTCAGTGACAACTTTTTTGCCCTCGGCGGTGACTCCCTCGCGGCGATGAGGCTCGTGTCGGTCTGCAGGGACCAGGGCCTCGACCTCAGCGTCATCAGCACCTTTGGACACCCCACGCTGTCCGCCATGGCCGCCGTTGTCGCCAGCCTAGGCGACTCAACCTCAGCTAGCCAAAGCGTGCGCGCTCCGTTTTCTCTAATCACACAGCCTGTCGAGAGCGCCATTGTCGAGACGGCACAGGCCTGCGGGACCGAGACCACCAACATCGAAGACATCTATCCCTGCACGCCGACACAAGAGGCGCTGTTGACCTTTTCCATCAAGTCGACGGAAGCATACATTGCCCAACGCGTTGCGTGCATTCCGGCGCACATCGGCCTTGAGGCTTGGAAGCAGGCCTGGGACGAGGTTGTCGCCGCAACCCCAATCCTCCGCTCGCGCCTCGTGCAGCTTGGTGACCATGCAAGCATTGGCCAAGTGGTGCTCAAGGAAACGATTCAATGGAGACATTCGGGCGCTGAGCTGGACCAATATCTCGAGCAGGACAAGAACGACAAGATGGATCTTGGGCAGAGCCTTGCCCGGTACGCCATTGTCGAGCCCCCGTCCTCGCCGGGCCAGCAGTACATGGTCTGGACTCTCCACCACGCGGTGTACGACGGATGGTCAGAACCGATTGTGCTCGAAAAGATCCGCGACGCTCTACAGCGCCGCCATGACGACGCCGAGTCCCAACAGGTCCCCGGCAGCACCATGGGCGACTTTGTCAAGTACGTCCACGACACGGACGAAGCCGCCATGCAGGAGTATTGGAGACATGAGCTCCACGGCGCCGTCGGCCCGCAGTTTCCACGCGTCCCTTCCCGTGACTTCCTCCCGACGCCCGACGGTTTCCTCGAGCGCCATATTCCCCTTTCGAGCAGCGCTACTGCGAAGCTCCCCTTCACGCTCGCCACCCTCATCCGAGGCGCCTGGTCGCTCGTCTCCTCCAAGTACTCGGGCAACTCGGACGTTGTCTTTGGCGAGACTCTCACAGGCCGCGACATTCCGCTCCCAGGAGTCGAGGGCATTGTCGGGCCCCTGATTGCCACTGTTCCCATCCGCGTGCGCGTTGACCACGCCGGGTCGGTGCGATCTTACCTTGACACGATCCAACAAGGCATGTTGAAGCGCACGCCGTATCAGCACATGGGAATGCAGAATATTCGCAAGGTCAGCCGCGACGCGCAGTACGCCTGTGAGGCACCCACGGGGCTCGTCATCCAGCCCGAGCCCGAGTATGGCGTGGGATGCGAGCTCGGCTTTGCTCTTGGCGACGTGGTGCGCGAGGCAATCCATTTCAATCCGTATCCGCTCATGCTGGCGTGCGGGATTGAAAAGGGGGGCTTCAGGGTATGTGCCAGCTTCGACAGCGGGTTGGTCGATGAAGCACAGATGGGGCGGATTCTCGCCCAGTTTGAGACAGCCTGCGTCGAGTTGACCAAGGATCTGGGGAGACCCCTCGGCGAAGTTCCCTGCCTTCCCACGGAGGAATTGAACCAGATTTGGAGCTGGAACCGGGGCGGCCCGCTGCTATTGGACCCTGCAACCGGCGGACTCCGCGTAGATGCCAGCATCGTCAAGCCAGGCGACACTTACCATCCTCGGGCGGTGGTGCCTTGGGTGTGTGATCTGCGGAACTCGGCCATGCTGTCGCCAATCGGTTGTGCTGGCGAGCTCTGGTTCGAAGGGTCCTTTCTGACTGGTAGCTCAGTCATTGAGTCTCCCCCGTGGTTGTTGGCCGGCGCTGTCGAGCACGCCGGCCGCACGGGCAAGGTCCAGCCAACTGGAGATATTGTCAAGCTGCGCGAAGATGGCAGCATGGTCTTTGTTAGGCGCAAAGACGAGGATATCTCGGCCCAGGGTCACGCAACGGATATCGTCGAACTCGAGATACACCTTGCCAAGTATCTCCCCTCATCAGTGCGCGCCGCGGCCGCAGGGCAACCCATGGTGCTCTTCATCGAGAAACCGCAGGCTCTAGAGCACGAACCCAGCGTTGAGATCGTGTCGGAACAACACACCATCAGTCTCTCGAACGGCGGGTCGAGCCCGGACACGTCCTTTGCCGCATCCATCAGCTGCGGAGTTCCTGTCAGCCTTGCCGCGGCGGTCAAAAGGCTCGACAAGTTTGCCCAAAACTCACTCGCCTCGCATCTGCTCCCTTCGGCCTACATCGTCATCGACAAGATGCCCAGCAGTGGCGGACAGATCGACCGCGGCCTGCTCCAGAAGATTGCGGCCAGGGTCCCCAAGGCAGTCCTGGACCAGATCCGCCTCGGTTTTGATGACGCATGGGCGAAGGGACTACCCGCGCAAACCACGACGGTGACAACGGCAGAGAACATTCTTCGCTCCTGCTGGGCTGGCATCCTCGGGCTCGGCCCCGAGCAGATCGATGTCGACGACAACTTCTTCCGCCTCGGCGGCGACTCGGTCATGGCTATGAAACTCGTATCTCGTCTCCGCGCGCAGGGACACGGCCTGACCGTCGCTGACATCTTCCGCCACATGCGCCTCGGCGACGCGGCCAAAGTGCTCAAGCTGAACCAATACGCGGCGCCCAGTGAAAGGGAGGCCGCGAAGCAACCCACCCGCCCCGCCTACCAGCCGTTCTCGATGCTGGGGGCTGCTGATGCAGAGCAGTTCGTCACCGACATTGTCCGCCCGAAGCTCGCCGACACTCGCTGGGCCGTCCACGACGTGTACCCGGTGACTGACTCTCAGGCGCTCGATGTCAGGGCCACCGTCGAGCCGCCGCGGACCTCGATACAGTACACGATGCTGTACTCGGAGAAGGGTGGCTTTATCCGTGCCCAGCTGCTTGAGGCCTGCCACAAGCTGGTTCGGGCCCATGACATTCTTCGCACCGTCTTCATCGAACACAAATCGACTGTTTTGCAGGTCGTCTTGAAGGACCTGGAGGTTCCGGTCATCACACGTCGAGCGGAGGGCGAGGATCTGGAGAAGTCTGTCCGCGATTTGTGCGCCACGGACGCGGACTCGGACGAGTTCTGTCTTGGGTCGCCTTTCCTCCGCCTCTTCCTTCTCGAGGGCAACAACGGTCAGGAATGTCTCGTCATCGGTCTATCCCATTCCCAGTACGATGGCGGCTCTCTCCCAAAACTCCTCCAAGATCTGGAGACACTGTACGCAGGCAAGGAACTCGTCCCGTGGGAGTCACTCTCGTCATACATTGCGCAGACTCGCGCCTCAACTGCCCAGAACAAGGCCCTGTCGTATTGGGCCACCCTCCTCGCCGGCTCCTCGCTCTCGGTGCTTGCCGGCCAATCTGACACCCAGCCTAGCCCCAACAGCAGGGCAATCTTCCGCACCAGCACCATCGAGAGCACCACGCAGCCCCCGCGCGACATGACCACAGCCACCCTCCTCACCGCAGCCTGGGCCCTGGTCCTCGCCCGCCGCCTGCGCACGCCGGACATCACATTTGGCAGCATCACGTCCGGCCGTGCCACCGACCTCCTGCCTACCGC
>Ga0247824_10001063_pt1 | contig 14654 bp, 10 predicted proteins | sample 13C_PalmiticAcid_FD_194412 | JGI IMG/M metagenome (GOLD analysis project Ga0247824, IMG submission 194412) | Soil microbial communities from agricultural site in Penn Yan, New York, United States - 13C_PalmiticAcid_Day48 | ecosystem: Environmental > Terrestrial > Soil > Agricultural land... | reverse complement strand
AGCCTCAAGAGAAGCGTCCGAAGCATCCATGCCGTCTCTGTTAGAACGGCTGCAACAAGGTCACGTTGGAATTGATTATGTTGCTCTCGAACCGTTGCCGCATTCACCCTTGCCTGCACTTCGAGGCCTAACTCACGGCCAGAAAGTTCTGCAAATACATCTGCATGGGGCGGGCGGCTGGCCCTGAATCATTGCCGGTGCTGGAGGCGCCGTCGCGTACGCCGGCGTTGTGGGGTCCGCATCGGGATTTGATAAGGAGGCGGGGGCGGTTCACGCCGGCTAGGTTGCCCAATTTGAGAGTGTGGTCGGCACCGCGAGGCCTGGGCGACGACCTGAGTGCACCTCATCCTTCTGCAGGGGCCGGCGGTTGTACGGACGATGGAGGATGGCGGTTGCGGAGCGAGTAAGCCTTGGGAATTGGACAAGAAACCCGCAGCAAGCACGGTGTTGCTCGTTGGTATCAATACTGTCACCCACAACGCTCGCCGCCTTGTGATATTCTGCCCAACGGTAGATTCGGCGCCTTTGACACTCGGTGTTTGTGGCCCGCGGCAGGCGGCTTCATGGCCTGACTCTTCTTAGACCTGGGGGTTTGGCAACCAACGGAAATCGACGCGCGACATTGGATCTGTCCCCGATGAAACGAGAGGGTGACTTGGTTGGCGCGAAGTGGAACGAGGTTGGCAATGTTCGGGGTCGGTCGCAACGTCAATTCCAAAGCCTCCTCCCCCGACGCGTAACTCGGTACCTCCCCGCGTTGGACGCTGGAGATGGGTGCAGGACAGACGTGTGGCGGCGAAGCACCCAGCGGTTAGGTGTAAATTGCGACGGCACAAGAATAAAGGCCTCTCGATGGCTGTTCGAAGACGCAGCGTCGACAGTGATGCGGGTCATATATGAACAGCCCTTGCACTTGTCGTTGACAACCCCCTTCCCCCCTGAGCTACTTATACTTCTCAGTACACCTCCCACACTGTTTCCCGCTCATCAACTTGCAGCACTCACCAGCGATCATCCACCACTGTCCTTGTGGCGCATATCTCATTGCCCACCGATTACGATTCACCATCTTCCCCATCATTCATCACTCGGTGCCATCTCTCCACCCTTTTCCTGCTGTCCTTCCAACACCAACAAACAACAGCTCGCAACTCCTCAGGTCTGTACGGCCAGATACCTCTGGTGGTGACCACCGTGACAACTTGAGATCCCCAGGTATCTTCTGGGTGACGACCAAAACAACCATGCCCCTGCTCCGCAACCATGGCGGGAGGACCACATGGGGAGTAATTTGGCATGCCTGCTGTACCCAGTCTCCCGCACGCCAAACATACGGTACGGCCTGCTCGAGCAAAGCGGAGTTGCTGGTCGCCGCCACAGGTCGCGGCACGTTCCAGTTTGCTCAGTTGCTGGAGTCTTCGCCCAATTCCGCTCAAGCCTTCGTTCTTGATGTTTTTCCTGCCTCAATGTGCTGTCCCGCGCAACGTGCCACCCGTCGTATCGGCTCAAACGATCACCCGGGACGTCGCTGCAACCCCTTAGACCCTTTTGACGCTGCGATCGGCGACCCTGCCACCGCCGCAGCGTTTTATGCCCCTCATGAGCGTCAGCCCTTGTCCTTGTTGTTCCGGTGACGCACCGCTGTGAGAGTCCCAGGCCATGAAACTTCCAAATCCATATGTCGGCATCGCCCCGGTGCTAGGAAGAGCCGTCCCCAGTCCTGACGAGCTTATCAACAAGCTGTGCTCCGAGCCAGAACGTCAGAAAGGCTTCCCCTACCCCCCTAAAGGGCCCGTCTTCTGGATCAAGTACGGTTCGGCTGTCTGCTGGAACGAAGTGTGCGCCCAGGTCATGGCCTACGAGGGCCTCCGCCGGCTAGGCTCCGAACAAGTCCGAGCGCCGGGCGTGTTCTATGCCCAGATGAACTACCCAGACACGCACATCGTCATGGAGTATATCCCCAGCAAGCCGGCTAGCCAGTGCATCGACGAGGCCCAAGGTGACGCTGCCAAAGAGACGCTCCTCCGCCAGTCTATGGAACTTGCCATCAGCGAGCTGCATCAGATTCCAATGGATCCCGATACGCGCCCGGCCGCAGTATCGGGTGCCAGAATTCAGTATCTCAGTGTTTTTGAGGGCGATGCGGCCTGTAGGCATTACGAGAACGCCCAGCAGCTTGAGGACCATTTCAACGCGGTTAGTTTCGATCCCCACTGTGTTCTCTAGGCTCTGGGTCCTTTTGCCTGCGCAGATGGCGCCCAAGCCTGTTCTGACGCAACATCCTCCAGTTTCTTCGAGTCGCCCAGTCGAGGCGCCGCGTGCAACACGTGGTACGAGACCTAGCTCGGGAACCTCTGGTATTTTGCCCGTCAGACCTTTCCGAGGACAAGTTCATCATCGACAACGAGAGCGGCCGTGTTGCTGTCGTTGGCTTCGCCCAGACGAGCACCCTTCCGGCCAGCTTCGCCAAACTTGCCATTTCTGATTATCGGCTCGACGCGAACGTCTCAGTGGCCGAGGGCATCGATAATACCCGTGCCATCAGGGCCGTTGCCATCCTGAGGGTCCCTTGTCAGGCTGCCTATGTGACGACTGGGAAAAGAGCGCCTGGTGGGGACAAGGACACGCTGACCTGCTACAATGAGCTGTACTCTGACAGTCCCGAGGCAGATGAAAGGTCCCCCCCAGGTGGTTGGACCCTGCAGTCGACCGATGACGGCGGCGTCATCTGGACGCCCACAGGCGAGGAACCCGGGACAACTTGTTGACATCGTCGGTTTTGGTTAGGACTTGGCCAGGTTACGTTGGAATTGATTGTGCTGCCCTCGAACCGTTGCCGTCCCCCGTCGCTTCCAACTTGAACTTGGCAGGTGCATCTCCCCCCGCGTCTGTTGCTGCTGCCGCACAACACAATATCAGCGAAATGCGCGCACAAATCCCCTCAACCTCGGCCGAACCCGACGAAGCGAGCGTGCACAACGCAAACAGCCTCCTGCCTCCCAACGGCTGCCCGCCGTGTTCCCGGTTTCAAGACGCGAAGGCCCGCTGCCTGCCGGCCCGAGTTCTCAGATTGCAACCTCACCAACCAACGGGCCGCCCGGGGTGTGACCTGCCGCCCCCCCTTGCGAGAAATTTGGTGAGTGGGCTTGCGCCCCCCCATGCTCGCACCCCCGCCTCAGGGTGTGAATCGCGGGACGGCTGCTCGGCTTGGCCAAGCGCGGTAGCCGTGGCGTTTGACGTGCATGGGGCTCTGGTGTTGTGGTTGGCTACTCTTGGCTGCCCGACCTGGGTTTTTTTTTTTCGAAAGCAAACCGCGCGGCGCGAGCTGCATTTGTGATGTTACCTCCATGTACAGGATACGACTTCACTTGTGACCGGTTGGAAGCTAGCGGCCGAGTCCCCCGGGGGGGTTATTTATTCAATGGCACCGCACTGCACTCCCCGTTGCGTGGTTTCTGACCCTTGACAGTCTTCGACCATCGCGGCGGACAGCGAACATGGGCGTGCTCAACCTTGATCCCGCTGCGCTCCTGGGGGTCTCCCCGGCCATGGCCTGGCCCCTGACAGCCAGTGTCTTGGTACGTACGAATCACACCGCCGTTTCTCCACAAGCCCCGATCTTTACCTGCTGATGTCGACTCTCCACCTCCAGGCCATCCTCATCGCGACCGGTTATGTCTTTTACAACATCTTCCTGCACCCCCTCCGCGGCGTGCCAGGCCCCACGCTCTGGGCGGCCACTGAGGGCCCCTACGCGATGGCCTGGCTCTCCGGGCGCGCGCAGTTCGCGGTCCACGATTTGCACAAGCGGTACGGCGATGTGGTCCGTATCGGGCCCAACCGCCTGTCTTTCACCGACCCCGACGCGTGGCACGAGATCCGTGGCCACCGCAAGAACAGTCAGGGCGAGCACAGCAAGGACAAGGCCTTTTACAGCATCGCACAGGGCAACATCCTCGGCGCCGACCGCGCCAACCATGCCCGCTTTCGCCGCATCCTGTCCCACGGCTTCTCGGCCAAGGCCATGCAGGACCAGCAGCCTTTGATCACGTACTACGTCGACCTGCTGATGCAGCGGCTCGCCGAGCACACGCGGGACGAGGTTGGCAACGCCCGCGACGCCGTCGTCAATCTCGGCGCATGGTTCAACTTCACCACCTTTGACGTGATCGGGGACCTGGCGTTTGGCGAGCCGTTCGGCTGCCTCGAGGACTCGTACTACCACCCCTGGGTCAAAACCATCTTCGACGGCCTTGAGAAGATGGGTGTCTACATGGCCGCGAGCTGGTACTGCCCCTGGCTGCTGACGCTGACCAAGAAGCTGTTACCCCGTGGTTACATTGGCGACAAGATCGACCAGCAGTCGCGGTACACGCTGGCGAAGCTGGACAAGCGGCTGTCGCTCGGGGCGAGCCGGCCGGATTTCGTCGAGAGCATGATCACCGCCAAGTCGGAGGACGGGCACGTCATGTCCAAGGAGCAGCTGGTGTTGCATGGCAGGATACTGGTGCTGGCCGGCAGCGAGACTACGGCCACGGCTCTGTCTGGGGCTGCGTACTTCCTGGCCACCAACCCCGACGCGCAGAGGAAGCTGGCTCACGAGGTGCGGACGACCTTCTCGTCGGTGGAGGAGATCGATCTGTTCTCGGTCAACAAGCTGCGGTACATGCTCGCCGTGCTGGACGAGTCGATGCGGATGTTCCCGCCCGTGCCGAGCCAGCTTCCGAGGGTCTGCCGGGCCGGGGGTGATGTGATCTGCGGGTATCAAGTGCCTGAAGGGGTATGTATCGGCCAACCAAGTCCACGGGAGTGAGACATGACTGACGTCATGCACAGACCGGCCTTGAGATCTGGACATGGGCCATGAATTACAACGCGAGCAACTTTACCGAGCCTGAAAAGTTCATCCCAGAGCGTTGGTTGGCCGGGGACGAGTACCAGGGCGTCCGCTTCGACAAGCGCCGGCACCATGCGCTGCAGCCATTTTCGGTTGGCCCCCGTAACTGCATTGGCAAGAAGTAAGACTGGAATCCACCTCGAGCCTGGGTTTGATGCTGACAGGTCATAGCCTCGCCTATGTCGAGATGCGGCTGATCCTGGCGCGAATGGTATGGGCCTACGACCTTGTTCTGGGCGATGAAGCCTCTAAGCAGATGCTGGACGGCAAGGCGTTTAGCTTGTGGATCAAGGGCCCATTGAACATGCGGTTGATCCCGGTGGCAAGGAGTTGATTTGGGTCTGCGTTCTGATGCGCAGGCCGGAAAGGAAGGGCAAGCATGTCACGTCAGTTTTAGCATGGGAGTATCGAGATCACCAGTTTTAAATTGAAGGCGTCTTCTCCCCCCAAAACATCTCCTTCTATTCCCCTCCGATCTTACACTATCGATCACCTACCCCATCTATCCACCATCTACCTCTCACATACTCTGTCCATCCGCCATCACTTACCTCTCTTCTCACCCCCTCAGGACACCGGTGTTGCGCGCGAGCCCTACTCAGCGTCAGCCGCAGCAGCGTCAGCAACAGCATTGACAGTGAATTCAACGCGGCCGTCAATGTACTCCTCATGAGCCTCGTGCAGGAAAGTGATCTTGACGATCTTGGCCGTGCCCCGGCCAGCCTCGTTGATCTTCTTCACCAGGGCCACCAGACGCTCGCGCCGGATCATGGGGATCGTGACGGTGCGGTTGGCGTCCCAGGGACCGAATTCGGTCATGTAGTGGTTGAGGAGATCGTCTCCGGTGACGGGGTCCTTCTTGACGGAGGCGGCGATGGCTTGCATCAGGGCGTTCCCGGTCAGAGTCATGGTAATGCGCGAGCGGTTGATTTTATTGTGGGTTGTGGTTTTTGCGTCAGGGGGTAGTGGTGGGTTTGGGTATGGTATGGGGGAAATGATATCTGGGTGTTTGGAGGAGTTCTGATGGTCTAATATACTTGTTTGCCTGAGCTCGGTTCACCAACCCCACGCCGTGGTGTTCGCGGTAAGTCGTCTAGTGCGGCCAACAACACCGGTTGCTGGATCGGGATACACCCAACACACTGTGTTTGTTACTTCTCCAGCGCTAATATTTCGAACCAGGGCCAAACTCAACCTTACACATATCACATGTTCCATTTCCATGTCAGCTTAAGGCACGAACAACTTAGCCCATTAACACAGGACAGGGTGAATGATGCCATACACCTCGCCTGTTTGGAGAAACACAGCTCCCAACATTTGGCCTCCTAGTAGTCTTTCCGAGCAGCAAACCTCATCTCGGATTTGCCCACATCAAAAACAGCCACCACGTTCGTCAAGAAGCTGACCCCCAGCACATGCGGCGGCACATCGGTATCCGTGACCCCGATACGGCACCACTCCTTGGTTGGGTCGCGGACGGTTTGTCTCAATAAGTCTTCGGGAGCCATGTAGAAGGTCGAGTCTCCCATCTGCACCCCAAACTTGGGCACAGTCGCGTTGCACATGGCATAGAAGAGGCCTCCCGAGCTCATGTACTTGGCGGGCGGGTCGAAGGAGGCGTAGAGTTGATTGACCAGCCCTGTGGTTGTGTCAGCACGAAGATCCGATAGTTCCCGGTAATGTTGCTTGGGACTTACCCTTGGGCAGATAGCTAAGCGTCGCGCCAACATCAATCAAGATGGGTGTCTGGGTGGTGTTCCTGACGATGTCCGTTCCCGCGTCCGGACCGTTACCGCCCTTCTGGATGAGAAACGCGTCCGGCTTGACAATGTACATCCCTCGTTCGTCTGTCTCAAATCCCCATTGCGGAACCGCATTCATGCCGTGGATTGGGGTCTTTTCCCAAGTCTTCTCGTCGATATCAACTGGTGGCAACCCGCCAAGCGCCAGATACGAATCTTGCTGCTTCCCACTCTGCACTGTCCCAGTGTTGTTGCGTTGGCCTGCGGTCCTGGATAGGGCGATGCTGAAGACGGGGTCGATGGCTCCGCTTCTCCACATGGTGGTGAAGACTGGGTCATATGGAGGCTGGTTCTGGTCCGATCCGTCCAGGCTGGTGAGGTAGGGGTACGCCAGACCGAGCAGGCCAGAAGTCTGGTTGTCGCCGTGCCAGTAGGTGTAGTTGACGAGCGCTAGGCGCTGGTTGTGGGCTGTGACACCGCCGATGGTTACGTCCTCTAGGCCATAGAAACCCTCAACAAACGTGCCGTCGACGTAAGAGCGCACGAAGGGCGGGAGGTTGGGGACTCTGCCACCGGAAAGATTGCCCTTGAAACCGGCACCCAGTCCACAGTCTGGCTTCTGCATTCGTGGACCATAGACTGGTTAATCAAGCGTCTGGAATACTCAGGGGACTGTTAGAGAGACTTACACGGCCTGGCCAGAAAGAGACACACTCGTATGGCTCCTGCACCATCCAGGTGTCGCTCGAGCCCGTGTCAACGCTGACCGGGATGGTCTGGTTGCCCATCTCAAGGTCGATGCTGTAATAGACATCGAGGATGTTTCTCAACCTAGTGGGGAAGTTGGCTCGTCTGTGTAAGGCCGGATGCGTTGTTGACGGCGCCACGTTGTGCTTCCGCATCGGGACGGCGTGTGTCGAGACGGCGTCACCAAATACACTGCGGGCTGGGAGGAGGGGCCCATCGTTGCCCGCGGTTCCGAGCGGGCCTGCCGCTGCGAGCGGGGCAAGCCATGAAACCGAGGCGAGAAACGCAATCTTCATGGCGATGTTCTGGTCCTGGCTCAGCAGGACTGTCCCAGAACAATGACTGTTGTCCGGGTCATGGATTCAAAGGTTATAAACCAGCACACTGACAGGTGGTACATGTACCACCGTGGCGCGAACCGGCAGATCCAGACATGTAGATCTCATTTGCCGGCATTGACGAAAGATGGGGTATAGATTGTTTTTAGAGCATCCAAGCAGCGTGACCCGATCGACCCAGGCTGTGCAGTCTTGGTAGGGGGTTTAGCCTCAATGAGGTACCTTGTCAGCTACAAAAATGTCCGAGGTGCTTAATTCCCTCGTTAGTTTTCAGGATGAAGAAGAGAAGACTCTCTCTCCACAGCCTGTTCTGCTGTTGGGGTTGCTTTGCCAAGGAGACCCTGCGTCTCATGATCCCGAGCCTGAACATCAGTCAGGATTGAGTTCTGAGCATAAAACCCACGATTCAGAACAAGCACGCGCAGAGCAAGCACTCAGGTTGCCGATATTGGCGCTGAACACACAGTCCTGTTGAGCATTTCCTGTTGCAGGGGGTACCGCGCCTTTCCACCTGTCGTGTTTACTCTGTTCGCGTTTGGTTTTATTTCTTCTCTGTCCAAAGTTTCCGAACTCGAGCAACAACCGTTATGCAAACAAAGAGTCAACCGAGAACGGGCTCGAAATGCATGTTTTGGCACAATGGAGGCATGAACTTCCTCTGGCGTCGGATTCGTGACCAGTGTCTCAAAGGACAAAGAGCAATAGCCTTGTTCCGTGACAATCCGTTTGAGAATAATCAGAATCCTTCAAACTATGTTTAGGCAAGGAACTCGGTCGATCATGAGTAAGAACGTTGCTATCAGGGGGATAACCACATCAGGCCCAGGGTGGCTGATCCGGCGGCTGACGTAAAAATGGCATAGGGTGGACCCCCCTGTCGTCAGCGGGTGGCAATATTCCCCAATATCCACATCTACATCCATACTGCTTTTTGGCTGGCTGGTATCGTACAACAACAACCACCATGCATTCGCATCGCCATGGTCGCTGCTGTGGTTTTTTTTTTTATAAGCCAAAATAGGAAATTGTCACTTGATCTATCTATCTATATTCTAGCCCTAGCTAGCGCCTATTAGCCAGCTTCCCGGAGCTTATAGCTTGCCTAGAGCTACTTATAGAAGGCATCTAACGACCGGGTAGACTGCCGGTAGTCCGCTACTATAGTATATATCGCTAAGTTCTCGGCGATATGCCGAGACTTGCTTATACGCTAGATCTCCCAGATGACTTCGAGGCGGAGAGAGTACTACTATACCTCCGATCGCCAACCGGCCTACTACTAGCTTCCCTACCTTATATCTAGTGCCGAGACGGACAGTTGCCCTAGCAAGCCGGTTATCTACTCCTACCAGAGGGCTTTAATAGTCTTAATAGCCTAGCTCATCCAGTATTCGGGCAGGGTCTCTTTAGCGCTAGGGATACGGAAGTTATCGTCTCCCAAGGCCAGCTTACGCTTAAGGTCTAGTATTATAACTATAGCTATAGTAGCTAGTACTAGTACCGGTCCTAGTGCTAGTACTAGTACTAGTACTAGCCCGGCCTCCAGTAGCCGGATCTAGAGCGTCGCCTCAGTAAGAGTCTGCTAGAGATAGCTAGTATAAGCGCTTATAAGCCGGGCTTCTAGCCTTACAATCTCGGTAGTAAATGCGGCCGTCAATATAGCCGTTACCTCTGCGAGCTGTACTATATACCGTACCTCTACCATCAATAGGTACTCTATAAACTATAGTAGTACCTATATAAGCAGCGTAAGCTAGTCCGGCTCCTTATTACCGTTAGCCCAGGCTAGTATCCGGCATATAAAGGGTCGATATTCGGGATGCCGGAAGACTAGGTAGCTCTAGACCGGGCTTCTAGGGTACCAGTCAATTAAGAATACCAAGTCTTAGAGGACGACCTTACGGAGGTAGGCAAGGAGGTTAACTATGCCGGTATTAGCGAGATCTTTCGGCTTCTAGGCACCGTTAACCTACTAGTCCAGCTCCGGCTAGATTATCGAGAGGAGTACTAGCGGCAGTAGCATAGCCCGGGGCAGGTTGAAATACCCCATCTATGCTAGGTAGCCGGCAATACTCTATATAAACTTCCGGGGCAGTACGTTAAGATAATACCTAACTATCTAGTCCGGATTCTACCGCCCGGTATACCGGATTTATACCTTGCTTACCCCCTATAACTCGGCTATCTTTGCCCTAGAGCTCCGCCTAGTATAGGTCTTCTTTATAGAGACTACGCTAGTAGAGTCGAAAGCCCGGCTGACCTAGCTCCGTTGAGTATTATAGGAGACCCCAGCAGATAGATCGGTACTAGCGGCCTTAATCAGACGGGTACTATACTAGTGCCGGGGGCTCCCGAAGTCTAGGAACGGCTCTAGCGAGAGATCCTACCGAAAGAGCAGGTAGAAGCTAAGAGCACCAAGGAGGTATATATTAGGGTCCTAGCTCCGAAGCGCTCCGGCTATCTCGAGCCGGCCGTATTAGTTTATCTTCCCGCTATAGGTCGTGAAGATTAGGGGTATATACTAGGTCGGCCCCTCGCCGGGGAATTCGAACGTAAAGAGGTCCGAGATCTCCATTGCCCTCCGGTCATTGCCCTGGGCTAATATATAGTAGCTGAGCAGGAGGTCCGTTAATGTTCGGAGGTACTGCTCGGTAGTTGCCGGGCTATTAGCAGTCTGGCTCTAGAGTTTGTCGGCAATCTTCCGGAGCTCTAGCTCCGAATAGCTATCGAGAAGTATATCTTGGCCCTTATCGGTATAGACAGACCGGCTCTAGGCTATATATTACTGTTATAGGGTCCGTATATACTCCCGGGCTATAGTCTCCCGGGGTAAGGGGGAGTTATTTATGCCGAGGGTCTGTTATTACTACTATAGATCTATAATCGCTATAATATATACCCGGACAGACCGCTAATATAAGCGGGCCTCGTTAGCCGGTATCCCGGGCACTAGCTTCCGGCTTGGACCTCGGAGGGGGCAATATACGACCTCCTTTTCGAGGAATAAGAGGAGCTTACTCTCTATAACCGTCTCCCTATCTTAGAAGCCCCGGGCCTAGCAGAAGTTCCGGAACTCTGCCTACTTCGGCCTATAGGCCCGTTTTATTATTATCGGCCGCTCGGCGTAAATAGTAGTATAGATATAGTAGAGGTTATCTTCTAATTCGGCCTTATTAGTAACGTTCTGGTTCCGGTTCCGGCTGAGCATAGCCGTACTACGCTAGTACGTTAGCACTACGACCGCGTTGCTAGGGCTAAGGCTAGGGCGGCCGGGTTCTTCCGGTTCCGAGGGCACTATAGATACTATAATAGACTATACCTATGCCGGCACTACTGGCACCGGCGTAGCTAATAACTTACAGAGCGTTCGGCGGGCTATCTTATAGTCTATATATAAGGTCTAGAAGAAGATAGGCAAGTAATATGCTATATTCAGGGGGCTATCGACGATATTAAATACCCTTATCGGTAGCTCCCAAATGGAACTAATTAGAGGGCTGGGAATCCCTCGATTAGCAGGGGATATAGATATTATACGAATAACTATATCGCCTAGGCTAGGCATATATAGGGATATTCGCTAATTCCGTATATAGGAGCGGGATAGGGTTAGGGTTATAGTCAGTTAGCCGGCTGACTATAGGCCAGTAGGGGGTATAAGACTAGGGGGATAACTATATTAGGCCCAGGGTAGCTAATCCGGCGGCTGACGTAAAAATAGCATAGGGTAGACCCCCCTATTATCAGCAGGTAGCAATATTCCCCAATATCTATATCTATATCTATACTGCTTTTTAGCTAGCTAGTATCGTATAATAACAACTACTATATATTCGTATCGCTATAGTCACTACTATAGTTTTTTTTTTATAAGCCAAAATAGGAAATTGTCACTTAATCTATCTATCTATATTCTAGCCCTAGCTAGCGCCTATTAGCTAGCTTCCCGGAGCTTATAGCTTGCCCGGAGCTGCTTATAGAAGGCATCTAACAACCGGGTAGACTACCGGTAGTCTACTACTACGGTATATATTGCCGAGTTCTCAGTAATACGCTGAGACTTGCTTATACGCCGGATCTCCCGGATGACTTCAAGGCAGAGAGAGTACTACTATACCTCCGATTACCGACCGGCCCGCTACTAGCTTCCCTACCTTATATCTAGTACTAAGACGGACGGTTACCCCGGCAAGCCGGTTATCTACTCCTGCTAGAGGGCTTTAATAGTCTTAATAGCCCGGCTTATCCGGTATTCAGGCGGGGTCTCTTTAGCGCCGGGGATATAGAAGTCGTTGTCTCCCGAGGCCGGCTTACGCTTAAGGTCTGGTATTATAACTATAGCTATAGTAGCTAGTACTAGTACCGGTCCTAGTGCTAGTGCTAGTACTAGTACTAGCCCGGCCTCCGGTAGCCGGATCTAGAGCGTCGCCTCGGCAAGAGTCTGCTAGAGATAGCTAGTATAAGCGCTTATAAGCCGGGCTTCTAGCCTTACAATCTCAGTAGTAAACGTAGCTGTTAATATAGCTATTACCTCTACAAGCTATACTATATACCGTACCTCTACTGTCAATAGGTGCTCTATGAACTACAGTAGTACCTATATAAGCAGCGTAAGCTAGTCCGGCTCCTTATTACTATTGGCCCGGGCTAGTATCCGGCGTATAAAGGGTCGATATTCGGGATGCCGGAAGACTAAATAGCTCTAGACCAGGCTTCCAGAGTACCGGTCAATTAAGAATACCGAGTCTTGGAGGACGACCTTACGGAGGTAGGTAAGGAGGTTAACTATACCGGTACTAGCGAGATCTTTCGGCTTCTAGGTACCGTTAACCTACTAGTCTAGCTCCGGCCAGATTATCGAGAGGAGTACCGGCGGCAGCAGTATAGCCCGGGGCAGGTTGAAATACCCTATCTGTGCTAGGTAGCTGGCAATACTCTATATAAACTTCCGGGGCAGTACGTTAAGATAATACCTGACTATCTAGTCCGGATTCTACCGCCCGGTATACCGGATTTATACCTCGCTTACCCCCTATAACTCGGCCGTCTTTACCCTAGAGCTCTGCCTAGTATAAGTCTTCTTTATAGAGACTATACCGGTAGAGTCGAAAGCCCGGCTGACCTAGCTCCGTTAAGTATTATAGGAGACCCCGGCAGATAGATCGGTACCGGTAGCCTTAATCAGACGGGTGCTATACTAGTGCCAGGGGCTCCTGAAGTCTAGGAATAGCTCTAGCGAGAGATCCTACCGAAAGAGCAGGTAGAAGCTAAGAGCACTAAGGAGGTATATATCGGGGTCCTAGCTCCGAAGCGCTCCGGCTGTCTCGAGCCGGCCGTATTGGTTTGTCTTCCCGCTATAGGTCGTGAAGATTAGGGGCATATACCGGGTCGGCCCCTCGCTAGGGAATTCGAACGTAAAGAGGTCCGAGATCTCCGTTACCCTCCGGTTGTTACCCCGGGCTAATATATAGTAGCTAAGCAGGAGGTCCGTCAATATTCGGAGGTACTACTCGGTAGTTACCGGGCTATTAGCGGTCTGGCCCCAGAATTTGTCAGCAATCTTCCGGAGCTCTAGCTCCGAATAGCTATCGAGAAGTATATCTGGCCCTTATCGGCATAGATAGACCGGCTCTAGGCTATATATTGCCGTTATAGGGTCCGTATATACTCCCGGGCTATAGTCTCCCGGGGCAAGGGGGAGTTATTTATGCCGAGGGTCCGTTATTACTGCTATAGATCTATAATCGCTGTAATATATGCCCGGACAGACTGCTAATATAAGCGGGCCTCGTCAGCCGGTATCTCGGGCGCTAGCTTCCGGCTTGGACCTCAGAGGGGGCGATATACGACCTCCTTTTCGAGGAATAAGAGGAGCTTGCTCTCCGTAACCGTCTCCCTATCTTAGAAGCCCCGGGCCTAGCAGAAGTTCCGGAACTCTACCTACTTCGGCCTATAGGCCCGTTTTATCGTCATCAGCCGCTTGGCGTAAATAGTAGTATAGATATAGTGGAGGTTGTCTTCTAATTCGGCCTTGTTGGTAACGTTCCGGTTCCGGTTCCGGCTGAGCGTAGCCGCGCTACGCTAGCACGTTGGCGCCGCGACCGCGTCGCTAGGGCTAGGGCTAGGGCAGCCGGGTTCTTCCGGTTCCGAGGGCGCCATAGATACTGTAATGGACTGTGCCTATACCGGCACTACCGGCACCGGCGCGGCTAATAACTTGCGGAGCGTTCGGCGGGCCATCTTGTAGTCTACATGCAAGGTCTGGAAGAAGATAGGCAAGCAATACGCTGTATTCAGGGGGCCATCGACGATATTAAATACCCTTATCGGTAGCTCCCAAATGGAACCAATCAGAGGGCTGGGAATCCCTCGATCAGCGGGGGATGTAGATATTATACGAATAACCACATCGCCTGGGCTGGGCATGCATAGGGATATTCGCTGATTCCGTACGCGGGAGCGGGGCGGGGTTAGGGTTGCAGTCAGTCAGCCGGCTAACCGCGGGCCAGCGGGGGGTGCGAGACCATGGAATGAAATCTGGACACTAGAGGCGTGCTGAGAGTTTACCGCGATCCTTTGAATCCTGCGGGGAAATGTCGCCATCTGATTGATAATCCGGTGATTGCGACAGCACCCCCGATCCTCATCGCCGACGAACCAGTTACATGTCTGGCCATTATTAATGGATAGAATCCGCCGCGGTATTACAAATCGCGGGGCTATATCACAGAGCAACATAAAAACACCCAACCTGTCTAGCAACTCGCGACATAACCCCCTAGCACAACTCCAGGCCAAAACCCACCGTACTAAACACCAAACCTCACCACGCCACACAACACCACCCTCTATTAACCCAACACAACACCAACCCCAAACACACCCCAACCACCCACCACCACTCCCAACACCCAAAATGTCCACCCC
>Ga0247824_10001062_pt1 | contig 14663 bp, 7 predicted proteins | sample 13C_PalmiticAcid_FD_194412 | JGI IMG/M metagenome (GOLD analysis project Ga0247824, IMG submission 194412) | Soil microbial communities from agricultural site in Penn Yan, New York, United States - 13C_PalmiticAcid_Day48 | ecosystem: Environmental > Terrestrial > Soil > Agricultural land... | reverse complement strand
GCAGGAAGGGGGTCGCTTACGGGGTAGTTGAGAGGGGAAGTGCCCAGGCTCACGGCGCGGTGGGCGGCGTAGCCCATTATCCCGTAGAGGGCGGTCCAGACGGGCGGGAAGACGCCCGCGGGGGGACGGAGGGGGGGTTGGTTGAGATTGAGGGCCTCGCGTTGGCTTGTAGCCGCTGAGGAGAGGGTGTTAGACTGCGGGGTTGGATGGTAAGAGTGGCAGAAGGACGTACGTTTTGTGCCAAAGCCGACTGCTGTCCCTAAGGCGATGGGCAGCAGCAAGGAGGCCGGCAGGCTGTTGAAGATGCCCTCGGGGAGGGTGAGGGAGGGTATGTACGTCGTCATTTTGATTATCTGATAGGGGGGCAAAGGAAAAATGAATTGTATTCTCGGTATTCAAGAGCTTAGATTTCGAGTGAGATGTGTTGGAGGTGAAGGTCATAAAGGAGCGCGACACCCCCAAGCGAGACGGAGGTATGACGACATGGACCGATCCTCGGATGCCATGCTGCACTTGAGCATCGGCTGGGCAGGCAACGGAGTCTGTGTCCCAAACAAGCACGGGCACAGGCATTTGGAAGGAATGAAAAGGCAAACCAACGAACAGACTTTAGAGGCCTCTTGCTCTCTTGGGAGAGGAGATTACCGAAATGAAGACATTCTTGTCAAGAGAACACACATGCTGGGTTCTAGAAGTGATGTGAATTGCAATTTGAGAGCTTCGTGAATCTCAACTTGGAGGTCTCGGAACCTAACCTTCGAGTCATTTGCTGCACCTTATTGCACTCCCCTCCGATTCAATAGCTGTTTTGCACCAGAGAGAACCACTCCAAAAACTCATGGAACCGTAGGCGAGCTCTGTTCTTCGGTCAAACCTCGCCCAGGACGCACATACCGGATGCGGTCGGAGGTTGTCTGCATTCGGGAAAGTGGATCCTCTGCGAGGCCCGAACAGCTCAGAGTCGTCGAAAGAGGCAGCAGCGAGACACCAAGTGGATACACCACGTGACCTTTGCCCAGCCACTTCCCAGTGGATCTTGGGCTTGGAGGACCACTTGCGCGCTCTCAATCCCGTCAACTCCATCGCTGAACGCGCATCGGCCAGCTTCGGGAGCCGTTATCGATCTGGCGCGACTCGGTACAATCAATTGTTCGTCCACCCTTTTCTCCTCCACTTCTTCTTGCCCCTCATCGTTTCCCCCATGCCCTCGCTGTCTGCTCTATTGTGTCGAGTTGCAGCGAGCATGGCCCTTCGCCCTTGAGCACTCTCTTGGCTTCACCTGTCATCAGCCGTGTCATTCTCCCGCCTCACCTCCATGCCTCCCTGCATCGCCGCCATCAACGAAGCAGCCTCCTCAACCCTCCCTATCATTCTGTCATTCAAACATTATTCATCTGCTCTGGCGGCTTCATGCGCCAAACACTCTTGTTTCCAGTCATGGCCCGCTCTCAATCATTTGCACCTGCCCGCTTCTCCCTTATCTTTGCTCCCTCCGCCTGCGGCGAGAATCATTGCTTTCTAACCGCAATCATGTCGCCAAACAGTGACCACCCGTTACAAACAATCGCGCAGCCAACCTAGCATAACCGAGCAAGCGACAAACAAGATCAGCGGAGACCACAACAAAACGCCCCGGCTTGCGGCCCGGACCGCATCTTGCCCCGTCTCTCTTCCTTTTCCTTTATCGACCTCTCGCAGCGCTCGACAACACCCGCGCCTGCTTAAACACCCGATTTGACGTCACCCGAATCCTGCGCTTTTCTTACGGCCATGGATTCGTATTATCGCGATTCAGCTCGTTCGCCCGGCGACCGTTGGAGCAGCCGCGACGACACGAGGGTCAAGGAGGAGAGAGGAGACAGCTTCTACCGCGGTGGCAGATCACCTGGTGCGTTCCTACCTTCATGACAATGACACCTCGCTTTTCTCTTGGCACCCTGAACCACGGCTTCCCATCATCGCCCCATCCGTTCGGGTTTCCCCTCGCTTACATGCCTCTCTCTAGGTACCGATCGCAGTCGACGTCGGTCGCGATCTCCCGTTGCAGTCGATCGTTACGAGCCAAGGGGGCGGGGACGCGATGAGTACGCCGGCACTCGGGATCGTGAGGACCGCGGTCGCCGCTCGCCTCACCTCAATATCGACCGTTATGTGCCGGGCCAGGACTCTACACCCCCGCTGGCAATGACGAATCAATTGCCAGATCCTCTCAAATTGAACTATCAGGTCGGCTTCTCATGGTTTGGCGAATGGTGGAGAAGCAACGAGAGAATCAAGGAGGAGAAGGAGCGGTTGAAGACGGGCCGCCGCCGCGAACCCGAGCGCGCTCGGGGTCCAGAGGAGCGCGAAAATGAGAAGGCCAAGATCCAAGCTGCCTACGACAAATACAAGGTCGATCTCCAGGCCAAGATGGCCCACGCCTTTGTCAAGCAACACAAAGATGAACAGTGGTTCAAGGAACGCTACGTGCCCGAGGTCCGGGACCCCTTTCGCCAGGAACTCAACGAGCTGCGTCGTAGCGCCTATTCCCGGTGGGAGCAGGACCTCGCGTCCGGCAGCTTTGACGAGTTGACCCTCGAAGGCATCCCCAAGAGTGAGAGCAACGGCGCTGGGGGTGTGGTCGAGAAGGAAGAGGGCGAGGCAACTGCCGCAAATGAGGTGCTTGGTGTTGGCGATCTCGTACCTGCCAACTTGGCCGAGATCAGAGACGAGAGTCTGGATCAGCCTACCCTTCTTATCAAGACGATTGCGCCTTCTGTAAGCCGCCAGAACCTCGAAGCCTTTTGCAAGGAGCATCTCGGAGAGGGTGAAGGAGGATTCAGGTGGTTGTCCCTGAGCGACCCGAACCCGAGTAAGAGATACCACCGAATCGGCTGGATCATGTTGCACCCGGCCCCAGAAGCCCCGGCGGTTGGTGAGAGTGAGGATGCCATGGATCAAGAGGATGGCGAGTCCAAACCCGCTCCCGCCTCGACCGCCGATAAAGCCCTCGAAGCCATCAACGGCAAGACCGTCAAGGATGAGCTGCGCGGTGACTTTACCTGCCACGTCGGAGTCCATAATCCCCCGTCGCACCCCAGGAAGAAGGCCCTCTGGGATCTCTTCTCGTCCCCGGATCGCATCCGCAAAGACCTACAGCTTGCCACAGAACTGGTACACAAGTTTGAGAGCGACATTGGGTCCGACTTCAACGCCTCCCTTCAGATTGAAGAGCACGTTGAGAAGCTGCGGGACGAGGGGAAAATTCAGCCTGCGGCCCCGACATCTCCAGTCAAAAAAGTGAAGAAGGAGCGGTCGATGGGGCTGGACGAGTCCTTGGACGTGGAGCGCGAAGAGGGAGAGGAGGGCCTGGCGGAGGAGGGGGAGGACGACGAGGACGAGGGCATGGTAGACGATGAGGTTGATGACATGGACCTCTTGGTCGCAAAGAAGCGGCTGGACCTGACCATCGAGTACCTCCGCCGCGTCTTCAACTTCTGCTTCTTCTGCGTCTTTGAGAGCGATTCGATCCACGAGTTGACCCGCAAGTGCCCCGGCGGCCATCTCCGGAGACCGAGGAGCACTCTATCCTCGGCCGCCAAAGCTGTAGCTGAGGCGAGCGCGAATGGCGACCCCTTCCCGTCTAAGAAGCGTAAGGAGGCTGAAGACGTGGAGGAGGGAGAGGCGCCCGAGGAGGACCGCAAGTTCCGTGCCTCATCCAAGGCCGAACAGCAATTGCAACGGGCGTACAACTGGGTCAAGACGTTCGAGGACAAGATCAACCAGATTCTGCACCCTGAGACCGCCGATCTCAGAAAACTGGGCGGGAAGCCCGTCGAGGATGCGCTCACCGAAGAGCTGGTCAAGTACGTCAAGCAGGAAGACGAGCACAAGTGGCGTTGCAAGGTGCCCGAGTGCACCAAGCTGTTCAAGGAGGACCATTTCTGGCGCAAGCACGTCGAGAAGCGCCACGCGGAGTGGCTCGAGAAGCTCAAGGACGAGGTAAGATTTCTTACCATCCCAACCCACTCACTCTGCGATCCAAGCTAACCCTGCCAACCCAGTTCGAACTGATTAATGCCTATGTCATCGACCCGTCCCACATCGCGCCCTCCCGCACCGACGCCAACTCCAACGGCCACTTCCCCCAGTCCAACGGCCAGCAGCCCACGGGCACTCCGCGCGGCTTCAACCTGCAGAACTACGCCATGAACAACATGCTCGGCTTCCCAAGCTTCCCCATGCCCATGTTCCCGCCCAACATGATGGGCGCCGGTGGCGCAAACCCCATGGGCGCCGCAGCCGGCTGGCATGCCGCCGGCGCCGGCGACGAACGCGGTGGTGGACCCGGTCCGGTCCGTCGCGGCGGGGGCATGTCCGGAGGCGGCAGCCGGTTCCAGAGCCGGTCGGGGCCGTATGACCGCCGGTCTAACAACCCGCGCTACGGTGGTGATGGCGGCATGGGTGGGGGAATGGGTGGCGGACGGGGCCGCGCTGGCCCTGCGAACAGATGGGGTGACGGAGCGGGCGGCGCGGCCGTGGGTCCGCGCGAGGCGGTCCAGGGCCGGACTCTGAAGAGCTACGAGGATCTGGACCAGGTGTCGGGCGGTGGGGGCGGCGAGCTCAACTACTGAGTTTGGGAGGAAGTGAGAGGAAGCAGAGATTATTAGGCGGCATATGCCGCCCCGAGATTGCTGAGACTGGGCCACATGAAACAGCTGACTATCATTGAGCTGGCGAAATTGGGAGGCGATGCGCAAGGAGCTGTATTTGGGATGGATTGTTTTAAGTTCTGTACAACTAGGAAACTACGGTCAGGCGATGATTTGCAGTTGCTGCCACAATAACACTTGGCTTTCTAACGCTTGGTGTCCCCTTTTCTTACTCTACAAGGCAACATTGCCTTTGCATTTTGCTTTCGTGTTCGAGTTGATCCACCACAGGGTTTCTTGCTTCGTGATTTCTGTCTTCAAGGGGTGAATGGCACGGTTGATTTCACGAGGTCAAGGACACAGGAGCGTCCCATTAGCATTGACCAGACCGAGCCGATTTCTCTATCTAGATCGACACCAGCGAGTCCATCATTCATTCATGCAGTAGTTTACCCTGCCATTTATTTGTCCCCGTGATATGCCTCCTCCCCCCCTTGACCACGCAAAGCAAGACCTTTTTACCTGCTCAGCGCGATGTCATCGATGCGCAGAATCATCTTGACCGTCTCGGCAGCCAGCTCGATGGCGCTGGTGCTGACGAGCAGGGGCTGCAGGACGTTCTCCTTTGCAATGTTGGAGTTGACGCCGCTGCTCTTGATGCTGACGCCGGCGTTCTTCTCGCCCAGCTCGTGGCGGTGGCGCAGGTCGGTGACGACCTTGATGCTGTTGAGCCCGGCGTTCTCGGCCAGCGTGGTGGGGATGACCTCCATGGCGTCGGCAAAGGCCTTCCAGCAGATGGCCTCGGTGCCCGTCAGCGCGCGCGCCTGCTTGCTCAGCTGCGAGGCGATCTCGATCTCGGCCGCGCCGCCGCCCGCGATGAGGGCCTTCTTCTTGACCAGGCAGCGCACGACGCAGAGGGCGTCGTGGAGCGAGCGCTCGGCCTCGTCCAGGATCAGGCTGTTGGCGCCGCGGACGACGACCGAGATGGTCTTGCCCGTGGACTTGGTGCCGGTCACCTTGACCATGCGGCTGCCGGAGCTCTGGACCTCCTCGACGAGGTCGGCCGAGCCGAGCTTGTCCTCGGTGAAGCTGTCGATATCGGCGATGGGCTTGCACCCGGTCGACTTGCAGATGAACTCGACCTCGTCGCGCTCGATGTCCTTGACGGCGAGGATGCCGAGGCGCTGGAGGAAGTGCAGGGAGAGATCGTTGACGGCGTCGCGGAGGATCGACTTTTGGATGAAGAGAACGTTGCACTTGGCCTTCTTGATCTTCTTGACCATGTTGAGCAGGTACATGCGCTCCTCCTTGACGATCTTGTCCATTTGGCGGTAGTCGTTTACCTTGATGGTGTTTTCCATCTGACGGCAGGGGTTAGTCTGATGGCCCAGGTTGTGTACGGGTAAGCGGTAAACATACGTCGGGCTTGGGCGGGCTCAGTTGGAACTGGATCAGACCAATCTTGGCCTTCTCCATCCGCACCGGCCCTCCTGCGCTCTTGATCACGGGCTGTGTCAAGACCAGGCCGTCCACCAGCTCGCTGTCCTCTATCGTCCCGCCGACCTTCTTGATGATGCGGATGTTCCTTAGGTCGACGTTGTCCGCCGTCTTGAGATCTATCGTCTTGGTGACTGAGTTGACGGCCATGGGACCGAGGAGGTTCGAGTATTGGGAGACGATCTTGGAGGAGAGGGAGGTGTTGGCTGCCTGGAGGAGGGCAGCGGTGTCGGTGAGGGCGATGGGTTGTGACATGTCGTGGAGAACCTGCACGGCGGCGGCGGCGGCCCTCTGGAACGACTCGGAAATGACTGAGGGGTGGATGCCCTTGGTAAGTAACCGGTCGGCGGCACCCAGCAGGCTGCCGCAGATGACCACCACCGAGGTTGTGCCGTCACCAGCCTCGACGTCCTGGGCGTTGGACAGTTGGACCAGCATCTTCGCTGTCGGGTGCATGACCGACATGCTCTTGAGCATTGTGCTGCCGTCGTTGGTGATGATGGTCTCGCCTCTGCCGCTCCGAATCATCTTGTCCATACCCCGCGGCCCCAGCGATGTCCTGATGGCGTCGGCAACAGCTGCAATAACACGAGAGGTCAGCACCACAGCGATTGCACGGTGGTTCTCCGAGGCTGCATACCTCTGGCGGCGACGATGTTCGAGGACCGGACAGCCAGCGGCTTCTCCTTGTCCTGCACCGAGGGGTCAGCAACAGCTACCTAGACGACGCGATGGGCCATCGACGGGACGGGGAATAGGGAGCGAGGTACCCTGAAGGTCGCATTTCCACCCCCACCGCTCGGTTGTGTCGCAGTCGCCATTGTGGAAGCTCGATCGGACTCGGATGTGGGTAAATCGGGCAAAACGAGACGTGTTTGTGTTGTGTGTTTTGCGACAAGGTGTGGTCCCCTGGCAGTGATGTTGACTTGCAGGCAGCTCCCCCTCCAAGGTACCACTCCAATGTGGGACGGGATTTTTTCAGTCGGGTGCTGGAGTTCTTCCCAAGCCGCCAGTGGGGGAAGCTGGCCGCCATGGCCCGGGCGTGCTGCAGGCGGGGACTCCAGGTGTGTTGGCTCTAGCTGTTTCGAGACTAGGCCGCTTTCAGCCTCGCAGAGCTCTGGGCCCCAAGGCAGCATGGGGATTACGGAACAGCTTCCTCGTCGTTCGCTGCTGCATCCATCACTAACCGCCTCCAACCCAACAAACCATCAACATCCCACCTCGACGACGCGACCTCACCACAACCAAATTCTTGGCTGTTGTGCAACCGATTTCCATTTGCCTTTTGCATTCTTTAGCGAACTCGTTCGATTTTAGACCCGACCCTCAGCGTTCCTCCCTGTCGTCATCATGGTATGCACGCCCAACAACGGTCCTCCTCGAGCCGGTCGCTACCCGGCCCGCTGCTTCTTGGGTGCTAATTCTCTCGTAGCCTTCCGCCACAGGACAGAACTGGGAGAAATACAAGAAGAACTTTGCCGATGACGAAGTAGAAGAGAAGAAGATCACTCCTCTAACAGAAGAGTCGGTCGACCCCAGAATCGCCGCCCCTACGACTCGCAGCTGACATCGCGAAGGGATATCCAGGTCCTCAAGACATACGGCGCTGCGCCATATGGAGCCGCCATCAAGAAGCTCGAGCAACAAATAAAGGAGAAGCAACAGAGCGTAGACGAGAAGATCGGGGTGAAGGTGCGCCATGCTGTTGGACTGGGCCTGGGAAGTCGACCGCGCTGACCCTTCCCTGCAGGAATCAGACACTGGCCTTGCCCCGCCTCATCTCTGGGATGTTGCCGCTGATCGCCAACGGATGTCGGAAGAGCAACCGCTTCAGGTAGCGCGGTGCACCAAGATCATCCCGGACGAGAAGGACGAATCCAAGAGCAAGTATGTCATCAACGTCAAGCAGATCGCCAAGTTTGTCGTCCAGCTCGGCGAGCGCGTCAGCCCGACAGATATCGAGGAGGGGATGCGTGTTGGCGTCGACCGCAACAAGTACCAGATCCTCCTCCCCCTGCCGCCCAAGATCGACGCCAGTGTGACCATGATGACGGTCGAGGAGAAGCCCGACGTGACATACGGCGACGTGGGCGGCTGCAAGGAGCAAGTGGAGAAGCTGCGTGAGGTTGTCGAGATGCCGTTGCTCTCACCCGAACGCTTCGGCAACCTGGGCATCGACCCCCCAAAGGGCGCTCTGCTCTACGGCCCCCCCGGTACCGGCAAGACGCTCTGCGCACGTGCTGTGGCCAACCGCACAGACGCCACCTTCATCCGCGTCATCGGCAGCGAGTTGGTCCAGAAGTACGTCGGCGAGGGCGCGAGGATGGTCCGCGAGCTTTTCGAGATGGCCCGGACCAAGAAGGCGTGCATCATCTTCTTCGACGAAATCGACGCTATCGGCGGCGCACGTTTCGATGATGGTGCTGGAGGCGACAACGAGGTGCAGAGAACCATGCTGGAACTCATCACCCAGCTGGACGGTTTCGACGCACGTGGCAATATCAAGGTCATGTTCGCCACCAACCGGCCGTCGACGCTCGATCCCGCCCTTATGAGGCCGGGCCGCATCGACCGCAAGATCGAGTTCTCGCTGCCCGATCTCGAGGGCCGCGCCAACATCCTCCGGATCCACGCCAAGAGCATGTCGGTCGAGCGCGACATCCGGTGGGAGCTCATTTCGCGCCTGTGCCCCAACGCCACGGGCGCCGAGCTGCGCAGCGTGTGCACCGAGGCCGGCATGTTCGCCATCCGCGCGAGGAGGAAGGTGGCGACCGAGAAGGACTTCTTGAGCGCCGTCGACAAGGTCATCAAGGGCAACCTCAAGTTCAACTCGACTGCTGCGTACGCGCAGTACAATTAAGAGCGAGCCTGAGGTTGATTTTTTGTATGTACGAATAGAGCTTACATCACGGAGTACTTGGACGCTTGATGGGCGGTAGTCACGAGATAGTAATAAGCGAGACCATGAATGATGTTGGCGAATGAGCCTGGTTGATTCTCCCTATCGCATCCGTCGATGCCATCCCGCTAACATCCTCCCTATCGCTGTAGTGCCCGAGTGCCTGTCCCTACATCTGGAGATGAACCCAAGGTCGACTCGCGTTCAGATACAGATCATGCGTTCCATTATTTGTCTCCATTTCATCGTCCCGGCGTCTGTGTTCCCAACTCCAAAAATCGTAGTCGCCGGGCCCAACGCTCACAATATGCCATGAATAAAAATGAAGCCCTTATGTCCCAATATTCCCAATCCGGTGTCGTTTTTGCTTGTCGACAAGCAAAACATCCTGTACCCTCCATGTCTCGACTGTTGGTTGCCACACACGTCCTCCGCCGCTCTTGATTTCCCGTTGCCAAATGGACAGCCTGCCGCTTCAACGGTGCGGCGCGGCTCGCGCTCTGCGTAGAGGCAAGGTTGGGCTCTGCTGGACTGTAATCTCTTCCACGGATCCCACTGCTGACACCCTTCCACCGAACAGTCAAAGCTCACCCTCCACTTCTCTTCCTTCCCCATTCCCGAGTTCGGGATGAGGAGAATCATCCGGGGGGAGGACTCCAAGTCTTGTCATGGGGTCCATTGTCGGGAAGCCAAGCGGGACAGATGGGGATTCGTCATCCCACTAGGTAGTCTGACCCAAGTACCAGACAAACATACTGCGTGAATCAACACGCCGTGCTGCTGTCATCACTAGGAGGTCCAAGTTCACCCCTCGACAAACGGCAGACATCCCAGACAAACCACTTCGCCGTCCTGGCCCCTCTCGACACAGCACCGGCTGCAAACCACCTGCCGGTGCCCTCCTCCTCTTGTCCATCCCTGCCCATGCCCAGACTCTCCCCTGCTCGGTTCTGTCGGTTGTGGTGGTTGGTGTGGTTGTTGTTGTTGTTGGTCTTCCGCGGCATCGGCGTCCAGCATGGTGAACGACGTTTCCCCTTCCTCCTCTAATGGTGATTTTGTTGCGATGGGGTCGTGGGGGATTTGGGGTTCGGAAGCAGAAGCGGGCTGGTTGTTCAGGGGGGCCCATCCGAGACACTCGCGTATGCACACGTAGCAGGTGCGCTGGCCGCAGCCTTGGCAGTCGGCAAAGGAATCGAGGTCGGATTTCTTGTTGGGTTTGCGGGAGCATATGTGGCAGCGGCTCATGAGGGGGGGTAGTGATCGGGTCCTTTCGTCCAGATCGTGCTGTTGTTGCTGGGATGGTCGTTTGGAATGGTGGCGGCGGTGTTGTTGTCGTTCATGGTGGTGCAGATGGTCGTGTCGGTGTGAGGGGGAGCTGGATGGTGATCGTTGCATCGGTTCATCTTCCGCCTCCACGTCTATGTCGGCCGTTGTCCGTTGCCGCTTTCCAGGTGGTAGGGGGATAATCTTCCGCGGAAGCAAGGGAGAGGAGTGGTGGTGGTGGAACTGGCCGGTGTTGTGATCGAAGGTCTTGTCTGAGAAGATGACCCGAGGCGTGTTGTTTGGGCTGTGAGCACTGAAAGTGGGACAATTAGTGCCGGGATACGCGACCGTCGCCAAAAGGCTCGCATACAGAGGGATCTGAAGGGGGTTGTCGTCTCGCCTCCGCTTCTTGGACGACTGCACCGTCGGGGATTCCTGGGCGACCGACGGCATGGTTTCAGAAGGGAGCCTGGGAATGGCGAGGATGGTCCAGATGTCCAGGGATGTCGACGGAGGCCGTGATCTAGCGGGGTTGCATGGGAGGACTGGCAGCGAGGTGAAAGAAAAGCGGCATGTGGTAAGGGTGGAGGCGAGGTTGTTGAATCCGATCCGAGAGTGCCAAGTTCCCTCGAGGTTCTTCCACAGTACAGTTCCGTCGCACCAAACCTTGACCAAGCAGATGCGGCACTGTGTTGCCCAGTGTGGTGCGTGCCCCCGTTTGCCTGGCTCGCCTGGCCAGGGTCGCGTAAAGTGCAACCCGGAAATTGGCGAGTCTGCGTGGCCCTGGCGTCGGCTCCACAGCGAAATGTGCTTGTTCGCGAATCCTAGCGCAGCGCCTGATAGGCAGCACGACAACCCGCGACCACGTCAAGGAGCATGGCGCTTGGAGAGGGCGTCAAAAGGACTGGCAATCCATTGTCAAGCGGCAGCAGCCCTGCCCAAGGACAGAGACAACAGATCCAGCTGTCAGGGAGTTTGATTGAAATGGGGCACGGCTTGTCCAGTCCCAGACTCTTGATGTAGGCACTAACAAGTAACGCTGCAGCTGGGGATTGACTGGGGGAGCGCACGTGGGCGGGCGTGGGAGCCAAGCATGCCTCGTGCTTTCCCTCGAACCATCTCGAGAGGGATTTCTGTGTTTGTGGCACGGCAACCCGTCAACTGCGTTTGCAAAAGAATGAAAAGAGGCGCCGTCTGTTGGAGACGATCATCTTTTCTGGTTCCATATTGCGCGATCTGCAGGTTTAGTTGTCCGTTATCAAGGCCCCCGAGGGCCCATCTGACAGCCATCACGTGGGCCGCTAGACCGGAAACAAGCAGCCCCACCTCTCTGCCTTCCGCCTTCGAACTTCTCTCCTCCTCGCTCCCGTGTCGACCCGTCCGCTTTGAGCCTCATCATTCTCGCAATCCGCACCAACCGCGACCCCCATCGACGCCATCACCCAACCAACCTACCGTGTCGAGACATTTCACAATCGGCATCGAGATATGAGTCGTGCCAACAAACTTGGCCCGGAGGTAAATCGGTGAGTCACGTCGCTTGGGGCTTTTGCCATGGCCGCCCGGGCTCGCCTCGTGCTCCACCCGGTCGCTGCTCGCCGTCCACCCACGGCTGTCCCGGCCTCCGTCATCTCGGAGTCCGCGTCGCTGCATCACGGCATCTTGGCTAACCGCACCACTCCTTGGCAGAGCTTTGTTCGTAAAGAATCTAAGGTGTGTTGCCGTCCCCTATCCCCAATTGTCCCATCAAGAGAGCACCGTGTCCTGACCGTCGCCCAGCTACAACGTCACTCCAGAGGAGTTGTTCGATCTCTTTGGGAAGTACGGACCCATCCGGTACGTCAATCCTCGCCTGACTCCATCTTCTGTAGCCTCTGCTCATTTCGTTGGATACAGTCAAGTTCGACAGGGCATCGCGAGCAACACAAAGGGCACCGCCTTCGTCGTCTATGAGGACGTGATGGATGCGAAGCAGGCGTGCGACAAGCTGAACGGCTACAACTTCCAGAACCGTTACCTTGTCGGTATGTGGTTTTCGTCTGTCATGATCGGAACACACAACTAACTGCCGGCCCAGTACTATACCACCAGCCCGACAAGATGCTGCGGACAAAAGAGGACCTGGACGTCCGCAAGGAGAATATAGAGCGCCTCAAGCAGCAGCATGGCATCGATTGACAGTTAGACGGGCCTGCGGACAGCCTTCACAGTCAACGCAACTTGTCTGGAGGCCCGTCTTCTCCGACATCTCCCTCCGCGACGACAAGCGCGGCTTCGGCGCCCCGAGCGCCAAAGTCGATCCTCCGGAAGGGCAAGCCGAGCATCGCCATGCACGCACGCAAGATGCCCCACTTCGTGCGCAAGCTGCTTCCTACGGTGCCAGAGTGCGCCTAGACACGACTTCATGGCCACGAGCCTATTTCCGCTTGGACGACCTGGGACGTGCCGATGAAGCGTCCAGGCGCAGATGCAAGCGGATCCGGCTCTGGCTCGGCTTGACACTCCACTCACGAAACTTGCAACTTTGCTCATTCGGTTAGGGGTTCTTTTGCTGGTGCCGCCCCGAAGCTGTGGGGCGGTGGTTTGGGGAGGTTGGGGTTGGGGGGTTTAGAGGATGGAGTTTGCAATCATGGTTTTGGGTCTTTTTCCGGCGTGAGCAGGACAATCAGGGGCAACTTTTTATTGCCTGTTTCTATCTCGAGCTGCCTCGGTGGTTTCCAGATTGGTATTTGGCGCAGACTGAATCTCCACGGAGCCTCAGGAATGGCAGCAAGCCATGGATGACTGCGATGTTATTTCGACAGCAATTCTACGAATTCTTGTGGTGCAAAGCGGCCGTCGTGTTCTGTGCAGGACTGTTAATACTTGACGGGTGCTTCCCCGTTGCACAGGAGAGCGAGATGGAGCGAGATGAGCTTCAAGGGACCAGAGCTGTTTCACAAATCCCCTTTCCACCGCCCAGAAATATTACGTCACTTTCAAGGTCCGAGAGGGTGCCCCGAGGGGCCGAAACCGCCCACACAAACAACTACGATGTGGATAGTGGCCACGAAATACCACAATGTGCGTCAGCAGTATCATAGTGCTCTGGCTGTTCCAGCCTGAATTCGAAGCATCCCGGCGGACAGCGTGTTCCGGAAGCCTGCTCCATTCGGCAAAGTCGACGTTTTGCCGGGCGCCCAGCATCCGATGGTGGGCCCTTGGGTCCCCGCTGGAGATCTGGCTCGGGGTAAGCGAGCCCGCTGTGGGGCCGCCAATGGTGGGCACCTGTCAAGGCCAACAGCGGGCGACCAATGGTGGCGTCGCAGCAGTGTCGGCTGCAGTCACCTCGTGCATCGCCTCTGGCCGCAGAGGCCCCTTCTCTGCGCCTCTGCCCAGGCACCACACACCACACCTCGTTCGCTGCAACCTGCAACCTTCCCGTCGCTTTTCGATTCTGTTTCTTCGCTTCACTTCACACACCCACCAGGCTTTTTTTTCTCTCATTCTCTCTCTTTGAGACAGGTTCCAAAAGAGACGCCAATAATCAATTTCTCGACAATCAAACTAGCCGAAAGCAGCTCCTCTTCTCTGGACCAACCAACCGGAGAGCACTGGGCACCGGGCAGCTTTCCCAGCCAAGCGGAACCTTGATTCATTCAGCCAGGTGAAACACGGCCACGGGGACAGACTCAGCCGCCCATTTCCCATCTGATTGGCAACCTCGCGCTTGGTCACCGGCGGGAAACGAAACGACAGAAAACCTTCTTCTTCTCTCGATCCATGCTTGCGACTTCGTACCGCAGCAACAGACGCTCGTGAATGTTGCCTGGCGCTCGCCGCAATCAGCCCAGCCGCATCACCAATCCGCCCCTGCTCCAGATGCCGCAGTCGCAACCCTCGCAGCAGCAACAGCAGCAGCGGTAGCAACAACCTCCCCTCGCACACCAACCCGCCGTCGTCGACACCACCTCGGCCTCACACCTCCGCAAATTCAACACCCAGGAATCCCATCCTCCACGAACACCCCAGTCACAATGACGACACTAACAACAACGACAACCACCCCCCAACCCACCGCGCCATACCCTTACTCCCCGACCTCGGCCAGCATCACCAGCCCGGACCAGCCCACCGAGTGCCGCCTCCTCGGCTCCTTCGCCATCCTCGTGCAGCTCGCCCTCGGCGGGCTGGCGCTGCTCTCGCTGGTGTACAAGCGCTGGCGCGAGCGGCCGCAGCGGCCCGTCAAGATCTGGTGGTTCGACGTGTCCAAGCAGGTGTTTGGGAGCGTGCTGGTGCACGCCGCCAACGTGTTCATGTCGTTGCTGACGAGCGGGCGGTTCGCGATCGAAGGGCAGGGGGTGGTGGTGGGCGGTGGTGGTGCGGTGGTGAGG
>Ga0247824_10001061_pt1 | contig 14669 bp, 18 predicted proteins | sample 13C_PalmiticAcid_FD_194412 | JGI IMG/M metagenome (GOLD analysis project Ga0247824, IMG submission 194412) | Soil microbial communities from agricultural site in Penn Yan, New York, United States - 13C_PalmiticAcid_Day48 | ecosystem: Environmental > Terrestrial > Soil > Agricultural land... | reverse complement strand
TTATTCTTACCCGGTAAGGATTTGACGCTTACGGGGGGGTTGAGATTTCATTTGTTCCTTAATCACACCGAAAATCTCACACTTCTCACTTTGTCCCCCCCCCACACACACTCTCCATCGCCTTACATTGCTCGACAACCATCACGGAACCTATGCCACCTAAGCGGAAGCTCGAGACGTGTCCGGCTAAAATAGGTGACCATACCTCTCGAACGCGAATAGGCGACCTGCCCCTTCTTTTTTGTCGTTCTCTTTGCCAAACGGGAACAGAGGCGCTAACTGGAACCTACCAACAATTCAAAAGTTCATAGCGCGTTAGGGTGACAATAAAGATGTCGATATCGAGTCGCATGCACAGAAGTATTTAAATGGACTCGAGACACCGGCGACTCTTTCTGCGAAAGATTTTGTCGTGGCACTGAAAGTCGACACTGAACAACCAGCAACAAGTATATTGTTTTAGTCTGGAACTGGATTCAAAAAGCTTCAGATTGACGCGGACGAAGAGAACCCTTTGAGAGAAGCTATCTCGAGAGAGCAAGCTCTAACGTTGAACCTAACAAGAACATGGACCAACGTGGTGGTCTCCGATTCAACTATGCAATGAGTTGTCTCAAAAAATGAAGGCCTCATTCGGTTGTCTTTAAAGGCAACCGTACTTCACAAAAACCTGGCAAGAAGCAAGTGTAAGTAACCGGTTAATGTCGAGGCACACTCATGGTTTATCATCACTCAAGAACAGATACTGAACCACCGCTTCTCTTTGCGCACTCGTAAATGTAGACCGAGATGACAGAGACTGATCCCAAAGCCGCGAAAGTCCAGAGACAGCCAAGGATGACGTCGCTCCAGCAGGAAAAGCCGAGGCTTGCTATCGGTCTAAAGTATGGGGCTTCCTTTGGAAGGTTATTGAAATGAGGGGGATCATAGAAATGGAATGGGCGAGTTCACGTCCACTGCATCGTCGCCATGTTGCGTGAGCAACACCGAGGTTTCTGCGTTAGAGGCAGGAAATTGGATCAAGGTGCAAGCGGCACTAAAGGTTTGCAGCACTGCATGAGGCTTTCTAAAGTGCTCAAGGATATGCTGGATGCCGTGTGTGTTCGAACAACCGACCCAAACACAGTGAGATAGCATCCATGAAGAGGTAAGTGACTATACTCCTCGAACATAAAATCGGTGATCTGTTCTTCTTTTAGTGCCTCTCGCTTTGCTAAACACGCCAACAAGGAACAGAGGCGCCAGTTGGAACCTGATCCTTGATCCTCGCCAAAATTTGACTTGACTAATGTTTTGATATCCATGGCGCGTTAGGATGATGTCGGCGGACGTGGACACCCATGTACAGGAGTATCTTGATGGACTGGAGGCACCGACGGCTCTGTCCTCAAAGAGTTTTGTCCTTGATCTCAAAGGACTGCTCCCTACCACGCGCAACAAGTATATTGTTCCGTGTTGGAACAGAATCAGACAACAATATATCGAAAAGGACGAGGAGAACCTGCTAAGAGAGGCGTTTCTGAAAGATGTACCCCTCACGTTGGACCTCATCCGAGCATGGACCGACACAGGTAAGGGCGGTTGTTTTTGTGTTTATGTCCGTCTCTAAAGACAACCGAAATGAGGCATTCATTTTTTTATACAACCTATTGCATAGATGCTTGAGAGAACAAGAACCAAGTGTAAGTAACTGGTCAATGTCGAGGCACGCTCATGGTTTATCATCACTCAAGAACAGACACTGAACCACCGCTTCTCTTCGCGCACTCTAAATATAGACCGAGATGACAGAGACTGCTCCTAAAGCCGCGAAAGTCCAGACTGCCAAGGATGACGTCGCCCCAGCAGGAAAACCCGAGGCTTGCTGTCGGTCCAAAGTATGGGGCTTCCTTTGGAAGGTTATCGACATGAGGGGGATTATAGAAATGGAAGTGGGCGAGGCCACGTTCACTGCATCGTCGCGTTAGAGGCAGGGAAATTGGATCAAGGTACAAGCGGCACTAAAGTGCTCAAGGATATGATGGATGCCGTGTGTGCTCGAACAACCGACCCAACCACAGTGAGATCCAAGCTTAAGCGGTATGGATTACAGATCTCGGATCAAAAATTCAATTTCTACGATTTCAGTATGTCAGTGGACGGTTCTTCAAGATGGTCCGTTATCCTCCCATCAGTGGGATAAGGACGGATTAACGACACCGACTATAATTGCGCTGATTCAAGATGATCACTTCAAATACCGCGTCGAAAGAATGGCTGTCAGCATCACGAAGTGGACACAATCAAGCGGACAGCAACACGGAGATTGAGCCACTTGTCGAAACTTTGACAACACCGGTCAGCTCTCCTCGCCGCTGAAATGCAAGGGGACACTCTTTACGATTGAGAAAGGGTATGGTGGAGTAGGTGGAGTAGGTGGGCCTCTGTTGAGAAGACACTATTAAACGATATGTTTGCATTGGCGAGACGGGATGGAGAAGTTATGGGAGTGGGAATGAAATGGCCATTAAAGTATTGTGCTGAACACTTGAGCAAACGATGTCGCTCCAGAAAAGGTCATCGCTCCGATCTCTGTGGTTTCTTTAAACGATTAGGCCTGGACTGGCGCCTTTGGCGTGCTCAGCAAAGCAAAGAAGAATCAGCTTCAACCTCTGCTCCATGGAGGACTGCCACTTTCAATATATGTCTCTAGCTTCGCTTGAGCCGAAGGCTCAGTGGTCTGTTGACTATCTTGATCTCACTTGATGGAAGAAAAAGGAAACAAATGAGTAAGGATCATATTTCTCTGTGCATTGATCGTATGGTTGTTCTGGGAAGCTTTCTCAACCGTCATTGTGCTGCGGAAGTTCCACTTCTCCTTCCTTACCCTTCATTTCCAGGCTACATTACAAACGTTTATTTTCCTCTTCCTGAACGCTCACACGAATGGCGAAGCTGGACTTTCAGTCAAACAACCACGATGAATGCTTGTTTGACGCATCGACTTTATGCACGTAATACGGAGCAGAATCACTACAGCACCTCCTCCATCTATAACCCCAGACTCAGCTGCTACAAACGATAGAGGCTTTGACGGTGCGCGTATTTTAATGATTGCGACTTTGTCTCGCAAGCATGGTCCGATCCAGAAAGCCAGGCATCCAGAGAATGGTGGCTAATCTTCGATTTGGGAGTCGTGAGATTATCCAGGAGAGTCTTCACGTCAACCTTTGGAAAGGTTTTGGCATAATCTCCTGCATGTCTTTTGAGGTCATCGGCGAGGACACTGTAGGATACTTGAAGAAAGAAGGCAATCTGCTTCAGGATAGGCACATTTTCATCATTTTTAACAGGAATCTCGACCTGAACAGTGCAGGTATCAAAGGTAATCTTGTCATCGCCCCCACCATGAAGATGGATCAAAACTAGGATCCAGGATCCGGAGAAAGCCTTGTCCACAGACTGAGGAATCTGATACGAGCATAGAGGCTGCAACATCAGCATTGATGCTGCCCGGAAGAGGAGCGTAGACGGCGGCAATTGCTTCCTTGAGTTGGTCCCGGCCACCAGTCAATTCCAGATCTCGCTGATCAGTGTCCACGTATTCGAAGGTTTCGAAGGACGAAAGGCTAAACAGGAAATCATGGAGCCGATCGTTTTCTATGGTAAGACCATACCCCTTTGGTCTGAAATCTGTAGCCTCCGAGATGTTGTGAATGGCAGAAGATGCAGCAATTGCGTGATTTTTCGGGTCAAGGTATATGTCTTCGCCAGACGCATTGAGGTCAGAATGGTCCACACCGGTAAATATGGCCTTTGACGACACGATGTAAAGGCTTTGGGCGAGAATGACTACAGCTAAGGGAAACACAGTGGGAAGAATTGTGAGAGAGTGTTAGGGCCATGAAATCGTGGAGCTCTCGAGTAAGCGGGAGGATAAAAGGAGGGGGACATACCTGACAAGAGGAACAGGAGAGAATAGATCAAGTTCATTGTTCGAACGGAATGTTGTTGTTGAGTGTGGGCAAGTGGTGCCAGAGGCGGGAAAGGGTTGCTGGTTTTATACCCAACTGACGAGGTGAGTCTCTCTCTTTTCCTCATGCCTAGAACACGATCATGTGCTCAATGCATCTTTGTTGTGGCTCGAGAAGAACAAAGAAGCTGCGGTGCTCCGCGGAAGTTTCTGGGTGTCAAATGTCGATATCAGATCGTCTCAGTACCATCTAAAGAATGACCTTGGGCGAGTATGGGTATAGCGAATAGAAGTAGTCGCCATGCAGGACCGAGAAGGCGCACTGAGACCCTTGATATGTAGGAAGAATGGCATCTCAAACTGGTGAACGGGATAGAGGATAAGATTGAAGAGGACAAAGGAGAGAGCACTACCAAGGTCATTGTTGAAGTGAGTGTTCACTGGTGACAAATAGCGCATCAGAAAGAATGCCTGCTGACTCTTCCCTTCCCCTCGCAACCATGTCCGATAGTCCCCTGTTCCTGTTCTGTCTTATCGTTGGAGATGCCAAGTCGAATGTGTCCCAGTCTCTGCCTTGATGACAGTTGAGGAAGATGATTAATGTTGAGTTTCCTGATACGATCAACCGAGTCGCTGCGAAGGACTTCCCGAGTGTATCTCAGAGCAGTTTATTGAAGATTGACTCTAATCCATGCATCAAACTTCCCATCTCCAGTGGCCTCAGGTCTCGGTGACGGTGCGTGGGTTGTCAAGTGGACGCTCGTCCCAATGGTTGCTGTCATTTTTTACTGTCTTGAGAGTCAAGACTGCAGCCGTGAGTGGAGGTGCGTAGACCAAGGGCATCATGGCATGTGCTTCCACGTATCGCTGTTCCTATCCGCATAGCCCGTGGTATCGATGATACTCAAGTCCATTGTGGTTGATACCGGTAACAGAATTAAGCTTGTCCAGTGACGAATGGGTAGCCGAGCCTACATTCGTAGGATTGCTTGCAGAGTCGAGCTGACTGGAATCGATGGTAGACCACCCGAGAACACAATAGGAGGTTGCTGGTTAGAAAGCGGTGAGGTGGAGGGCTTGGGGGTTTGGGGTGGGTGCATTGTCCCGTTCGCCCGTTTTGGCAGGGATGGGCTTGTTGTCAATGCTGAAAGACGACAGCGAGCTGTCATGGGTTAGACACGCTTCCAACGACGCCTCTTGCATTAGCTCCTTTGTTGGTAAAAGGTCCAGGATCCAGAGTACTTGGTTCCTGCGGGTAGAGATGGCGATAAGGCGTCTCGGTCGATCAAGCAAGGGAAAGCGAAGGTTGGGCATCGGAGGGGTGTACAACAGTGAGGGGAGAAAGAAGGGCTGAGCAGAACTTTGTCCCACATCACTTGAAATCCACTCGTGCCACACCCCTTCTGATTCATTCTCTTCTCGCTCATCTCTCATTCAGGAGCCAAGCGACTTCAGACCGGCCGCTGCCCTTTACCCCATCTTTCCTTCGGGCTAGCCTCCGTGCTCACTAGGCCACTTGTCTCTAGCGCTCTGGTGCGGTCGGCCAGTGATATGCCTCTGTTTTGCTCCTGCGGCGATTTAAAGCTTATTCAGTGGCAAATTGGACTTTCTCAGACCGATCTGGATTGCACTGTTGCCCACACTGGAAGGAGCTGTAACAAAATCACAATCATGACGAACGAAGGAGCCAAGGAGGCGCGAGTATGACAATGTGAACCATCATGGTCAAAAACGCGGCGATAGGAAGTCTTCACAACCAACCACATGGAGCTGAGAGGACACCAGACAAGTTACACGACGAATGTCATGCTTCGGACACAATATACACGATCCACAAACCACTACTCGACGCACGCCCACTTTCATCATGTATGGAAACCTCTTTTGTCCCACTCCTTCACTCTCAGGCAATGGACAGATACTTTTTCCGTCTTCTTTTCATACTGCACACAAGTTGGCAAAGGGAGGTTACAGTCGACCAAGCACGGTGGATGATTGTCGGATCCAATTTATTCGGCTGTGCCCGGAGTGGATTAATAATGATGCACAGTTGTCACGTTCCTACTGCACACTACTCCACCCAACCGAATCCAACGGGGCAACTGGACTCACTTCTTTCCGCCCATGTCACCAGTCCATTCTCAGCTGCGACATACGATAGAGGCTCTGACGGTGCGCGTACTTTGAAGATTGAAACTTTGTCTCGCAAGAATGGTCCGGTTCAGAAAACCAAGCATCCAGGAAATGGTCGCTGCTCTTCGATTTGGGAGTCGTGAGAGTATCCAGGAGGGTCTTCACGTCAACCCTTGGATAATACGAACTATAAAATGTCGATTCACGTTCGAGTACCTCAGCGGAAACTTGGAAGGGTCCCTGAGCTATGGTGACCTCTTGGTCCGGGACAGTGACCAATCCATTGTCATTGACAGAAATCTTGAGCTCCATACTCGAAAGATCCACAGAGACTTTGTTATCGTCGCCACCATGGATCGTCATCAACACCAGGGTCCAGGTTCCGGAGAATGTCTTCTTTGTAGACTCGGGAATCTGTTCCACGAACGCAGCCGCTGCGACATCTGCCTTCATGCCGCCAGCAAGAGGAACGTACACGGTGGCGATCTGTTCCTTGAGTCGGTTCCTGCCACCTGTCAATTTCAGGACGTGAGTCGTACCTTCCTTGCGAATGAAAGATTCGAATCCCAGGGTTTCATCCTTGAAAGAGAGAAACTGTTCGTTGTCCTCGGTGAAACCATCCTCCTTTGGTCTGAATTCCGTCCTCTGCGATATGACATCAAGGATAGAAGATGTGGCAGTTACGTGGTTTCTCGGGTCCTCGAACATCTTGTCGTATTCAGCATCACGATCGGAATGGTCCACACCAGTAAAGATGGCTTTGGATGACAGGAAACGCGAATCGCCTTGGACGAGAGTGACCATGGCTAATGGAAACAAAAAATCATGGAAGGATGGGAGGGTTGTGTTGGGATCGTAGGCCCTTGGAAGCAAGAACACTCAAGTGGATAGTGTGAGGATGAAGGAGGGACATACCTGAGATGAGAAGAAGGAGAGAGTATACCAGCTTCATTGTTGAGGTGGAGTGTTGTTGAGACCAGAGGGAGAAGGCTGTCGGTTTTATACACCATTGCCGAGATGAATCGCAACATTGTATCATTTCTCTCGCTCCCTTGGCCTAGAACGCGAACATGTGCTCTATGCATCTTTGTTGTGCCTCGAGAAGAACAAAGAAGCCAGTGTTCCGCGGAATGTTTGGGTGTCGGGAGATGTCAATGCCCGATCGTCTGAGCACCTGGTAAAAGACAACACTTGAACGAGTATGGCTACAACGGATAGAAACAAATGAGAAGGTGTGCATTGGATCCTTGGGAGAAGGTGAGAAACGAGGCGGGAGGACTGGTGTAGATTTACCCCTGCAGCCCACTACACCCCGATATCCCACTACACCCCGATATGGTTCTTGTTATGCAGCCCTGTTGGGCAAACGTGGGGGCGAGTAAAAAGAATAGGGCAATGAAAGAGAGCTCCCTCGCCCCATCTCATCTTTGCGAAGGTCAAGAACGGCCCTGTTACACAAGCGCCCTAAATCCATGACCCACTTTTCGCCCACGAATGGCTACAGCCAAATAGCCACAATGGATGCTTGTTGAACGTTGATTTTATTCATGTAACGGATATGTCGTGGGAGCCTGAATCGCTAAGATGGGGTAATTGCTTTTTCATGTCTCCACCCATTGACTCGACATGTTGTTACCAGATCCAGCTTCATTCACTCAGTGCCCCATTCTTAGTTGGGGCAGTTGATCTTGTGTGTACATGGATGGTCGCGACTTTGCCTCGAAAGCATGGTCCGATCCAGATAGCCAGCTTTCCAGTAATGGGGTATTGCCCTTTGATTTGGGAGTGGTGAGATTATCCAGGACAGTGTCCATGTCAGTCCATCCAAACTCCCTGCCATAACCCACTGCGTTTTGTTCGAGCTTTGAGCGATCAAGTGTGATGATGGTTGGTGACAGACGAATACCATCCTGTTTCGGGAGAGAGACGGATCCATCAGCACCAACAGAAACCGCGAGGACAAGGGTGGTCACTTCAACGACGACGTAATCCCCTCGACCTATGATATTGATCAACACCAAGGTCCAGTATCCGGAGAATCTCTCGTGTGCAGTTTTAGGAATCTGTGACAAGAGCAATTGGGCTGCAACGTCCCCACCGGTGTGATCCATGTCAACGGTTTTGTAAGCTGCGGCAATATCTCGATGGAGTTGAATTATATCACCCCCGAAAGATATTTGCGTTGATGGAAAAGGCCTCCAAAGAAAGGGTGAGGTTCCGAATCCTTGAAGACTGAAGTAGAAACCACTAAAGCCTTTTGATAGGAGACCATACTTCTTTGGATCGAAACCCGACTGCTTCGAGTAGGTGTCAAGGATAGAGGCTGCAGCAACGACGTGATTTCTTGGGTCTGAATAGAGATCTGACGGTGTGTTCACTCTGGGATCGTAATGGGAATCGTCAATACCAGTAAATATGGCTTTGGATGACACGAAAAACGCAATGTCTCTTCCTTGGACGAGAATGGTCGTAGCTATTAGAAACAAAAAGTCGTGTGAGAATTGAAAGGGGTGTTAGTACCAGAGTATGTGAGAAGCGAGATGTTCAAACAGGCGGAAGGTGTAGGAGAGGCATACCTGAGACGAGGAGAAGGAGAGAGTAGATCAAGTTCATTGTTCGAGTGGTGGAATCTAGCGCAAGTGGTGCCAAGGTTGAATGACAATTGGTACTTATATACAAATGCCATCGCCCACCTTCCCGTGGCTTTTCTGAGTGCATCTATGCCATCGCCCACTTTCCTATGGCTCTCCTGATTGCATCCAATGGGCTTTTGAGAAGGACACTGACAGACGCTGTTGTTTCGTAGTAGGATGTCTGGAGTAAACGTACAGGAGAACATGTGGCAGTTCTTGGCGTCTTTGTGATACAAACTTTCAGGCAAAGGAGATATACCTATTTGCCCACAGATCCATCTCTGCTCGCCTCTGGTGCGAAGACGGACTATGATTAGACTACAGGGTTTCTCTTACCTCAGCCCTTAAACCCTGACATGCGCGCGCCAACTTTGGTATATATATTATCAAAAGTGATATGGGGGCGAGCAAGTGTCGACGGAACATCTGAAGCAAAAGCAAAGGGCAGGAATCCATAGATCTAGCAGTTCTGTCGGAATCTCTGCTTCCTGCGTGTGCTCTTCTTCCTGTGGGATGACGAGATTGACTCCTTCCTGACTTTGTTCCAAGGTAGTGATTAAGAGCGAGGTTGACAGACAATGCGCGGCATCCTGGTTAGCAAGGTGTGATAATGTTTACGCCCTAGCACAAATCCATCCGGGTTTATCCGAGATGACGAACTGAACGTCATGATAGACGTCCAATTCTTCTGTGGTCTGGATGGCCGCTCTATCTGCGGGCTCCTGTTGCGTTCTGACCAAGTTCTCTGGCCAAAATGCTTGCTCAATGGACAGATTGGTTCGTTCTCTGCGTCCTGAAGATGGATCTCTGCAAATGGCTTGATCGATCAGACGTTGAAGATTGAATTGAGCATGTTTCTCTCTTGTCCTGCAGGCGTACCAAAGTGAATGCGAACTTTGGGTTCCTCATCCGACCCCAAGTCGGATAATGCACTACTGATTGATCCTTTTGGTAAAAGAAAGAAGAGAGCTCAAGTCAGAGGAAAGTGAATTGATGGTATATCCAAGGTGAATCCATTAGCCTGTGACACCTTGATAAAATGTGAATGCCATTTCGGGATCCCGACTGGTGATTTGGTACCTTCTCCTGTCCATATGACGGAAGGTCGATCATCTTGGAGGGTTGATCGGCCTGCTAGGTTCTGAATATGGCATGGTGTTCGGGCTCCTCCTGAACTGACTGCACCCTTGTCGTCATATCTGCGGCAGCAGCAAAGCATTCCGCCCTGTGAGCCTAAAGGGCCGTCGTACAAAAATTAGTGTTCATAAAAAATACAGCCCTGACAGAGCAAAGAGTCGTTTGCAGAGGGCGAGGGGGGCGAGGGGGGACGATCGTTACCTTATCCGATTGGGGGTCTTCCTGTCATCCCTCCGCGAACGTTTGACTTGCTATGAGGCGACTCCTGAATAGGGACCAGTGGATCGGTTGGTTTGCTCCGAGGTACCGGGCAGACCATTTGGAAGAGGGGACGACACAGTCGAGGATGGTGAGAAAGTGGGAGAATCGGAGAGGTGGTGGAAGGCCTTGTAGGACACTCATCTGCGAGGGAGGAATGACAGAAGAGGCAGTTGACCTGTGCTGTAGAATGAGCCGGGTTTGTAGTGCCCTCCTCGTGGGCCAAGGAACGAATAGCAGAAGGAGGAGAGAGAGACGAAGGAGCTGGCAAGGATGGGCCGGGTGTTGTCGATGTCGAAAAAGAGTAGACGGTAGCCCCACCTCAAACGACGCCTCGAGCAATGGCTCCTGTATTCGATCCAGAGATGGTTCCCTGTGGATGGACCTGGCGGTATGGCATCTCGATAGCTCAGACAAGGAAAAGTGAAGGTAGGAGCGGGATGGAGCACAAAACGATGGATATGACTCTTCCAGGTCTTCGGATCCACTGCAACTTGTCGAGGGAAAGAGGAAAGAGGGACGAAGCAGCCCACATCACTGAACTTTGTTCCACGCCACAGGAAATCCATGACACCGCCACATTCATGTCGTGCCACACCCTCTGATCCTTTCTCATTCACACCAGCTGTTAGTTTGGCTGCTCTCCATAGGCCTTTCCGCTTTCCGTACGCCTACCTCAGCGCTCGCTAATGACGGTATCGAGGTCCTTCATTCCTAGCGCACTGGAAAGGATGATGCTGCCTAATACACGAATCCAACTGTTCAAAGAACAATAAAGTTTCCCGGCGATTCGCAGAGTGCAAGGAGATGGGCCTTGGATCGGTTTATCGATCCAGCACGAAAACAATACACAACACGGAGCTCAAGACGATCCATGTTGAGTTCCCTGACATGATCAGCCGAGTTGACGCAAAAGGACCTCACACTTTGGGACGACAGAATGTATCTCAGAGCTGTCTATTCATTATCTCACCACCTAAAAAGGTTGGTATTAATCGTCTAAAAGTTGTTTAAAAGAAGGGAGAGGGGAGGTATCAACGCAGGCGTTCATGTCAGTGATGATAATGGTTGATGAAAAAGGTTTGCCAGCCCAAGAGCGCCTGCGCCTGCGCCTGGTGATCTGTCAGAAGCTGGAGGAGATCTGTTGGCTCCAGAAGAGGATTCGTGGTCTTCAAGCGAGCTGGACTGACTCGATCGCTGTTGTCGTTGCTGATATCTTGCACCATCCTGTTCCGAAGATCCAAGCAATGTTGAATGCTGTCTAGAATGGGTTCCGTTCTCATTGGATCCAGTCGCCCCTAGTGTCCTTCCAGCCTCCCCACGTTCCGCGGCGCTCAAGGACAATGGTCGGATCGGTAAGTATCCTTCACGAGAACGTCGATTCATTTGCTCGCGCTTTTTGATCTCTGCTAGTGCTTGAGCCAGGTTACCGTAGGCACCAGGCACGCCCAAACTGTTGGCGTTGACGTGCATGTTGTAAAGGGCTTGCTGTGTTTGCTGGCTTCGAGTGGAAGGCTGCCGCTGCAGGGAGAATTGTCTTTCGTGGTGACGGTATGGTTGTAGTTGCGATGGAAAGTACGAATTGGCATTAGCAAGCAGTGTCTGAGGGTACTGGACCCCACCAGCACCGCCACTGTTAGTCATCAAGCTGGCGGTACTGTTGTTGCGTTGATGGTGTATGGCTCCATGACCATTTGCTGCTGTAGGGCTGTTCATGTTGATTATGGATCCTGGCCTGGAATTGGCCCTTGAATTGGCACGAGAGCGACCTCCAAGAGGCGATGGTAGGAAACTTCCTAGGTCGATGCTCGGAGCGCGCGAACGAGCCCAAGCTTCCAGGTCATTCACAAAACCGTAGGCGCCAAAGTATATTACGGCGAGATCGACTGCAACCTGAAGAGCGCAAAAGAAGGCCATGGATCCTAGCAATGCGAATGGTGTCATCTTGTCCAAAGGCACGGCCAGCAAGCAGAGGATGAAGACAGCATTCAAGAATCGGGACAGGTAGACGATCCTTTGGAACTTGTCGTACGACCGAAGATTGATCCACTTCAAAAGAGAGTTGCAAAGGAAGACAAGGCTGCACACGACGAGGAAGTACTGCTTTGTGAGATCATAATCCGTGTCGCGTTCCGATAATGGGCCGCCTCCGCCTCCAGCTTTCACAGCTCTATGCAAAGGAACCTCGAATCCAAGGGCAGTGTATCGATATGTTGGTGCCAATGAAGACAAGGGCTGAGATCCCGTCGAGATCATGTGGCTCGGTGCGGCCCCAATCTCTGTGATATGATGTTCCAGTTTGTACAGTCGGATCAAATCCAACGCTCCTGTTCCAACCAAGACGATGCAGACATGGAAAGGCAAATGGAGATACGCCCAAAGTTGAGAGAGAGCTGTCGTCTTGTGGAAAACCTAGAGTGGATACACGACGTCCACGAACAAGGAAAAATGAGCCACTGCACATCTCGCATGTACAATCGACAAACCAAGGTAATCACCCAGTGCTTGGTCAAGGCCACTTACATCTTCGGAAAAGTCGTCAAAGTACAACCACCATAAGGCGTAAAGAATCACGACCGTCAGAAGGAACAATCCCCTATGGAGGACGGTACAAGGTCACTGTGAGCATGATGGAGTGTTTCTTTGTCAAAGTCTATGGAGGCATCGACAATTGGGAACTAGGGAGATCGGGTTCATCGATACTTACAGGAAAGGGTCTGATCCCCTTGTCCAGGCACTTGCACCGGCACTCAGCCCCACCAGTCCAATGATGTTCTACAAGAGAGAGGGCAAAAAGTCGCGTTGAGTGATGTGGCCCAAGGACATTCTTGACTGATCCGTTCATTCCCGGATAACTATTGCCCAAGGGACTGGCGTTGAGACTCACCTCGCCTAGCACGATAATGGTGAACAGCGCAAAGCGCTCAGGTAAATGACTGCCAGCAAACGTCACGGAGGTGCGACGTCCGAATGACACCAGAACGGCTGCCTCCACCACGATGGTAAAGTACCACATGACGTAGCGCCAGGCGAGACTGTGAACCAGAATGGAGAGAGCCCACACCAGCATGGCCAACAGGTTACTGCTGATTTGAAGCCAGAGTGGTGTCAAGGACTTTTTCGAGCGATTCCTCCGCGCCCAGTAGAGGACTATGTCGGTGAACACAACATGAACATGTCAGTACCACGTCTCGGATCGAGTATCAAAAGAGAGAGAGAGCGATATCCATGAACTGACCGTTGCCGTATTCGATCACCAATATCGCTTTGAGGACAATGTAACTGGTAATGAAGCCGGTGGAGGTGCGATCCAAGTGATCAGACGAGAATGCGCCAAACGAGACCAGGGCACAGAATTCGACCAGCTTCAAGACCTTGGTGAACAGATCATCCATGTCGTATCTTGCAGCCCAGAAAGTTTGGCCGGCCCACTACAGTTTCCAATTTCAATCATGTATCCATGTTAATAAGACAGGCGAAACTCGAAAACGGGCTGATATGGGATCGAAAGCCGTTCCCTTGGTCACTTACAGACCACCACATGATGACAAACCATCCGATGTAATGAGCAAGTGCCTCTATGGGTCAACGGTGTAAACGAATCGGTTAGTGTGAGCGTACGGCTGGGTATCACCATGACTGTTGACACTCACTTTTTTTTCGAAATTCGTACCGCTCCCGGTGATAGGATGGTTATGTGTAAACTCGGTCAAGTTGGCAACAAACAGAAGATCATAAAAGAGTTCTACAAGTCCGATAAGAAAAGGGCGATATGGCTTAGGAGAACAGCCATCAGTTTGGACAGAGTTCAGACACATAAAGCAAGTTAACAATCACTCGATGTTACCTAGCCAACTTGCTTTTGGTTCCTCAATGGGGGCGATAGAAAGATCGGTTGTGGGTCGCCTGCAGCCATGAAGAAAGCCGTCAGTTTCAATGAAACCAGTGGGGTCATAATAGGGCGAAGGAAAGCAGTTGGGCAATTCATCCATGGATCCAGTGGCCCTACCGGTATCTATGCTTCCTGCGTGTGCTCTTTTTCCTATGGGATGACAAGATTGATTCCCTCCTGACTACTGCCAAGGAATCAGCTTCAAGAAGGTGGTAATCAGGAGCAAACTTGACACCAGGAGCTAACAAAGACAATGAGCGGCATTCTGGTCAGTAAAGTGCTCCAATGGATGAATAGTGACAACGTGTACGCCCTTGCCATAAATCCATAGTCGATCGAACATACATCCGGGTTTTGTGTCCGAGATGACGAGCTGAACGTCATAGTCGCGAGGGATCTTTTCAAAGTAGGCGGCCAATTCTTCCGTGGTCTGGATGGCCGCTACATCTGCGCGCTCCTGTGCGTTCAGGTCAAGTTCCTGAGCCAAAGTGCCAACGTTTTTCTTGTTCAATGGACAGATAGGCTCGTTCTCCGCGTCCTGAAGATGGATTTCTGCAAGATAATTTCACGAATCCGACAATGAAGATTGAGTTTAGCATGTTCAACGGCTCTCAATCCATTTTTTTTTTTTTTTTTTCGTCTCTCAAAACAACAGTAGACATTC
>Ga0247824_10001060_pt1 | contig 14700 bp, 5 predicted proteins | sample 13C_PalmiticAcid_FD_194412 | JGI IMG/M metagenome (GOLD analysis project Ga0247824, IMG submission 194412) | Soil microbial communities from agricultural site in Penn Yan, New York, United States - 13C_PalmiticAcid_Day48 | ecosystem: Environmental > Terrestrial > Soil > Agricultural land... | reverse complement strand
CCTCGGCCTCCGCCTCGTCCATCCAACGCGGCCGCTTCCACAGCTTCAAGAACAAACTGCTCGTCACGACGCTCACGCTGCTCGCCGCCATGGCGGCGCCGGCCATCATGGGGTGCACGTGGAACCCGAACGGCAGGAACAGGCCCATGGCAAACGGCAGCCCGACGAGGTTGTACATGCACGCCCACGCGAGGTTCATCTTGATGCGGCGGAAGATGGTGCGCGCGAGGTGGAGCGCGGCGGGTATGTCCATGAGGTTGTTGGGCCGCATGAGCACCACGTCGGCGGCCTCCATGGCCACGTCGGTGCCCGAGCTCATGGCGATGCCCACGTCGGCCGTGGCCAGCGCGGGCGAGTCGTTGATGCCGTCGCCGACCATGGCCACGACGGAGCCGGTCTCTTGCAGCTGCCGGATGATGGCCTGCTTCTGGTCCGGCGAGACGCCCGCGTACACGTCGTCCGGGTGGATGCCCACCACCGCGGCGACGGCGAGGGCCGTGCCGCGCTGGTCGCCCGTGACCATGGCGGTGCGGACGCCCATGCGGTGGAGGACCGTGATGGCCGCCGCCGCGCCATCTTTGATGGTGTCGGAGAGGCAGAGGTGGCCGGCGTAGGCGCCGTCGATGGCGATGAAGATGTTGGTGGTGCCGGCGTTGGATTTGGTGGCGCGGGCGGCGTTGACCCGTTCGGACGCCTCGATGGCGGACTCGGGGACTTTGGCGCCGTTTTGCTCGAGGAATGAGACGTTGCCGATCAGGACCTTGTACCGGGCTCGATCGGTGGCGGTGGCGGGCTCGACGTACGCGCTGATGCCCTTACCGACAGCCGCGGAGAAGTCGCCGACACTGCCTTCGAGTGTTGCCTCGGGCCCGAGGCCAAGCTCCGTCTTTGCAGCCCTGAGCACGGCTTTCCCGATGGGGTGCTCGCTGCCCATCTCGGCGAGGCCAACGATGGTCCACCACACCCGGCGGCGCCAGTCGGTGTCTTGCCAAGGCGAGACGACGGTGGCCTTGGCGACGCTCATCTTTCCGTACGTCAGAGTGCCCGTCTTGTCGAGCACGACTTGGGTGATTTTGGTCGTGGTCTCCAGGGCTGCGCCGCCCTTGACGAGGATGCCGTTCTCCGCGCCGACTCCAGTTCCCACCATGACCGCCGTGGGAGTCGCGAGGCCAAGAGCGCAGGGGCAGGCAAAGACAATAACCGAGATGCAGAGCTTGACGCAGACCATGATCTTGCCTCCGCTCGCGTCCTCCAAAAAGATCTTGGGCGGGTGCGCCAGAACGTGGCTCAACACCATCCAAACGAAGAAGGTCATGAGGCCCAGGAACAAAATCGTCGGGACGAAGTAGCCCGCGAGAATGTCGGCCAGACGTTGAATGGGAGCACGGTTTGTTTGCGCGTCCTGCACAAGCTTGACAATCTGGCTGAGCTGGGTATCGCGGCCGGCTCGGGTCACGCGGAAGTCAACGCGCCCGTGGCCGTTGACGGTACCGCCGATCAGAAAGCTTCCTTTCGTCTTCTGAACTGGCATGGCCTCGCCGGTGACCATGCTCTCATCCACGTAGGTCTCTCCCCTGACCAAAACGCCATCTGCAGGAATCTTGTCTCCCGGCCGAAGGATGACAATATCACCGACTTGGATGAGCTCAGTGGGGATCGTCTTTTCTTCGGCCGCCGTACCGTCCAGTTGTTGGTTTGATTCCTGCTCGCTGACACCACTATTCCATAACTCGGCGGCCTTCTCAGCAGCGATCGGGTCGGCGTAAATGGTCGCCATGGACGGGGCAAGCGACATCAGCCGCGAAAGAGCCTTTGACGTCTGGCCCTTGGCGCGGTTCTCGAGGAAGCGGCCAAGGGTGATGAAACTGATGAGCATCGTGCTCGTGTCGAAGATGGTGCTTGGCCTTGTGTGAGGGGGGAACAGAAAAGAGACAAGCATGGCCATGACGCTGAAGAAGAATGCGCAGGATGTGCCCAGAACAACCAGAACATCCATGGTCGGAGAACCGTGCTTGACGGACTTCCAAGCTGACTTGTAAAACCGCTTTCCGATACCAAATTGTACAGGCATCGTAAGAGCCAAGCAGATGATGTCCCCGAGGTACAAGCCGGGCAGGATCCTGATCGAACCAAAATCCAAGGCCGGGAGGCACATGGGAATGATCATGCTGATGAGGAAGACGGGAACGGCGAACGCGACCGAGATCTGGAATGCTCGCTTCCATTCGTTGATCTCGCGAGTTTTTGCCAGGGACTCAAGTTGGGCGCTGTTGTCGTCGTTGTCTGCAACAAGAGCGTTCAGGCCAGCGTTCTCGACCGTTTCGACAATGGCTCGCAAGCCTGTGACGTTGGGGAGGTGGGTCACGGTTAGCCTCGATGTGCTGAGGGTGAGCCTTGCACTGTTGATGCCCGGGAGTGCTGTTAGTTTCTCCTCGAGCGCCTTCGCCGAAGTCGCGTCCAGGGGTCCATAGATCTTGAACTGCGCCGTCGAGGTGCCGGAGGCGTGGTCGAGGGAATCGAAGATTGTTGAAAGAATCTTGGCATCAAAGCCCCGGTCCTCGATAATTTCGGCAATCTTGTCCGCTGGGAGTTCTACAGGGTCGTGCGTGATGACAGCTCTTTCCGCCAGCAAACTGATATTGAATCGCAAAAGACCGCTGATGCCCTTGAATCCCTCTTCGACAGCCGAGGTGCAAGCCCCGCAGGTCATCCCCTCTATCGCCACGGTAGTAGTGGCGGTCGTCCCAGCCTTGACACCCTCAGGCGTGGTCTGGACTTCCGGCGCCTTCTCGTTGCTTTCAACCACCTCGGCGTCAAAGCCCCTGTCTTCGATAATCTCGCGGATGGCATCGGCGGTTAGGAGCGCCGGGTCGTGTTCGATCACGGCTCTTTCCGACAGCAGGGAAATGCTGAAGTGTTTGACCCCTGAGACGTCCTTGAATCCCCCTTCGACCGCCGACGTGCAGGCGCCACAAGTCATGCCCTGGATCGCCACTGTCGTGACCATGGTGACCGGGGTATTATCGGTGGGAAATACGCCGAACGAGGCGCGGGGCGCAGCCGGGGAGGGAAGGTCTGTCGACAGCACCTCGGCGTCAAATCCACGATCCTCGATAATCTCTCGTATCCTGTCGGCCGATATCCTTTGGGGATCGTGCATCACCACGGCACGCTCCATGACGAGGCTGACCGAGACACTGCCAACGCCATCGACGCCCTTGAAGCCTGCTTCAACAGCCGAGGTGCATGCGCCGCAACTGCTCCAGTTAGAAGACGGTTGACCCAGAGTCGCTGCGAGCGTAGACTCACGTCATTCCCTCGACCTTGAGGGTTGTGGTGGCCATGTGTGCCGTTGGCGCTGCCAGCGACGCATTGTCCCTCGAGGGGACCTGGATGCTGGAGGGTGCCATCTCGAAGCGCGCCAAGTCCAAGTGGGCTTCCTTGCCTCCCCTTCCTCAACCCAGAAACGCGGGTGTAGCGGTGCGACGCTCGATATCGCTCGATCGGTGGGGGTTCCGTCGCGAATTATCGTGATAACATTGGGGACGGCGTCGGGGGTCGCGACTTCGGTCCGGGCCGAGTTCGAGTTTCGGGTTCGAGAAATGGAAAGCAGGAACAGGCCAACTTCCAGCGATGGCAGACTGCTTCGTGCGATATTAGATCAACTGAGATAAGCCATGGGGAAGAAAGGACGAAAAGCCAGATAATTAATCTTTGCCAGAGCGCTTGGCCCCGGGGCCTGCGGCAGCGACGGAGCCTAGTTTGTCAGCCCGTTCCGGCTTGGGACGTCAAAGACCCTGGCAGACCCCTGTCAGAGGTGGGCTACAGTGTGGGGACTGTGCTGCCAGAACTGCCGCTGCGCTGGATGGCTTAGAACCTGGAATCCCAACCCGCCTCCAGTGTTCGCGGGGTTTGAGTCTTCGATTGCACAGCAGTTGCGATTGCATATCTTCAAGTCCCCCTTCCAGGTCGGATCTATCTAAACCCATATACCGCCAGCACATGCGTATGCGCCCTGTGGTTTGCAGAAGATCATCGCCTTCCAGAGGAGAGTCCAGACATGTATTCAGACATGACACAAGACAGTGTCGCAGGTGGGTTCTCTGCCGCGAGGCGCAGAGCAGAGCGCTGCACCCGCCAGGAAAGGCAAAGCTTCCCAATTTCCCCCGATGATCCCAAGTGCTTTTGCGGCAGACAAATCCTCCCGAAAGGCGCAAACCTCATCGTATTCCCGATCTCCGATATGGCGACATATGGCGCTCGCAGTGTGTGGCTTATAGCGCCTGCCCTGAACCATTTGGGGCTGGGCTCTCGGCCACGATCACTGCCGAAGGCGGTATTCTCGGGACAATCTATTTTGGTTGATGCCCGCTCGGTAGTGGTCACACGCGCTCGGGGGTTCTCAATGGCAATGAAAATCCAATAGTCTAGTCGATTGCATCATGTCCCGCGCTCGGCTGCCTTAGCCAGTCGCTGTCCCGCGAGATTATTGCACACCTGCATCCCGCAAGACGGCACACCACGCGAGACAAAGACGCACTGTGTGCTGGTCTCGGGACCGTCGCGGAGTGCCTGGGTTCTTTCCCATGCTGCTGGCTCAGAGAATCCGCTAAGGCCAAATGAGGAACAGCGGAGCCAATGATGGTCTGGCCCGACGAGGAGATCGGCCCGTGTTGTGGGCCCTTGGCGGCCAATATGGTTGGTGTCAAACAGATCTGAAGCATTGGCAAGCTCCCTTCGGCCCCTCCAGCAGAAAGCCCAAACGAAGCGGCAACCTGTCGCGGGGTCAGAGGCAAAAGACGGGAGCTGGGCCCCGTGCCTGTCCTGCTGCGGCAAAACTTGGCATCGCTGATCCAGGGACCTCCCGCGATCAGATCCTGTCAGCAGTGCAGCGTTTGCATTTCTGAACCGAACGGAGATTCCGTACCCCACTCGTTTTCAGAGACTATTATGTACAACAATGAAATAAAAAAAAAATGAGAGAGTAGAGGTTGGAGGGAGAGGGGAGGAACTAGGGAAGAAACCCATCTGAAGGTGAAAACCCAGAGGATGGGGTTTTGAGACAGGTTCACAGAGAGCAGAGGATCGAGGTGGAAGGGGGTTTGGTGAACGTGAAACTTGGAGCCAATGAAAGTTCCCGCAGTTGATTAAGGCAGGGTTGGCGCTGTGACCTTCCGCTGGTTGTCGAGCTGGTTCAGCCTTACCCGAAACTGCGAACAACCCCACCGCAAGGCTGCAGCCTGCAACCACAACAACCCCAACCCAACATTGGACGGCATCTCCCAGTCTGCAGGAGCCTCAACCACCAGCATCCCATATCCTTGCTGTAAAGGCCAAGGACTGCAGGGTTTTGAACGAAACAAGATGGAGCAAACCAAAGCTCTCAATGCTCTCGAGGTGCGTCATCATCCAAGTCCGCGGCATACCTCGCCCGCCGTTCACACAGCTTCGGTCGACAGTCGCACATGCCGCCTAGCTAGAGCCGACCAACTCTGACTGATATTCTCCACAGCCTTTCCTCGCTCTCAGCAAGTCGGCCACTTCCCCGCGCGCCGCCGCCGACCTTGTTGTGCGTGCGACTTCAGCGCCGAATACCTACGTCTTTACCGAGCTGCTCCAGACTCCTCAAGTCCAGGCGTTAGCCTCGTCCGACGAGCTCGCGCCGCACTTGGCCCTCCTCCAGATCTTCAGTCATGGCACCTACTCCTCGTACATCTCGACACCCGGTCTTCCCGCGCTCAACGATGCCCAACAGCTCAAGCTCCGCCAGCTCTCCTTGTTGACCCTCGCGAAGAACGACACCAGCACCAACAAGGCCGGTCGCCCTGCGCTCGACTATGCCTCCCTTCAAAAGGCTCTCGACCTTCCCAGCCGCCAGGCTCTCGAAGAGCTCGTCATAAGCGCCATCTACGCCGGCTTGCTCAAAGCCCAGCTCAACCCCAGGGCCTCCCTTGTGCAGATTAACAGCGTCTCGCCGCTCCGGGACGTCGCGCCCACCGCCATCGGCGGCCTGCTGTCGAGCCTGGAAGCCTGGGCCGGCCGCTGCGATTCCACCCTCGAGTCCCTCTCGAACCAAATGGCCCAGCTCCAAGCCGACGCCGACCGCCGCGCGGCAAAGGCAGCCACCCGTCGGGAAGTCACACAGAGCTTGGTGGAGTATGAGAAGGGTGCGCAGGCCCCCCACACATCATCACACCTACCCCGTGCGACCGCCGCCGCCGCAGCCAACGCCGCCAACGCCGCTGCACCTCGCAGGGACCCCCGCGTTGGTGTCTTCTCGCACACCTACCACGCTCAGCCAACCACCCACCCTGACGCCGGCGGCGGCAACAACACCAACACCAACACGAACAACGAGATGAACCCCGTGCTGACTGTTGGTGGCGGCAGTTTTCTCCCAAGCAGCGCCGGGTCAAGCGTCGGGCCAGGCGCCGCCGCCGCCGGTGCGCCGCACCTCCAAATGAACTCCTCGGTTCTCAAACGCGGCAGCGGACAGATGGACGGCGGCGCGGACGGCGCCGGGATGGACGGCGAGGACGTGGATATGGAGAATGCGGACGACGATGGCCTGGATGGGCAGAAACGGGCGAGCAAGCGGAAACTGGATCCGTAAAAGCGACAACCAAGGCCCAGTAGTTGACCTCAGGCTGGAGGGTTCTATGGCGCTAGCATACATTCATGACAAATGACGAATATCAATGACAACGACACATTCAAGCACAGCCAGATAGATGCTGGACTACCAAATTGCTTAAAGAGCCAGCATAGCCAGCTCCATAAGTTGAAGCTGCCCCAGCTACTGAAAGGCCACGAATGCTGGGTATGTTTATATCGTACATCGGCGGCGAGTGCAATGAAAAAGAAAAGCCAGAAAAAACGATGAGGAATCCATTGAGCGAGAGAAAGCTCTCTGTCACTCACCCGAGCTCCGTGAGAAGTATGATGGTGAATGAATAATGCTGACAAAACACGCCGTATCCTGAACACCACACCAAAACCCCCCTCTAACCCTGCGCCTTCCGTAATTATGCGAAATCCCCTGCAAGCAACTTCCCCTTTGGTCCTTTCGAGAGGCGCCAGAACACGCACTCGAAAAGGACCTTGTGGTTCATGACGGTCGTAAATTTGATAAGCAACCTAGCTTGGGCCACTTCTCTGTAATGCTGGCAAATAGCTTTCTCGGGAGCGAGGCCAGCTCACAACTCCCGTGAGCCAGACCTGTTGCTCCCCTCAGAGGCGTTTGCCAGGGACCAGGATGAACAGCACGCACAGTGCCGCGTCGATGAGGACCGTCACGGTGAGGACCATGGTCGACCGGCGGGCGAGAAGCTTGCGGACGTATGGTTCGCGCACCCGCGAGAAGTTGAAGGGAGTGTACTCGCTGTAACCGATGAGGGCGAGGATGGGGTCGAGAGAGTACTGGTAAGAGGCGAGACAGTAGACGCCGATTGTGAAGGGGAGGATGAGCTGTGAGAACGGTCAGCATTGCACGGCGAGTGAAGTAAAGCTAGACAACTGTCACTTACCCAGAGCCTAGTGGTCCGAGACTCGTTGAGGAAAATCAGAATGAAAGCAGCCCAGAAACCACCAAACATAGAGACCAGGCCAAGGATAAGGCGCATGATCAGTGTCGGCGGAATCAAATTTCCAAGCGCCTTCATTCTCAGGAAGCCGGGGAAGGCATCACGCTCCATCGCCTGAAAGACGTAGTCCTTAGCCACGTCAAACACCTCTGGATCGTCCCTTCCGAATTCCTCGATGGATGTCGTGACGTCCTGGGTGATCGAGCCTGGGAGGGTGATTTCGCGCTCGGCTCCGGGAAGAAGGAAAGTGTAAAGAATCTTCTCGGCCGAGGCCCGGATGTCTTGTCGAGCGACCGTATGGGGGGGAGAGTTGGAGTCTGTCTGAAACTCGCGCGGCGTGCTGATGTTCGGGCTCGGCCGCTCTTGCATGGCATTGCTGCTGATCGGAGAATCGTGATGCTCGCCCCGTTCTTCCCGCAGGAAAGCCGACATCTGCGCATCCTGATCCTTCTCCTTTTCCGTCGCATACATCGACGGTCCCGCGACGGAGTGGCTCAGATCTCCGAGGCCTTCCAGAATGCCAGACGACCGCTTAGAGCTCCTCTCCAGGTCGGGGGTGCCCACGAGGACGGACCGGCGAAGTTCGCGCACATAATGGCGGCAGAGCGACATGTGCTGCGCAACATCGAGCCTGCAATGAGGTTAGCCAATTCACGACTAAGCATTGTGCTAGGCCATGCTGCTGACCAGAAATCGAGGTAATCAACGGAGCGCTGCTGATCCCTCATGTAGATGTAAAATGAGAAAAGATCGACGGGAGGAAGTGTCCGCCGACTGAGGACCTCAAAAAGCGTCGGCAGACGGTTCCGAGTCAGGTCGGGCTGGGGAGAGGGTGACGCAGCCGTCAGGTCGGCCATCTTGAATGAAGACGAATTGAGGATGTGGTGAGAGGGGTAAAAAAGAGCGAAGAGTAACGATCGGAAAGTCGAATCGCGTCGAAATATGCCTCTGGCACGCTTCGTATCGGTCGGTGATAGCTATCGGGTGCATGCAGTGGCTGATTGAATTGCGGTGGTGGGTGTTGCACGTCGATGTTGTCAGGCTACACCCGAGTGTTGTGCGTGAGAGGGAGGTTGGTGAATTTCGGTTGATTCTGCAGAAAAAGAATGTGTTTTGCGCGCAGCGCCCCGAAAGAAGTTGTTGTTGTGGAAAACGGTGATAATCGGTTTGTCGTGCGTCTTGGAGTTTTCGGGAGCTTGAGCAAACCAACTCCACGGCGGCGCGGTTGCCCCCTGCGATCTGGGAATGTCTGATGAGCAAAGAGCGGGTCCAAGGTTTCCAATTAAAGTTGAAATTGGGTGGGGTCGCGACACGTTCGTCTGATCCCCGCTCCACAGCTGGCTGCCAGTGGCAGCACCCGCCACATTCCACCAGCCACAAATTTGGCAATGGAGCTCACAGACCAACGGCGCCATTCCACTTTAGGGCAGTTACGCGAGGCTTGCAAGCCCAGGCCCGCACTTTCGCAGAATTCGCGGAAAACCCAAGTGAAAATTCCCAGAGGTAGGTTTATCGAACCCAGCCAAACCGACGACACCTCGACACCACTCAACCGACTCCGAGTGCACGAGACCCAGACGTCGCCGAAGTACGTGCCTTTGCCCTCAACACCCACCTCGAATCGATCCAGGACATTTTATCGTCACCGGATATCGCCTCTACAACGCCGCTAACAAGTCGCTGCCAGAATGTCGTCCAAGAAGCCCACTGGAAAGGCCCAACGCTCGGCCATCGCCGACGTCGTGGCTCGCGAGTACACCATCCACATGCACAAGCGCGTATGTGATGCAAAGCTGGACTGGGTTGCGTGCTGGATCGCTGATTGTTTGGACAGCTCCACGGTGTCACCTTCAAGAAGAGGGCTCCCAAGGCGATCAAGGAGATCAAGGCGTTCGCTCTCCAGGCTATGGTATGTTCGACCACAGACACCGACCCGACGATCCCGAGACCACGAGACGAAGCTGCGCAGCTGAATTGGGCACGATGGACGGGAGGCTGACAGTGCTGGCTTACAGGGTACCTCGGACGTCCGTCTCGACCCCCAGCTGAACAAGAAGGTCTGGGAACAGGGTGTCAAGGGCGTTCCTTACAGGCTCCGCATCCGCATCTCCCGGAGGCGTAACGACGAGGAGGGCGCCAAGGAGAAGCTCTACAGCTACGTGCAGGCCGTCAACGTCAAGAACCCCAAGGGTCTGCACACCGTTGTCGTCGAGGAGTAAGGGTGGACAACAACAAAACTGGGAGATCGAGATTGGGCCGTGGTCGGTTTCAGGGCGGCATTGGGCTTTTCCGGAGTTTTCGCATGGCATCTAGCTTCCTACTACGAATACATGGGTTCGTAATGCACGGCACCTTCGATACCACAAAGCACTTCAACGAACGGCCGGGGCGCTGCGGGGGCTGGGGTGGTCGGGAACTATCAGAGTGATACGCTGGGATTATCTCAGTGTGATACGCTCATGGACAACCAAATGTCCATTTCAAAGCCAATGCTTGATGTACTTTGAGCCTGCGCCACTAGCAGACAACGAAGGGATATCCATGAACCAATCCGCCCTGGCAATGCCATCCCAACCAGGGACCAATACTCCAGGGTGTTCCAAGCCTGAAAGCAAACTCCGTTTCTCCATGACAACCCAGAAAAAGCAAGCCCGTATCCCACGTCCCTCTCGTTCAGTCGTCCTCGACATCCTTGTGGCGGTCCATGACTTTGGTCTTGAATAGGGCTGGGTCCTTGTCCCACAGCTCAGCAGCCTCGCCGTTCAATGGAGACGAGCTGCGAAGAATTAGCTAACGTTCTCAAGCGACGGGAGGGATCCGCGGGCGGCTGCGTACTTGTTGGGTTCTCCCAGCAGCGACTGCAGGCTCAGCAGCACCGTCTGGATGTTGTAGGCCGCGGTCCACTTGTCCTTCAGGATGTCGAGGCAGATGCGGCCCGAGAAGTCGACATTGGGGTGGTAGATGGGTGTCCGGAAGAGCACGGTGGGCGGCGCATACGGGTAGTTGGAGGGGAACTCGAAGCTGAGCTTGAACGTGAGCCCAGAGTAGGGCGTATCGTCAGGGCCCTCGATCGTCGCCCTCCAGGAGAGCAGGTTGCCGTCGGCAGAGGGAAACGCGGACACGCCCGGCGCCGGCGAGGTCATGAGCTGCATAAGCTCCGTCTGCAACCTACAAGAGTTTACTTCGTCAGCCATGCGGCTCAGTCCGCTCCAGCGGTTGGAGTGCTGTCAATATTCAGCACAATCCTTACCTCTTCGCAGCATTCTGACCTGGCTCAGGAGCTTTCCGCGCGCCGCCCAGCTTAGCTTGGGCACTGCTGGGAGCAGAGTTTTGGCTGTCTTCTGTAAAAGACATGATGATGCGGAGTTGACGCAATTGAGTGGGCGGCAAGACAAACAAGCAAAATCAAAGGCGGCGTTAAGAGGGATGTCTAAAGCAGAATGCCTTTCACAGATACTGCTGAAGGAGAAGTCAATATCTAGGGCTCGCGAGGCGCGGATGAATGGATCTGGTAGTAGGAAGGGTGAAATCCATACCTGTAGCAGAAAGACGACAAGCGTCTCTTGGAGATGCGGAAACCTTGGGTGTTCGGCAAGAGCTGGAAACAATGGCTCCCGTGTTTTGAGGGGGAAGGCGGCAACGGGTCAAAGAGGGCTTCCAGATTCAGGCACGAATGTTTACACAGCAAGGACAAGACCCGACTTTGCGGCGCCCCCACCAACCCCTAGGTGACGAATGGAGCCCCTCTAGCAACCGCGACAGGCGGGGCCTGGTCCGGGCGCCAAATGCCAGACTCAGGGGTCTCAATGCAGCGCTGCAGCCAATGAACCCACATTGCTGCCTGCAGACGTCTGACGAAAACAAAAGGGCCACTTCCAGGACGCCCCTCTTGATGGATTGCATTTCACTTAACGCGACGAGCACGCGTCTCACAAACCGGGCAGCGCGTCAATCGCCACAATGGTGAGTGTGTTTCCATCAGCCGTGCCTGCTGCAAGGCTACCAAACTTTTCGTTTTCAGCTGCATAAGGTAGTCACACAAACCTGTCGCAAACTCTTTGTCGCCAATCGCAACTTTCGTTGCGGCTTATTGTTTATTGTGGAAAAGCCCCTTGAAGTCTCTTATAAGCCCAGCAAGACATCGTCAATCTCGAGCCGGAAGAATACCAGCTAAGCAGCAAAAAATGCAACAGTCGCAGCTGGATCCGCTCCCAAGCAATTTGCCCTTCCGCATCGTCTCCAAAACGATTGGAAGGGGCGCATATGCATCGTGAGACTGTCCCAAATCCAAAATCCCACTTACACGCCTGCCTGCGTACCCCACACTGACACACCCCAGCATCAAGAAGGCAATACCCCTGGATGCGCCCTCGCCAGTCTTTGCCGTCAAGCTCATACACAAGGGCTATGCCGTCAGACAGGGCCGCATCTCTGCCAAACAGATTGGGATGGAGGTGTCGCTGCACTCGCACGTCGGCCAGCACCCCAACATCATCGAGTGGTTCGCCACGGGCGAGGACGACGTCTGGAGATGGATCGCCATGGAATTCGCCGAGGGAGGCGACCTCTTTGACAAGATCGAGGCAGATGTTGGCGTACTAGAGGATATTGCCCACCTGTACTTCCTGCAACTGATCGGCGGAGTGAGCTTCATGCACTCGAAAGGCGTCGCCCACCGCGACCTCAAACCCGAAAACATCCTCCTGTCGGAGAGCGGCAACCTTAAGATTGCCGATTTTGGCATGGCTACCATGTTCGAGTACAAGGGCGCGCGGAAGCAGAGCAGTACCATGTGCGGCAGCCCGCCGTATATTGCCCCTGAAGTATTGCAGTGCGCAAGGCAGGAAAAGAAGTCGGATGCGGCCAAGTACTCTGCCGACCTGGTTGATATCTGGTCGTGCGGCGTCATCCTGTTTGTTCTTTTGGTTGGCAACACGCCCTGGGATGAGCCAACCTCAGGGAGCTGGGAGTTTCAGGAATATGTGCGGACCAACGGCCGCAGCACCGACTCCCTCTGGGGGAGGTTACCCGGGGACGCCTTGTCACTGCTCCGCGGCATGATGAACATTGAGGCGAGGAAGCGCTTCTCTTTTGCCCAGATCCGCCAGCACCCCTGGTACACGCGGCGCAACCCGCTCCTCACAGCAGATGGCAAGGTGTCCGACCCGATCGCCCTCGCAGCCCAGATGCTCGCGGGCCTCCGCATCGACCTCAACGCGGAACCCACCGCTTCCCAACGCCAGTCCCAGCCCGAAGCAATGGACATCGACTCCCACCCAACACCGGACTGGTCCTCCAGGCTCCCTGCCACCCAACCCGAAACCCCGATCAGCGACGTCCTCTTCGACTGGGAACGGCCCGCACCGCGCACCACCTACGCCATCTCCTCCACCCAACCCCTCGCCAACACCACCATCACCTCCCTCGCCGCAGCCACCGCCACCAAACTCCGCCTCGGCGGCCGCGGCGGCTTCAACGCTGCAGCCCTGGACACCCTCGCCGACGAGCCGACCATGAGCCAGTTCTCCCAGACCCCCGGCGTGCCCCTCAGCCTGACGCAGCATGCCCGCCAGTTTCGCGACATCGTGCCCTCGTACTCGCTCACGCGCTTCTTCTCGCACGTGCCCCCCGCGCTGCTCGTGCAGATGCTCCGCGACGCGCTGCACCAGCTCAACGTCCCGCTGCCGCCGCCCCACGCCCAGGGCGGGGCGGAGCACGTCGCGACGCTGAAGGTCAGGACACTGGACGGGCGGAGCCAGGGGTTGCATGGCGAGGTGCTGGTCGATCGGTTCCGGCTGGCGGTGGCGGCGGCGGAGGAGGAGGAGCAGGGGGGGGAGTTGTTGGAGGTGAGGTTTGTGAAGGTGAAAGGGGATCCGCTGGAGTGGAGGCGGTTTTTCAAGAATGTGGTGTTGCTGTGTCGGGATGCGGTTTACAGTGGTGATGGGGGTGGTGGGGATGGGGCGTAGGGCGTTGCTGCTGCTGGTGGCGGCGGTGGTGGGCTGTGATAATGGTGTATTTTGGTGGAGGATGCTGGTTAGGGATGAGTTGGGTTTGTTAGCGGCGGGATAGGGAGGGACATGACGGGTTATGATGTTAGATGATGGACAGACGGCGTCTGGGATGTACTGGGTAGGCTAGCAGTGTGTGGGATTATTGTTTGGAGACAATGTCTAGAGTTGTATGGCAAGGCAGGATAAGAAGACGAATGTGCCAAGTGGTGTCATGACCATCACTGGCGCTTATTTGAAGGTGGGAACATTGCCACTCGACGCCAACATGATGACTGTGAGAGATGTTAACTTTTGGTTTCAGTGGAGATGCTCAGAGCCACCACAAAACTGTTTGTTTTCCTACTGAAGAAGGTATCTGTTTTAGAAATGCAGCTGGCTACGGGAGAAAATATGCAGCCACTCCGAAGCAAGCAGGTTGAGAAACAAAATCTTTTTTATTGAATGATAATGTCAACCAGTGTGTATATGCCACCCGTGCCCATGCTCATGCCGTACATCTTTAGACGCCATCGCCATGCAACTGATTTCCGCCCATTTTGAACGACGAGTGAATATCTTGGTATCAAGCAACGAAAACAGAGTGTATCTGATGGGTGTTGAGGAGAAAGAGGAAATGGCCTTGCACGACATCAAGGCCTTTGCGACATGGTGGTTGGATAAACGTATGGCGCCGTTGGTTCGTCGCCTGTGTAGACGTAGAGAGGGCGGGGTGATCGGCGCTGCCTCCTCCAGGCATTGTCGCTGTTCCTGGGGCTGCTTCCGCTGCCGCTGGCGGGACGATCGTTGTGGTACTGGACCACCTCGCGAGTAGGGGTGCTTGTCCGAGAGATTGGAGAGGCACCACGACCAAAGTACACACCGTCCTGGCTCCCGTTGCTGGTGCTGAAAGTGTGGGCAACACCGTTCCCAAAGTACAGCACCTTTGGCACCCCACCGCCAGTCTCACAGCCATCGGCACTTTCACCCCCATAGTGCACCACCCCCCGGGACCCATAGCTGGGAACAGCAGTAGCAGCAGCAACAGCAGCAACAGCAGTGACGTGCTCCTCCTGTTCCCCAGCCATCCCTGAGCAGGGGTAGACATTCGCCGCCCTGCCCTCCCGTTC
>Ga0247824_10001059_pt1 | contig 14705 bp, 10 predicted proteins | sample 13C_PalmiticAcid_FD_194412 | JGI IMG/M metagenome (GOLD analysis project Ga0247824, IMG submission 194412) | Soil microbial communities from agricultural site in Penn Yan, New York, United States - 13C_PalmiticAcid_Day48 | ecosystem: Environmental > Terrestrial > Soil > Agricultural land... | reverse complement strand
CTACTCACTCGTCTCTTTCATGCCCTGCCCTTTGTTTTCCAGTCTGTCGTCCTTCCCCTTGTCTCAGAACTAAACGGTAGGTGAACGATTCTCGAGGACTTTTTGGGTGAGCTGTTGCAGCTCCGTGTGTGTCAACATTGATGCACGCTCACATCATGGTGCATGAAGATTGTGGTCGCAATGTGCCACAATGAGCACTACAGGACTGGGCTGGGCTGGGCATGCCCTATTTATTGCTTGTCTGTCCGAGTTTAGATGGACGCAGAGTGCTGCGACGGATAGTAGCAACAGCCAGTTGAGCTCTATACTCAAGACTGCAGGTTTACAAGTGTGTACGACACTCAATTAGACCTGCAGTGGTGGAGGGTGTGTGGAGAAGGAGGGCGTTGCTTCCACAGTCAAGTTCCAATGGCTGTTGTTGTTACTGCTTCAAGAAGCACGGAGAGATGATCGAGATGGGATGGGTCTTGAAGAGTCGACGGCGTGCCAATTGCCAATCTAGACCGGCGAATGTGGTGGGTCACTTTTTCCCCTTTCCCTCCCTCCTTTCTCCGTCTCTCCGCCTCTCTCTCATTGCCAAGTGAGTGCGAGAGAGAGAAATTGGGTGAGTGTGGGAATGAGTAGTAGGGGAGAGAGAGTGTGTGAGCTGCAAAGGGCCTCGGGCCAGTGTGTGTGATTGAAAAAAATAAAAAAGACCGATTGTGCTGCAGCAACAAAAAGGCCGTTTCTCACTCTGCGCCTCTGCTCCGCTCTTGCTTCTTTGTTTCTTTTGTCTAACGTACTGCGCTAGCCGGCTCGGCCACCCTTTTTGTCTCCACTCTCTCACACTCGCTCTCGCTCTCTCTCTCCACACACATACACACATACACACATACACACGCACACACAGTGACCATCGCCACTCCAACCCCTTCCCGCTCCACAGCACCCCAACCAAGTCCCATTGTTCCTTCCACCATCCCCTTACCCGCTTGTATTCCACCCCTTTTTTTTTCACAAAAAAACCTTCTCTAGACACTCTCTCCACTACGTCCTGTAAGCTAATCGCAGCTGTAAGCTTCTTTTTTTTTTTCTGATCAGGTCAACTTGAGCATGCATAGGCCAAGGCGATTCGTTTGGGGTTTTGAATGAGAGCCAAGAGGGATGAGGGAAGGAGGAGGCAGGAAGGGAGAAAAGGAAGGGAAGAAAGGGTTGTGTGGCCGCAGTGTGTATGCACGAGCAGGATTGTGTGCCTGAACGTGGTCGCATGCACTGTGCGACAGGCAGTAGACACGACTGCAATGCGGATGCTACGAATGGGTCTGAAGGGTTCAGGGAAGAGGGGCCCAATTGGTTTTTTATTCGTTTCCCTTTCTGCATGTCTATCATGCAACCCAACACTGTGTCCAGGCACACTCATCGGGTTGGCAAAGCGCGGTGATCGTCCTTCTCTCTACTGACCACGATCACTCTCATTCCTCTTCTTCATCACTCCTGCTTCTTCTTCTTCTTCTTCTCTCTTTCTCTCTTTTTGTCGCTTCCTCTCTTGCCCCTTTGTTGTTCTTGCACCTCTTTTTCGCGCAACACAGCCTCAGAGTGTCTTTCTTCCTTTTTCTCTCACTTTCTCTCTCTTTCTCTTTCTCTCTCTCTCTCTTTCCCTTTCTCTCTCTCTCTCTCTCTCTCTCTCTCTCTCTCTCTCTCTTTTTCTCTGCCCTCTACCCGCTCACCAATCACATCCAGCATGGCGTCCCGCCTATTGAACCTGCTGGATCTGCCTGACGAAATCCTTAGCCTAATCCTGGAATACTGCTGCGATGACCTGGACTACTTGCTCTGGCCCAGCTCCATGATCTCTTCCAAGAGTCACCCATTGCACAACAACTACTGCACTCAGTGCCGTAGCCGGAATACCCAGCAGCAACAACAACCTCAAGTGACTCAGCCTCGAAGCAACGGCACGACGAAACCATCAACACATCGACAAACTTCCACATGTCACAGCACCAACCTTAATCTCACGAATGGCACAAGCACGCAACACAACAACCTCGTTCATTCCTACAGTAAGCCTCCGCTGATCAGGTATGCCAGCAGTAGCGCAGGAAGCGCCTCCAGTAACGAAACCATCCTTCGGAAAAGGAGAAGAAGGACCATTGCAGAGGGGGGCCAAGGAGTCATGGCCAGCAAAAGTGGTGGTGTGAACGGGTCTAGGCGGACAAAGGGTAGCAGTCGGCTCTGCTGCGATCATTCGGAACCACATCAACATCAGGATGCGACAGTCTCGGAGAGCGGATCGTTCTGGTCGCGTCACCTTGCACGGTTTGTTCTCCATCCTCGGCTACGGGTGTACTTTCGTTCTGCACACTCTTCAGCCTCCTCCATGTCTCCGTATACTGCCGTCTTGCCGCTCCAGGAGTGGTCCCTGCCTGCCATTGACTCTTCAAAACCATCCGTTACAGGTAAGTGGCTCCCTCATCTACATCGCACATACCACATCCCCCCGAGGTTACACAACATGCACCCTCGCATCTTTCCTGCAGTGCTCAAAACACGACCAATGGTGTTCTCGACTAGAGCCAAGAGTGTTCTTTTCGTCTCGATAGTAATTGATGTCGTGTTCCTGTTCGGATCTGCTTCATTCCTCGTCAACAACTCTATGTGGTACAGTTTAAAAAAAAAGTGGACAGCAGCCTTACCAGGCGGGTGGAACATCCCCACCCAATTTGTGTGATCCGATAGTTCACACCTTTGTCTTGGCTTGTTTTGCATGCATGGACATCCTCATACATCCTCTCTGTGTAACATCATCGGGGATGGCACTCTCTTCCCTCACGAACGAACCATCTTCAAACCCCCTTCTTCATTCCTTTTTACTCCTGTCAATCTCTACTTTTTTGGTCCATCATCATTGACCTGTATTTGCACGGACTCGCCTCCGTCTTTGTTTCTGCTCTCTGCCCTCAATTCCTAGGGTCAACAACAACCGCCGCCGCTTCCCCTTCGCCTACATCAAAACCCCTGCCGCAAGCAGGTGTCATTCATGCGGGTGATACCTCACTTTCAGGAGACGAAGGCAAGGGCTCTTCTTACCCTTCTAGTGAATATCAGTATCCTGGAAAAAAAGAGAAGCACAATCACCGTGCTCATTTTATCGCTACTGCCATTTCAACAACAACGACTACGACCACCGCTATCACACCTAGCCTCTTTTCACATGCTGCACTGCAGTTTCAACAAAAGCATCGACAACGTCAACCAAGGAGCAAATGTATCAACAGGAGTTTCAATCTTAATGCCACCGCTGACTGCTCCTATTCGGGTACCGCGAGTGGCTTCTCATCACCTATGGCAACAACGGATGTGAGGATTATTTGCGAGGAGGAGGACGACGAGGAGGACGAAGATGCAGAGGATCAACTGAATGCAACCCGTGGAGCCGACAAGGTGGACAAGGACCTCAAGGACGGACACGATTGTCATCTGAGATTCTCAACACCGTTTCAGCTGTTGTTGGTGAACAAACGATTTGCAGATCTAACGGTGCAATTGCTCTGGAAAGCAGTCGTCTTTCATGGACACAATCCACGACAGATGGAGTCGCTCTTTTCAATGCTTTCTGTATTGGATGAACGGGAAGAGCAGGACGTGACTACAGAGGAGAAAGAAGGAGCGATGATCTTGAACAGCCTGCCAACGCTAGGATCCAGGGCCGATGATGAACTTTGCGGACCGCGTTTCATCCCCCCCAAAGGCGAAGACACACGGGCCACACCATTGCATCAGGTCATGGATGACAGCAATCAAGGGGAAGCCACTCGCGAGGAAAGGAAAATAGGAGTGTGTGCAAGGGGAAACGGAAATTGCAATACATCATCAAGCAGGGCGGCGACCATCGGCCTATCGGCCAAGAAAGTCGATCGTATCCCTATCCCCTGGGAGAGTTCAGCTCAGCCAATGCCTCCTGCTTTGGCGAAGGATCCAAGATCTTGTGATCCAATGGCATGCATCGCTCGAAGCGCATCTCCGTTCTCGCCCCCTCGATGGTCCTACCGTAGCCTTGTCAAACGTGTTGTGCTGAATTTTGCACACTCGCAAGCATCTCCACAGATGCTTGTCAAGGCTCTGGAGTGCATTCAGTCCCAATGTCAGGACCAGATTCAAGCCCTGGATTTGCATGCAAACGAGAAGATGCAGGCTGCTGGTCTTGAGCAGCCCTCGGAATTAGAACGTCTCTTCGGATCAGGGTTCTCCAAGCTGCGCTACCTCCGACTTCAGGGGGGATTGATCGACAATCAACTCCTTGGAGCCCTGATTAAGGGTCTTGTGGTGTTACCAACACTCGCCACGCCACCATGTCGACTCTCACAGGTCTTCCTTGGACCTGGATCGATCACCGATAGCGCTATCGATAAGCTTATCGTGGCAGCAGGCCATTCTCTCGAGGTTTTTGCCGTCACCAGCTGCGTGGACCTTGGCGGCGGTGCCCTGGCGAACCTGTTGACCAGCTGTCCAAAGCTCAAGGTACTCAGTATCCATCGTTCGCTTGCAAGGGACAGGGAGCTGCTCGAGGGACTTGGAATCGATATGGATAACGCACTGGACCAGACAGATTCGCCCAGAAAGGAAATCATTGCACCGCTGGAACGATTGGAGCTTGGAACGGTCAAGCTCACAACCGTTGGCGTTGCCGAGATCATTCAGGGCACTCTCCACTCCTTGAAGTACCTGGCTTTAGAGTCTCAGCACTTCAAAGAAGAATTCCTTAGAGATGTGATCACTCCATTGTGCAAGAGATTGGAAGGATTGTACTTTAATGAGCCGGAGCTTCCCTCACACCAACACCAGCAACATCAGCAACAACAAGCTGCGCATGCCCAAGCAGCTGGCGCTGGGCATCAACGGCCTCGTCGGCGCTTCTTTGACCTGAGATGGAACCGAAGAAGACTCGATGTCCACAATGCACTTGTCCAGCAGCCATCAGGACCTTCCTCTCGTCGCAATGTGTCATCCAAGAGATCTACACAGAGTCCATGGCTGGGAGAAATCTCTACAGAGGAATGGGTCACACATGGTAACTGTGCATTGTGGGCCGCGAGCAGTGTAGGATCGGCCGTGTCGTATGAGAATAATACGGCAGTCCCCAGAACTGGTCAGGAACCACCCAATCCATCGCGAGCAAGAAACTTTTCGGTCATCTTCCGTGCGCTTGGCAGGCGACTCGTATCCATGTTCTCAGGTGACGACGATGTTGGTGCCAATCACCATGGTCAGGATAGCAACAATGCGCCCCCATTACCTACAGAAGAAGAAGAAGAGGGCAAGGAGGAGAGCTATGAGGAGGTATTGGAGCGATTCGGGATCGACCCGAAAACTATTGACGCTGTGTTGTTGACCCTGCAACCAACATTGAAGGCTTTCACTGCACTCAAGTCCGACTTGATCCAAGGACATCTGGAAGCAGCAACTCAATGTGCGGATACGGATGTGGAGGCGGACATGAGTACGCCTATGGACGTATCGGAATCAGCCCTTGTCCCTATCCATGAGGTGACTGCAGAAGACAAAGTGGAAACATTCCTGAGACTGGTGGTGCTTCTTGGTGTCATTGCACTAAGCGCGCTCGCATCGATACACGATGCATAATTGTCCCTACCACCACAGGTGATGCTAGTCTCGTCCCTTGCAGATAAGATAGTAAGAGTAGCGCTGGATAAACATATCCTCCATGTTGGCCCCCCCTTGCTGAATCGAACAACATCCGTCTACTGTCAACTCATTTTCCCTCAATGTAGTAGTCGTATGCAATTCAATCAATGTACATGTATTCACTCTGATAGACCATTCCATCCTAGAATGAGCGGGTGTAAGTTGGCCTGCACACCTCATAAAACCCAGCGTAACAAGGGCTCGAAATCGTCAACATGCTCGAAGATCTTGACCGACGGCACTTTTCTTCGAAGTTCTTCCATCAACTTGCGCGATTTATCACTCTTAGCGACACTGGTGCCTTGGATATAAAGTTCTTTGAGCGGTACCTTGGGAGAGTGATGGTAGGGAATACAATCGACCAAAAGCATGAAATGCTCTTGAGTAATGTTACATTGTCCCAATCCTAGAAACTCCAATTCCGAGAAGTCGATGGCCACAATCACTGATATCCACTCTTCATGTTGGAGGCTGACCCTTAGCAAGTCAATCTTTTTTAGCGACGTCCATGGTTTTGGTGATCTCAAACCCTTAGTCGTGTCTGGCTCATCGGAAACACCTTTCAGTAAGGATGTTGCAAGGCTGTAGGGCGGGGCAGAAACCATGGCTACTATCCAGGAGGTGCAGCTCGTTGGAACAGTGGCTGAGAAATTGTTCTGCAGGCCAAATGTTGCAAGTCTAGGGAAGCAGTTTCTAGTTGGGAAAGCCGATACGATTTGTGGCAGCCATTGAGAAATTGAGGTGCCAGACAGATACAACATGCTTAGTGTTGTACCGTGTCGCGTGAGATTTTGGAGTGCTCTTTGGAGCTGCTCGTCAAACAAACCAAGGGGTTCATACAACCCAAATTCAGCGAGGTGCGGTGATCCTTCTATGATTCTTTGTAGACGTCGAGATCCGAAAGGTCGAGCATGAAACACACGAAGATGTTTGAGCTGAGAGCCTCTTGGGCCGGAGACACATTTTTCGAGAAGATTGAATTTGCTGGAAATAGCAAGGCGCTCGTCGTAGCTCACAATCGACCATCCATACTGACTGGCAAAGTCACTCACAGGTCCTTTATCTCTGAAGCGCACCTTGACCCATGTACACATGTCGAAATCAGTCGAGTTATCCGTGAATGACAGGCGTGACTGGATGCGAGAGCTGTAATAAGGGCAGCCGAAGTTGTGAAATGGAACCAGTTTCTCTTCCATCAATTCAAAGGTACGCAGACAACATGATCCTATTTCCTGCAAGATCCTCTCTCTAGTTGATATCACAAGGTCGACGATGGCGAGGCAGCGTCCTGGCTTGCATCCAATCCGAAGGTAGCTGAGCCTTGGGTAACTGCGAAGAACATCGGCTAATTGAGTGTCATCTTCCTTTGATGGAGTGAACATTATCCCAAGTCGAGTAAGATGTTCTTTCTGGATGAAATCCAGGTCTCCGGAGTTGAGATCATTGATTCGACCGATGGTTAAATCTACATCCTGAATATTCCCATTTAAGATGCTGGCAGCAAAAGATAACTCGCCCCAATCAGCTTTCAAAGACTCGAGATTTCCGAGGATATCTGATGTAGTCATCTGAAGAAGATCCTGCAGCTTTAGCTCAGGTTGAATGGTGATGACGCGGCGACGTTCGTCATTTGATCCGATCTGGAGGTGCGTGAGCTTCCGACAGTGATGGAGGATATCGGCCAATCGAGTCCTATCTGATTTCAGGGGGATCTGTTCTATCATCAACAGAGTGAGGTGACCTTGCTGGATGAACTTAAGATCGTCCGAACTGATATCCCCAAGCTGTGCGATTGTAATGACTATCTCATGAATCCTGCCTCGTGAAAGCCTTACAGTTGTTGAGAATCTTCCACAGTCGATCAGCAATGATTCGAGTTTGTCAGATGTCTCCGAGGTAATGATCCTGACCAGGTCTTGGATCTTTAGCTGAGGTTTGCGTGTGGTGATATGACAATGCTCTCCCTTGCACTCGATCCGTACATGACTGAGCTCGACACTGTGGCGGAAAAGATCGCTCAGACGGTCCTCATCATCTTTCAGATATGTCAATTCGATCACCAGCTGAGAGAACCGAATCTGCTTGATGAAGGCGAGATCGTCGCTGGTGAGGTTAGCGAGTTGTATGATCGTTATGGCCATATCATGGATCCCGTTTTGGGTGTATTTTGCAGTCAAAGAAAGTCGTTGGCAGCCCATGGCAATAGAATCCGGCACACAAGGAGCCTCCGATATGGCCATATCCATTAGTTCTTGAATCGCCAGCTCTATGTTTGTGGCGATGGCAAGGCAACCCTCCTGATGTTTGATTCGAATATGATTGCGAACGGAACTGTTGCGAAGGACATCCGCCAGCCGATCGCTACCGACCGCATGTGTGCACTCAATCCTGAGCCGAGTAAAATGGCCTTGCTGGATGAACGCAAGATCTTCCGAGGAGAGATCGTAGAACCATTTGATAGACAGTGTGACATTCTGGAGCTTCGCCTCTGAGACAGATGCGGTGACAACCAGGTTTTCACGATCAATCTTCAGCGAATTGAGGTTTCGTAACTTGTTGAGGATGTTTGATGTTGTCTCCTCGATGGAGTACTGTGGATGGAGCGCCAACTGTAAGACTGTCAGCGCTGGACAATATCCGAGGAAGCTACAGAGAGATCTGAGGGTTTTGTCTTTGAACGGAAGTCCTGAGTCCATTGAGAAGACACGAAGCCTGGGAGCTGGTGACATAGCAGACTTGCTGATACGAGAGAAGAAGTCCTCGAATCCTTTTAGTCGTAATGATTGAATCCGTGGGTTGGACGCGAGTTGCAAGATTGGATCGAATCGATGGCCTCGAATGATAACATCGAGCGCTAGGCTCTTGAAGAAAGTCCCATTCATTGTCAAATTAAGCACATTGGCCTTGGTGACAGCATAGGCAAAGGCCTGAATCTCATCCGTGGTTGCATCCCATCCTAGTGTGATCTCCAATTCTTGGATCCCACGTCCTTTGACCAAAGCTTGGTAGAACTGTTTTGCCAGGGTATGTGAAGTGATGGTAATCTCGATCCTACCAATCTCTTCAATAAACGTTCCCTTGTTGACCACAACAATATCTCGCAGATTCTGGATCAATGGCTCGAGATAGGCGCCTTGGTAGTGGTCAAAACAGACCCACTTGACATGGCCTTCTAGAGTGACGATCCTGTATAGGTTGCCAAGGATACGTCCCTGATCTTTGACCTTCAAGCATGACTCCAATTGCCTCAGGTCTGCACCTTCGAGGGCCTCCACTTGGTCGAGCTCTGTATGGTATGTATGTTCTGCAGACGGCTCCTCTCCAAATTCATTGTTGCGCTTAATGCCATTGAGGAACCTGATAGTATCATCGACTAATAGCGTAATATTGTTCTTGATGTATTCCATATGTTTCTGAGTACTGTCGATCCCGCTGATAACTCCCGAGTTTGCCAGCGGAAGGACAACGAGTCCAGCAACGGCGATCCCATACTTGATCATGTGCATGAGTGTGAGCACATATGACCCATATCTCTCGAAGAACTCGGTAGGCTTCTCCAGGTCATATCCTTCGTGCTTGGCGAGATGGATCTCATGTCGTGCCTTGGTGTTCTCCGTCATGGTATGTGATCCGCATTCGCAGAGAAAGTACAAGCGGAATTGGTGCAAAAAGGGGTGGGCAAGCTTGTCAAAGAATCCGACAGTCTTTGGTAAGACAATGAATAGCCGAGGTATTGGATACTCATGCAGTTCATATGTTTGAGTAAGAACGACCTGTACGCGACTCTGGATGATTGCCAGTCTGTCGATGGTCACTTTCTGCATCGCGATAATCTCATCCTGTTTCTTGAGGAGCTCATCGCTTGTTTGCCGCTGGAGTTGTTGCATCTGAATCAGCTGCCCCTGAAGTTCTCTGCTTCTGTCCATCTGCACTTGGAGAAGGTCAAAGCTTCGGTCAATGGATTGCTGCATGCTAACCTGTCCTGACACGATGGTTTGGAGGGACGGGTCTGGTCGGGTATCGCGTACAAGGAGTGAAGACTGGAGGGCTTCTGACACACCTGGAGAATATGTAACGAGGGAGTTGCTGTCGAAATCGCTACCTGCTAACGAGGCAGCAATTCGAGACAATGTGCCGCTTTCGGCTGTGTAGCTGGTGGTGGTGTGGTTGCCGTAACTCCGTGATTCCCCGGTTACTTGTCTAGGATGTTCATTGACATGCACTTTGAGCACGGCTCCTGCATGGTAAGGAATACGTAACGGTGTGATTCTGTTACAAAAAAGAGTTTGTAGATACCGTGGTCAGCCTCCTTCCATCAATGCCTTCTACTCTGCGAAGCTCGACTTATTGAATCGTACACTCACTGCTCAAAGTTCTTGTCTTTAATAAATGGCACTAGACACATGTCATTCCGAACAGATTCAGCGTTCTTGAATCCAGCCTGTATATCGCTCCAGAGAACAATACGTAGTCCAGTTTTGTCCAAAAATGTTGGAATGTTGACCACCTCGTCCGTTAAGGAACTTCGAAATGTTTGTACATGTTGCTGGTCCGGAGATGTCGCCATTGGGGACAGTATATTTCGTAGACAGGTGGAGAGTGCGTTAGAGGGCAAGAGGATTGAGGAAGAAAGAGGGGCGCACCCACAATGGAGGTGGACTGGTCAGGTGAATTATGCATCTTTGCCAGGGGACATGCCATGCAACTTCTCGAGAGCACGAGTAATATGTGTTTAACATTTAGGGCGTTGCTCTCAAAGCCGACTTCCAAGGATGTCATGTAGGGGCGGAGCCCTGGTCGAAGTCCATAAAGCGTCCAGGGTCTCGGTCGGTCTCTTGGTTCTGATGCTGGTGCTGTTCGTGGACTCGATGTTGTTGATGAGGGTGTCGCCTGTGCATCCGTAATCACGGCCCCTCAGCGAGCTAGAGACAGCTACGGACAGCTGGGTTGACTGACGGGGTCGAGAGCGACATGAAGAGGGAACGACAGAGCGATGAGTTGTTGGAGTTGTGGGAGTTGTGGTGGGTGAGGGTCAAGTGGCTTTTTTGGACTTTTGGTGCCTCAAACTTTTTGCGTTCGAGGAACGGTCTTTTTGCACTAGACAACATGGGATATCTTTCCCTCCATCTCATCCTATATCAACTCTTCTGGGCTTCTTGCAGGCTTCAGTCCCTTGATGATCAGTCTTATTGATGCCAAGAACGTGGTCTGCTCCATGCAGCACAGCTTCGAGCTTCATATACAACCATCACCATGTTCTGAACTTGTATTTCATTCTTGCAGAAGTAAGACCCTGGTCACTTTCTTTAGTTCTCCGCTTCACCGTGTCTCCTGCTCCACCTTACTCAGGTCTAGATTACTCTCGTCTACATTACTCACATCTACATTCCACACTCATGTCACAAAACGAGAACACGCGCGCTATCACCACCGTTACAGGAAACCATGAGTCCTCAGAATCCACTCAGAGTATGTAGTAAGGTTAGGAATGTCTCTTTTTGATATGTGGTACCTGTTGGACATGGTCTCATGAAACCGTCCTTGTCTTTCTACGGCCATCTCCTGTGTAGGCGAGGGCATGACGAACGCCGAGTTCTTCGCGCGGCTCTTCTCGACGAGAACTTCAGGCTGGCGAGACCCTGCTCTTTGGCCACGACCACCGCGCCAACAGCACCACCAGCCTCAGCGCCATCACCAGCAGGGAGGTGAGCCGAGACACGAGGCAAGGCTAATGATCGAAGGCAAGTATTTTGCTATTCTCGTTTTGATCGAGCTGGAGGAAGAAAACACATCGAGTTCAAATACCCATATCATCCTGCCTGGCAATGTATCCTAATATCCTGTCTCTCTTTACGCACCATTAGCGGCTCCTGAAGACGAGCCCGATTCGCAGGCTGTGGTTTTGTATCGGCCACGAACAACCAGCACCGTCAACGACGAGAGCGCGTCAGACGCCATGCCCCCACCTGAAGTCGAGCTCCGGAACCGAGTCCTACAGTCCTCAACCGAGGGCTCTCAGCCTACCCCTAGAGCATGCCCACGCGGTACTGTTCCCATCAGGCCAACCGCCTCTTCACAGTACGTTGGGCTTTCCACGGCCAACTATTTCCGTCACATTACAACGACCACTATGACAACAACCACTACAACCACTCAGACGCTCAAGGCCACAGGCTCCACATCTCGTCAGGCTGCTACAAGCACCGCATCTCGTCAGGCTACTACAAGCGCCGCATCACGTCAGGCTGCTACGCCGTACTCCAGACAGCAGCAACGGAACCACACCTCGAGTTCAAGCGGCCGGCCATCAAACGACGTACGATCATCCGGGGTAACGCCTGTTCAGGCCACCATTTCATCGTCCAATCGTCGTGTCGGCCGTGGTGGCTCTGAAGAGACTCGACCAACTCCCTCGGCAAAAGGCCCAGCAAGTCAACCTCATCTTCATACCACCAATGAAGCGACTGCAGCTCGAGTCGAGGATCACCAACATACTGTTGTCGATCTGGTGGAATACGGGCTAAGGCATAATTTAATGGATAAAAAGCTCTTCATGGTGCTTTATGACCGTGCCGCGAAGGAATTGGTCCGCCAAGATCATGTTGATAGATTCAACTTTCTCATGGAGCAATTCTACGACTCGCGCCCATCCGTATGTGGGGGCAGCTCCGCCAGCGAGTCAACACCAGCTCGGACTTCCACCCGGACTACTCCTGTACCTACAAGGAGAGATCCGAACCAGGCGCAGTACCAACCACGTCAGCATTCACAACAGCCACAACCAGGCCAAGTCGTGACATCGCGCCCGCTGCAGGATGTCCAGAGACAAGGGCCGAGGTCACAACAAGCCCCCCCACCTCCATCCCCACGGCGTCACGAGTCCACGTACGATTACGACGCCAGGCGGGAAGAAGCTCAAAACCACGGAGGCCAGCCCCGGATCCATAAGAGAACTTTAGATCAGCTGGATCTCATTAGCCCTGGACATGTTATCTCCATGAAGCGGACACGAACAGAGTATCAAAGTCGAAGCACCAGCCAGCGTAGATAGAAGCGATGGAAGGAAGGGTTCTCTTATAAGTACTTGCACAATAAAAGTAGTTGTCTTAATCACACACAAAAGGGCTATGGTCGAAATCGACTTTATCTTGCGCCCACACCTGTTTGCAACACCTCAAATTTTACTCCTCAACGATATTCACCCATGGAGTCTTTTTTCGAAGTTCGTCAAGTACTGAGCGCGACTCTGCACCTTTAACGAGATTGGTGCCTCGGACACTGATGGACTTGAATGGCGCCTTGAATACCTTGCTGTCAGGAATTCGATCAATCAACATTCTGAACTGCTCCCGAGATAGGTTGCTATGTCCAAATCGCAGGTGCTCTAGCTCCGAGAAATCCATTGCCCCAATCACTAATCTCCATTCTTCAGGCTGGAGTTTGATCCTGGATAACACAATTCTTCTCAGCGGTGTCCATGATCCTCGTGTCGCCGACTCTTGAGGAGTGCTTTTCTCATCGGATATACCTTGTGGGGAGAATGGCGGGTGTGCGGGTGATACGGCACCACGGGGCGGAGAGGAGACCATTGCCACAATCCAAGGAACGCAGATTGATGGAAGACTGGTAACAAGAGTTGGTGCCATTCCAAAGGACATGAGACTTGGGAAGCATTCTCTTGTTGGGAATGCCAACGCAATTTGTGGCAACCACTGTGTGAATGAAACGCCAGAAAGTTGCACCATAGTCAATACATTCTTGTATGCCGTAAGTCGCCGCTGGGTCTGCTCGAAGAACGCGTCAAGCAATCCAAGGACTACCGACAGCCCGAGTCCAGTAATGTTTGGTGATTGTTGGATGATCTTATCCAAGCGTGCTTCTCCTGCTCCAGCATCACCTGTCATGGCGTGGAGATGTTCGAGTTGAGAAGCTCTTGTGCTGGAGACACTGTCCTCAATGAGGCCGAATGTAGTGTTAAATGCGTTGTTCCCGTCCAAAAACACAATCGACCATCCATATTGACGGATAAAGTCATTCACATAACTGCTGTCGAAGATGCGCAATCGAATCCATGTTTTCATCTCAAAAGCGGTCGAGTTCTCGGCAAAGGATAGGTGAGATTGCATATGAGAGTTGATATCCAAACCCCCAAAAATGTCAAACGGAACCAGCCTCTCTTCCATAAGTTCGAAGGTACGCAGACGACATGACCCTGTTTCCTGCAGGATTCTCTCTCTTGCCGATATAACAAAGTTGATAATGGAGAGCCAGCGATCCGGCTTGCATCCGATCTGAAGGTGGTTGAGTCGTGTGCTACGGCGAAGAACATCGCTCAATTGGCCTTCATCGGACTTTGCTGGGGTGCATAATATTGCCAATCGGGTGAGATGCTCTTCCTGGATGAACATGAAATCTCCAGAGGCAAGATCGCCAATCCTCTCTATCGTCAGGTCCACTTCCTGGATCCTGTCACACGGAATCCTTGTGGAAACAGAGTTTTCTCCCCAATTGATTCTCAAGGACTCGAGTTTGGGAAGGGTATCCGATGTGGCCACCATCACAAGCTCCTGTGGCTTCATGCTAGGGTAAGTGGTGAGGGTGCGGTGGAGTTCCTCTTTACAGTCGATCTGAAGGTGGATGAGTTCCGGACACTGACCAATTATGTTGACGAGTCGACCTTCATCTGCCTTTGAAGGAGTGTGGCAAATCACCAGTCGGGTAAGGTGGCCTTGCTGAATGAAGGTGAGGTCATCGGGGCTGAGATCTCCGAGTTTTTCGATGCGCATCGTCATATCATGAGTCCTACCCTGTGAAAAACCTGCGTCCAAGGAGTGTTTCTCATTGCTGAATGAAAACGACTCGAGCCTGCCAGAATTTTCTGATACGACAATCTTGACCAGATCCTGCAACCTTAGCTCTGGCTTGCTGGCGGTGGTGCGACGACGCTCTCCATTGCATTCGATTTGTAAATATGTGAGCTCTGGGATGTGGCGGATGATGTCAGTGAATCGACTCTAATC
>Ga0247824_10001058_pt1 | contig 14708 bp, 19 predicted proteins | sample 13C_PalmiticAcid_FD_194412 | JGI IMG/M metagenome (GOLD analysis project Ga0247824, IMG submission 194412) | Soil microbial communities from agricultural site in Penn Yan, New York, United States - 13C_PalmiticAcid_Day48 | ecosystem: Environmental > Terrestrial > Soil > Agricultural land... | reverse complement strand
AGTGAAAGCAGTCTTGTCCGTTTCGTCTCTTACATTAGATGGGAACCAGCCGGCTTTATCGTCCTTGACTTTGATGCCCACCCACCAGCCAGGGTCGGACTGGTCCTGGACCATGACGATGTCTCCTACTTCCAGGCTCAATTCGTCTTCCTTTCCGGCCTCGTAGGGATGGTGCGCAATGTACGTTGGGAGGGCTGAGAAATTTCATGCAATTGATTAATGCCATTACGCACGGAAGTTGTTTAATCCAGGGTGTATGTGTGTGCGTGGGGGAGTAAGGCCAACGTTGTGAGTTATGGAGTGCAATGATGACCAGACAGACAGAACAAGAGTAGTTGTAGTCAAAGCAGTATCCTTGGATCCACTTGAACCGTCTTTCGTTCTTACCCATGGCTTCACTACGACTTTTTAAATCTGGTCTGTTCCTGAAGGTGAAAAGGTCAAAAAGTAGGAGGTAATAGATGAGTCCAGGGGTAGAGTTGTTGGACGTGAAAGAGGGGATGAATGAAAGAAAAGGATGAGGATGGGAGTGATGAGAGTGATGAGAGTGTTGTGTTGGTCAAGAAGGAAGAGAAGAAGAGAAGAAAAGAGAACAAAAAAAAAAAAAGGCCGTTGTGTCGTTAAAGGTAAGAGTGGCCATCCACCCCACATGTTGCATCATGGATGATCGGGATGTGAGCGCGTGCATTTAAAGATCACACAGTGTTACAGCGCGTTCAATTAGAGAAACAGCGCTCAGACAGTTGCCAATCCATGAAATGCAATCTCATTTCGACTTTCATAGACACTAGACTAATTCGAGGGGAGGGGTGAAGCACAGGAGTAAAAGACTTTTGATTACTCTGCGTGTAATACACGGAGCGTGTTGGTGTTGCCCAATCCTCCCTTCCAACCTTGAATCATCACCACGACATCTCCCTTCTTGAACAGTCCGTCCTCAATACCCCTCTTCATGCCGTATTTCAGACGAGTATCTATGTTGCAATGTCAAGGGACAAAAGGTGGGCGCGCGTTTGTTAAACATAATGCATATGTTTCGTCTTGTGTTTCCAAAGCATCGTTGGCAGAACACCTACCAACATCTTCCTGCCAGTCAGTTCCACGTTCAATGTCATAATAGTATGGATAGCATCCTCTGTGCAAGTGCACTTGCCGTGCTGTCGATGCACTCCTGGTGAGACAAATGATTGGGCACTTGGGTCGGTACTTGCTCACCAAACGCGCTGTGGTACCGCTGGTGGTAAGCACAATGATCGCGCCAGCTGCCTGTTCATGTGCTGCTGACACTGCAGAGATGGCGACCGTCTCGGTCGTCTTGGTAGGTCGTGGGGTCAGGTCTCTCAGCTCGTTGAACAATGGTGGGTAACAGATGGCCGACTCTGCAAGCAGACAGGTCTCGTGCATAGTTCGGACAGCCTCCAATGGATACGAACCCTTGGCTGTCTCTCCGGACAACATCACACAGTCTGCACCATCCAAAACTGCATTCGCGACATCAGAGACCTCCGCACGGGTGGGGCGAGGATTGTACTATAAAGGTCATACAAAGAATAAAACGCGTCCGTCAACAAGTTGTGAATGGTGGTCCAGAGTAATGTTGTGGCATCAAGCATTCTTATTAAACGAACTTACGGTCATGGATTCAAGCATCTGTGTAGCACAGATAACGGACTTGCCTGCAAGGTTGCACTTTGCAATCATCATCTTTTGAGCCAAGAAGACGGTCGAGCAAGGAATCTCAATACCCAGATCACCACGGGCCACCATGACACCGTCCGTCTCTGCCAAGATGTCATCAAAGTTGTGAACTCCCTAGCGACAAGAGAGACAGGAAGAGGAGGAGAAGAGAAGAAGGTGGTCGGATGGCGTTAGATCACGACGTAGTCTCACTGCTGCAGCCCAGGGCTGATAAGAGAAAAAAACAATGCGCAAGGAGACAGATAACAAGGGACAGGTAACAAGGGACAGGTTACAAGGGACAGGGCAGGATGATGTCAATTGAATGCAGAGATGTCTTAACCGCATTTAGGACAAGTGGTTGGTGTGTGGGGAACTCCTCGACCATGGGAAAAAATTATGCTCCCGCACCCTCCTCTTTCAAGGCACTTGGTGGGGGAGAGAGAGCGAGAGCGATAAAAGTTTACCTGATGGTTCTCAATCTTGGATATAATCTTGATATGCTTTCCGGCATCTCCCAGGACGCGGCGAATCTCTCGGACGTCCTCGCCGCTACGGATGAACGACGCAAAGATAATGTCCACACCCTGCTCCACGCCAAACTTGAGGTCCGCCTTGTCCTTTTCCGAAAGTGCTGGCAGGTCCACATTCGTCTTGGGGAGATTCACTCCTTTCTTGGATGAGAGTTTGCCATTGTTCAAAGCCTCTACTTTGAGGTCCTTGTCACCGACTTCGAGCACTCGGAATGACATGACGCCGTCGTCAACGTAAATGGTCTTGCCAGGCTCGAGCACTTTGGTAATGTTCTTGTAGTCAATGTACAGTACTTGATCCGTACTTGATTCCGCGTATGCTTCATCGGTTGTAAAGGTCATCTGGTGGCCAGCAGTAAACGGGACATCAACACCATCCTTCATCAGTCCTGTGCGGATCTCAGGGCCCTTGGTGTCAAGTGCGATAGCAACAGGCTTGCCTAGGGTTTCGAGACAGCTCTGGCGAGTGTTGTCAATGACCGATTTGTGGTACTCGTAGGAGCCATGGCTAAAGTTCTAATGTCACCAAACGGCGCAAGGGAGCGATTGCAATCTGGTTACTCTTGCTTCCATGAAACGCGCGCATACGCGGTTCTTTTCGTTGACCAAGTCTGCCAGGTCACTTACCATGCGCACAATGTTCATTCCCTCTTCACGAAGTGCAGTGATCATCTCAACGTTGTTCGTCTTCGGGCCTAGGTGATTTAAGCGTAGGAAGTGAAACGGCAAGACGGACGCGTTAGAAATAGGCAGCGTGCACTGCAGCAATCTGCCTCCCACACCTGTAGTCGCTTGTCGTAGACAGGAGAGAGTAAAAGCAAAAGATTACCGATGGTGCAGATAATCGAGGACCGACGGACAGCAGAAGGCTCCACGTCGATGGACAAACTCGAGACCCACTCGAGGTTGTTCATGATTGCATCGTCGCTAAAGTAGACCATGGTGGGGAGGAGGGGGTTATATGGAGGAATGAGAGAGGGCAGGAGTAGGAGCGTGGAGGTGTGAATGAGAAGAGAGTAATGAGGGTGGAAAAAGAAGGAGAAAGAGGAAAAAAAAAAAAAGCATAATGACGGGTGCGAAAGATAAGAAAAGCGGCGATGCTCTGCAGTCCGCGGGAAACTGGATCGACAGGTAGAAATGGTATCATGCATGGACCATGCACCACCATTTTTTTATTGGGTGTACTTGCAACTTTGTCAGATCCTCCTTCAGTACGCCTCCACAGCGAGGATCTCCTGCGCAAGTCCATCCACAAACGACTGGTCCGTACACTTCATCTCCACCTCGATCGTCCTGAAGCCTCCCTCGTCGTCTCCATCCTCCGCGGCGCCCTTCCTCACCTTGATCAATCCTGCTACGCGATACCCCTGCCAGCTCTGTCCAAAGAAACTCGCTGCACCGTCCACCACCTCAACAGCATGCGTGTGTGTTACTTCCTTCGTGATCTTCTCCACAGCGCCCCAAAACTGCTCGTCTTGACCCGTCGTTCCGTGTGCTAATTGCACTGTCGCCGAGCTTGTCGCCGAGAACGACTCCAATTGCTCCTGCAACACCTTGGAGAAATCGGCTCCTGTCAATCGAGGGATCGCCAACATGAACGTGGATGGCGGGACTGCAAAATTAAACTCGATCGATTCTTCATGTCCATTCACCGTGTAGAACAATGTTCCCATCACACGGAGCTCGTACCGGACCCGGCCCGAGATCAAGAGCTCCATCGGTACATCTCCCTTGCCCTGCGGCTCAATGGGGGATGATATCGAGATTGCACTTTGGTCTCCATGAGACTCACTCAAGCGAATGTCAAACGAATCCGCTAGAACCACCCGTGCGGTTGATATAGACTGCGTCAAATTGCGGTTGTGCACCCTAATGTGGATGGACACCATGGGATCGCTGGCAGGCTCATTGCCAGGGGCAATAGGTGACTCCAAACTTGACTGTGCCAGGGCAATGTCATATGTCTAATCACCAACAATGAATGATACAATGTTAGTTAGCTAGGACCATTGAACTCTGCTTTGGAGTACAAGACTGGAGCATACAACGACTCTTACCAAAGCAACACTCTCGTTCAGACCCAGTTCAATATCAGACCGTTCAGGGAATGGGACAATTACTGGGGCCTTGGACTTTTTGGATGCGGACTCCTTCTTGGGCTTTGTACCTTTGTCACTCTCCTTCTTGTCTTTCTTCTCCTTCTTTTCCTTCTTCACTGGTGCCTCCACCACAGGTTCAACAGATCGTGGTCGTACAGGTGTGGGTGAGGGCGAGGGCGAGGGCGAGGGTGATTTGGCAACAGCTGGGGGCTCAAGCATAATCAAGGCTTCTTCCTTGGCATCCGACTTTTTGCTGCTCGATTTCTTCTTCTTGTCGTCGCCTTTAGCCGCTGTGTCCTTCTTGGATCCCTTGGACTTTTTGGATTCTTTCTTGTCCTTCTTTTCCTTCTTGCCCTTCTTGTCCTTCTTCTGCAGTGCTTCAAGACGTCGACGTTGGGCGAGCTCATCCTCGTGCCGGCGAACTTCTTCTGGCTTCATGTAAGGCTGAGCGCGAGGAAGATGCTCATCCTCTCCGACAGGAATCGAGAGATCCACAGAATGGAGGGCGGATGTTTCCTGATCAAGGATTCCTCTTGTGCTGACAGTAGGTTTAGGATAGACACTACCCTTCTTCTTGTCCACCTTCTCATCTTCACTGGCCGAAAGAGTTGCATCCTCTGGCATTTCCTCTGTTGCAAACACAACAGGAACCACTGGTGGAGACCTGTCTCTCCTCTTGCTCTTCTTCTTGGATCCAGACTTTGACTTCTTTTCAAACAAGATGGGCTTCTGGAATCCATCCATATTCAACTGAACAATTGGAATTGCATCCACATCCAATTCCTCCTGACCGCCCTTCCTTGATCCCCTGGGTGGTGTAGAAGCCCCGCCGCTGCCTCCAATGTAATACGGGTCGTGTTTCTGACGCTCCTTTCTTTCAGCCTTACGCTACAGTGAACAAAACGGAATTGTAAGCGTGAGATTTTGATCATCTTTAAATAATCGCATCCCTGTAACCTGTTTCGACATTCTTACTTTAGCTTTGGCATCATCCAAACCGTCTGCCGAGTCCTCTTGATCACGACCCTTCTTGCTCTTCTTGCTGGACTTTCCAGCTGGAGATCCTTCACCGCTCCAGCCATATCCATACGACGAGTCGCGCTCGTTCAAAAAGTCGTCCTCTTCTTCCGACGACTCGGGTTCTGGATCCGGGACAGGCTCATGGATCCATGTGTCTAAATCCAGTCCTTCGGGCACCGGAACTTTCTTTTGAGCCTTGGGCGCCACTGGGTTGAGTTCCTGATGGAAGAATAAAGGATAGAGAGATCCGAGCAACAATGGGGGCTTTGGCAGGATGGGAGCAAACGACATCGAGTTTTCGATCTTCAGCGGGGTCCTTGGCACATGCTCTGCAATGATGTTCAAAATGACGCTAACGTTGGAAGCCTGCAATACCATGAAGATGGGAGAATCAGTATTTGGCCACTCGCTGACGACAATACAGTCATACCAGGCAATGGCCATGCTACAACAGCATCGCTTGTGATGCTACGTACCCTCTCCTGAACCTCCAGATCAGGGCTACGGCTAAAAGTTTCTTCAACTCCCTCACGGAGAGAATCGACGGTCGTTACGAGAGCCTGTCGTGTCTCCTCGTTCCAAGAGTCCTGCAGACTGTTCATCCAGAAAGCAAAGATCTTCAAGATACTCTGCAAATACGTTGCCTGGATAGCTGGATCCAGTTTTGCGGTCGACTTTTGCGATAGCAGCTCCAATGCTTCCTCCGGCGAGTCGAGCAGCGAACAATATTCTCCTGTCAACCATGCAGCTGCCAAGAGCACCATGGAGTTTGCGTTCTCTGGATTCTCGGGTTCTGTCAGCCTTGTATCAGCGAGCATACGCATCTATTAAATAGTAAGGGGGTGGTTAGAGTCATGTTATCATCTTTAAAGACGTAGACAGTAGTCTAACACTTACCATCAGTTGGACAGAGTAGGATCGAACGCTCTTGACACGAACTCCAACATCCACGAACTGCTGCATCAGTGAGCTACCAACATTGACTCCTGCAACATTCGTGACATCCGAAAGAACAGCCAGATACCACTCAAAGTTCGAGACATTGGCGTACGAATTTTGAGAACAGATAAAGATGATCCTTCGAATAATATCGGCGCGGTAGGTTGGGTCCATCAAAGCTGCTGTTGCAGAGCCATTGTTAATAGAAGAGTGTTCGCCTTCGTTGGACGGCAAGAGATGAGTGATCAAGCGCTTCACAATCTCTGTCAAGTTCTTCTTGTTGGCCATTCCAACGATCAAATCCAGTGCCCTCATGCGAATTGAAATGTCGGGATCATCAATACACTTTAGAATAATATCCTTGTGTTCTCCCACGAGGTGAGGGTGTGTGGGAAGAATCTTGGTCAATGCAAGGAGACCAATGTACTTCACTAGAGCGTTTAAAATAGACCCTGTTAACACCCAGACCGCTTAGCATATCATGCCTTGCGCTATTGAAGCCAATTGTCTGCTTACAGTTTTGGTCCTGATCCTCCAAAAAGGTGCGGAGTTTGGTGACGCAGGTTGCCGCCAGCATGTTGGCGTTCTCTGCATTGCTTCCCGATCCAGTGGTGGCCAGCATACCTCCCGCGATGACAGTGTGGATACATTCGTAGAGCAAAGACAATGCCGGGGTCGTTTGAATAATGTTCGTCAAAGGTGGTAGCAGCTTCTTTGTCAATCGAGGCTCAAAGGGTGTCAAGGCCGCGAACTAGATCCCGAGAAATCGTCCATAGCATCAATGTCAGCATTCTTTCGTATGACTCTTGTAAAGGGTAATCATCGCCGTCCACTATCGTAAGGTGTACATACCAACTTGATGATCTTGATCAACATCCAGTTATTAGAAGATGTAGTCAAGAGCTTGAATAGCTGAGGGGCAAGAGACAGGTAGTTTTTAGGATTCCTTCGCGCCAGCTCACAAACGACATTCACAGTAGCGGCCACGACAGCTATTCAAGGTGAAAAATGAAAATGTCCAATACACGGTTAAGCGATGGCCCGTAGTCTGTAGTTTTTCATCAACATGGGACTGAACTTGATACCGTACATGGGTCTGGGTCCTCTAATCGATCCTTCAGGCGCGCAAAGCTGAGTCGTAAGCCCTCCGGATACTTGAGGAAGACCTTGTAAAGAACAAGGACAACCTTTTTGCGTACAATGGGGCGAGAATGGTTCAACATGGACACCAAATCTGCACAGAGGTCGCGTGCAAGGTCCGGTGTGAGGATGTGCGAGAGTCCATTGATGGCGATGCCGATTTCACTTGCATTGGAAGACGCAAGATCCTATGAGCAGAAGGACAAATTGAGCTGTTAAAAGGCTGTGGACGTTTTGGTTTTCATACTGGAAGACACGCATCGGTACAAAGTGGCAATGGAGCGTACTTTTTTGATCAAATTAGTTGTCAGCATGAGCACGTCTGTCTCCTGGTTGAATGACTGGATCGCCCCAAGGTATCCAATGCCTTTGTACAAGAACTTTGGTGAAGACATGACCTCGACAACATGGAAGGACGCCCATGACATGTCGTATCCCAGCATTTGCAGCTACAGATGAAACAAGTTGAGATGAGTGTCCAAGAAGAGGGGCAGGATACATGCAACTTGCAACGGACGGGTGTCAATGACCAGCTAACAAGACAGGCCACAGCAACTCACATAGGTAAGCTTTGCAATAGCCTGCGTCTTTAGGTCAGGGTCGTTGCGGCGTAGCTCCTGTCGGATATCGGTGATCTCCTTGGCGATGTAGCTCTGCTCATTCTTCTTGTTCTGACGGATACCCCGAATCAGGTCCGTCAGAGAATGAGAGAAGAGACCGTTCATGCTACTGAGGTTCATGGCGTGTCAGTGATCGCTGCTGGTGGACGGGGATGAGCAAGAGGGCCAAGTGTGCTTCTGTTTCTGCAGGTGCTTCCTGACAGGTGAACGACTGGGGCAACAGAGAGAGAGTCGCTTCCGTCAAAGTGCCGCTTGGTGTTTGTTGTCCTGAGGTGAGAAGCGAAAGAAGGGCAAAAGGGATGTGTGCAGGTGCAGGTGCAGCTTGCAAAGAGAACACGTCGAACTTTCTGCCTCTGGTACCCTTAACAACTTCCGCACAGCAACTCGATGAATTTTTTTTTGCTCACGGCATCCCTCCTGCAACACAGCCCTTTTTAATCGTCAAAGTAGAGAACTGTAATGAACCTTTGTTTTCTCATTCGCTACCAATGTTCCTCGCCCTCTGTAGACTTGGCCATCACACCGTTGATCTTGAGAAAAAATATCACAGTAGCGCGGGAAAACATCAAGTTGACTGGAACCGACCAAATGCTCTCCGAGTCCGCCTTCGCGTACAATCCCGCGTTCCATCCAGAGACCCCAGGACACGCCTTTCTTCTTGGCACACGGACGCGACTCTAGACATCCGTTGACACGGTCCGGTTCCTCGGATGATAAGCCATTGGATCCAGTTCTTGACCACCATAAACAGGCCCTCCCACAATAAAGGATCCCTCTCACCGCACCAGAGAAGGTCCATGGTAGAGGTTACCTTGGAGCTGTGTCTTAGGAAGGTTCAAAGGACAAAGGTAACAAAGTGGCCACGAGTGGGGACAGCGAAGAAGGTGAAGAAAGAGACAGCGAAGGAATTTTAAAAAGGGGTTGCACCTTTGTTCCATTCCATGTCCCTGCAAACAAGATTTCTCACAACCTTTCGCTTGTGAATGATACATGCCTCCCTCTGTTATGCCATCAAAGACGATCGCCTCCAGGCATACCTTACGGGTGCTGCCACCGCTGAACAAGTTCATCACCACACATGCTCAAGAACAAATACACATCGCAGATCAGAGGAAAACATGCCGACTTTGAAGGCGTCTTCTCCAAACAAGAAGCCGACAAGTTGGCGTCCCACCATCCCCTCACGATATGACTCTTTGGTTCACTTGGCCCCGTTTGTAACACGTTGCAGTCAGCATTCCTCCTCCTTCACATCATCAAGAACTTTCAAGGATTCTTCCGCTATTCCGAATCGACAACCAGGAACTCCATCTTTTTGGATAGATCACTCTGTCCTTGTGTCCTGGACTCAGCAACATGGCCATCCTTGCTCCCTTTTACTCACGACGCACAATCTCTATCAACAACCCACGGCACTGCAGTATTTCTGTTGCGAAACCCATGCGTGCTGCACGTGTGCAGGAAACTTCGTCCGAATGTGCAACTTGAAGTGATGACAAACAATGCAATGCTGCACTTTGCTCCAACATTGTTTTTTCTTTCTTCTAGTCCCATCTCATCTCCATTTCCGTTCTCTAACTATTGTAAGGCCAATGTTGCAAATTGAAGTAACAGAAATGGCCATCTTCTTCGTCTAACAGAGCACACTGGTTGATTCCAGCTCAAATGCAGGCCCCAATCTATGTCGCGGACAATCCACTTGGAGACCCTACCGTTCCTTACGATCCAGCATGGATGGAAACAGTGAATGGCCGACACATCGTGTCTATGCAATTGCCGGGTCTAGTCCGCGCGGAACCAGAACGCTTCTTATTCGAACAACCACAAGGACATAGGGTGTTCGATGTCAATGATATCCCAACGTGCGAAAAAATACCGCTCTCGACAAACCTTTTCGCTGCACAGCTGATCATTAACAGGCTCAAGTCATCAGAGAGAAACGTCCACGAGGGTTGGATACTCTTTAAGGACTTTGGCCTCGTAACACCCCATGGCGTCAATGCTATGCAGAGGATTCACCGGGTCATCGAGTTTTCACGCAACATTCAATCGCTGAACGCCTGGTTGGGAACTACCGGCGGCGCATGGACCGAGTTGCGCCACGAACTACTTGAGGCAACTGGCATCATGTACCGTGTGTTCTCGTCCTACAAGGATGTGTGGGTCTACATTAGTGACCTGTTTACCCTCAAAGGCGAGGGTTGGCTCACTGGCGCGTTGTTGGACTCCGTCACAGACATGTTTATGGTCCAATACGGTCACACAAATGGCTTCATGATCCTTCCCAGCAATGCTATACCAGGATCGAGACGCCTTGCAGAGGTCGCAACCGTACTGAAAGAGCATGCGGATCAGGTAGCGAAATTAGAAAGGCGTGCCCAAGAACAGTTGGAGGCCAAGATGTTTGCGATCGTTAACACGGGTAACCATTGGGGTGTCCTGTGCGTTGATTTCACCAACCAAACCATCCTATTTGGCCATTCAACGGATCATGGTACCACACTGCGATTGGATGGCAATGTGCTGATGAATGTTCAACAATGGCTTCGTGGCTGTCAAGTCAATCCAGAAACGTGGAAAAAAGGAACGACTCGATGTCCCACAGCAACCTCAAGGACTAAGTGGGTCATGTGGAATCATTGCTGTCAACACCATCGAACGATACCTTGATCCCACAATTGAACGATGGACGCACCAAAGATCTGCTCACCATCGTCTCCGGTACTTGGCCCTACTCACAACACCATTCAATGTAAGGTTAATGCAGGACCTACTGAGGTTATGGTTTTGAAATCGCAGTGAATGACTCTTATCAAACTTGTTGGCCTTAGGACCACGGGCTCTCCAACTTGATTGAGGGCCTTTCTCTCAAGTGTAATGACCAGGTTGCACCTGGACACAAATCTTTTGTCCAACTGAATGTAAGATCAGTCTGTTCAATGGCAATACTCTTTCTAAACCCGGTTGTTCTTGTTTTAACAAGTGAGCAATTCTTTCAATATTATGACCTAAAGACCTGTGAACGGCCGGACCCAGAAGGCTCTGAAGCTGATGAGGAAGTGACTGATCAAGAGTTTTCCAGGCAAGCCGATGTAAGTTCTCTTGGCTGTGTTGTTTGGATGCGCCCATAAACTGTTATCCTTGTCTTGACAAAGTCGTTGGTTCAATAGAATCCGCTAAAGCGGAGTAAGGAACGGATCTCAGGAAAGGCCAAGAGAAGACGTCTCCAGTGCTTTAATGCAGCTAGAGCAAGATGGGACGCAGGTACGTCTTTATTATCCTGTTGACTGCGCGCGATCCTTACATGGAAAAATAGAATACTGACTTGACTTGGATCAACGATACATGTAGTCAAACAACCTAAGGACACAGAGGTCATTCAACCTCAGCTGAATTGGCAAGACGTCCTGCCGTCTTATGCGAACGATGATACAAAACTCCGTGTATTTTACCGAGGAGATTCGAGGACCACTAGATGGCGCAATGAAACAAAAATTCGCCAGTTTCAAGCTTCCATTGTCAGTTCGTGTCGCAAGCTGGATGAGTTCTTTAGACCGACAATGGATAGGACCAATCAACTAGAGAAGCATCGAAAAGACGACCGGCAGTGTGGCGAAGGTCAGCAGTTTCAGAACGAAGGTGGTGAATGGGAAGAGGAAAACGGGAACGATAACGGGAAAGTCAACGAGAAAGATAACGAGATCGAGGGACAGAGCCGCCGTTGGAGGCGGAAGCTCGAAGACGACGCCCTTTCAGGCGAGTCAGGAAAGATGCTACTGGAAAAGTTGAAAAAGCATATGAAAACCTTGAAGTCGGTCAGCAAGCCACACCATGAGCGGTTCTATATTGTGCGTCTCTACCTTCAAGGGCTCCAGGCAGATTACAAATCCTTCCAGCTTCGCCTCTTCATTGCAGAGCTCCATGGGAGAGGACGCTGTTTCGCTGGGACTATCAGGAAATGGGCCATCGAGTATATGGAGAATGGAACCATCTCAAAACCGAAAGGCTCAGGTTCGAGAAGCCTCCTCACCCACGAGCCCCTGAGAAAGAGTATCGAGGACTGGTTATCTTCGGACATGAAATGTGCTGTGACTCCACGATCTTTCATGGAAAAGGTTAACGGTCTCCTTGCTCCTTACGAAATTAATATGGATACCGCAAGGAGATGGTTGCTCAAGGATTTCGGCTGGGTGATGTCGAGGAACAGAAAGGGTATTTACCACGATGGCCATGAAAGAGAGGATGTAGTCCGGTACCGGAAAGAGTTCCTGGAGAGAATGTTGGATATTGAGCGGAGGATGACCAAGGAAAAAGGCATTCTTCCTCCTGACCTTTCCGAAGGTGAACGTCCTCTCATCTTTTACACCCACGATGAGTCTACGTTTGAAGGCATTGATCAACCCAAATATGTCTATCATCCGCCAAACCGACCCCCGTTATACAAGAAAAGTAGCCGACTCCCAATAATGGTTAGCGAATTCATGTCAGAAGTCGATGGTCCTATCAAGGAAGTCCACAAGGTCCTGAAATACGGCACAGATCGCGACGACGAATATTGGACTGGAGCAGGGTTCGCCAACCAATTTAAGAGCCTTGTCGACTACCACAAGAGAACGAATCCGGAGTATGACGCTGTTGTTGCCTTGGATAACGCCGCCATCCACTCGAGTTTTGCTGCAGATGCTCCAAGGGCCTGTATGATGACCCTGAGGAATAACGGATCTAGCCCGTATCGAGCAAACGGATTGTGGTGGTACGACAGGAACGGCGAGCGCGTAGAGCAATCGTATACTTTCGAGGACCGAGATGGTAACGATATCCCCAAAGGCATGAGGACGATCCTGCAGGAACGGGGAATCGAGACGAAGGGGCTTCTTAAAAAGTGCAAAATTTGCCCTGTCCTAGCCGACAACACAATGGAGCCGTCATGCTGTGTATTCCAGATACTCGACCATCAGCCCGACTTCATGGCAGCAAAAACCATGGTGGAACAAGCGATCGAGGGCCACTCAGAGTTCGAGATCATCTACTACCCAAAGTTCCACCCTGAACTCAACTTTATCGAGATGTACTGGGGCAATGCCAAACGCAACATTAACAGCTGCCGTATGAAAGAATGGGAAGGAACAGTTGTCAAAGCGTTGGATTCGGTAACGATCGATACAATCAGAGCATATGCTGGGAGGGCATTCCGATACATGCAACGATACCGGGAAGGCTTGACTGGTGTCGAAGCAGAGCATGCCATGAAGATATATATAATCCTATGAGTAGCAGGCACCAGTGATTAACATTCATTTCATTCAGTGCACTTTTACTTTGGGACGACGATCAGAAGCACGTACCATAACATGAATGAGGACATCAAGATCGTCCGATTTGAGGAAGGTTTCGAGTTCCTTCACATTCGTTGGAATTGATACCTCGCGGAGAAATTGTGACACGTATATGTTATCATCATCTAACTTGTAGAGGCAGTGCAACTTTCCTTTCCACCCTATGTCATTGGAACAAGTCGTGAGAACTCAGGAACTCAGATACTGGCAATGTAAGTCTCAACTTCACTCAGATACCTTCAAACGTCATAAAAAGGATACTCATCCTTTTGCCCGTTTTTTGCTTAGACCACTCCATAATAGCCCTGTTTATCCGAATGTCTGTTGCGAGTTGCATCCTGAATTTGACAGATTCAGGCGAGCCCAGCTTGAACTCGAAGTTGGCGAGTTCTAAATCTCCATCAAAGAAAAGGAGATCGACCTTTCGTCCACTGGATCCCGTATCCTTGTAATATGCATTCTGGGCCTCCCTCACATATTGCGTTGACAGGCACCAACGCTCGCCGCTATTACATGTCGCGGTAAAGGAGACAGTTAAACTCAAGACTATCCAAAAGAAAGCAGCCCTCGTTCGTTGAGTTTACCTCCTCATATATACGGTAGACCCATCCAGGAGGAAGTTGCAGACAAGCTTCACATGTCCGACGACATCTGCCTCGGCAGGGCCTAGGTTGCCAAATGGCAGACGCTTCGCAAATTTGCAGCTTCAAACCAAGAACAGAAGAACAGACAATGTCAGTCGCCCACTATGCTTCGACAACAAAGAGGAAAAACAAGTCAACACCTTACATCATATCTAGGGCATCGAGAACGTTGGTCTTATGCGGATCCTTCTTCATGCATTTCTGCCGAATAAGTGGGAGAGCATCAATGAGCTGTGGAAGTCCTCCTTTCAAGTGATCTAGGTAAAGCTTCCTTATAGGCATGGTAGAGGGCTCAACAACCAAGGTGAATGCTGCCTTGGCCTTCTCTACAAACTCTTTCCCACATAGAGACTCCACATTCTCGCTCTCGGTGTTCAGCGTGGCTGAAAGCGCAACGCTGCGGACGAAAAGGAAGACGAAGTTATGTTAGCAATTGGTCCAAATAGGGCCTTCCGAACAGACGAGGTAGCATTATTGATTACCCTGCATCCTTCTTGTACTTCTCGTGCTTGGTCTCATCGAAGCGCTTCAAGTAATGGAGCGCCTGGTTGAAAAGGACTTTGAGACCCGGTGTGAGGCCACTGTCCCCCTTCGCCTCCTCCTCATCCGGTCTCTGGGTCTCCGTGCCGTTTTTCCGGTGCTAACAATTAAAGAATAAAAATACACCTCTTCAATTAATGCAATAGGATAGCCATAATCT
>Ga0247824_10001057_pt1 | contig 14709 bp, 17 predicted proteins | sample 13C_PalmiticAcid_FD_194412 | JGI IMG/M metagenome (GOLD analysis project Ga0247824, IMG submission 194412) | Soil microbial communities from agricultural site in Penn Yan, New York, United States - 13C_PalmiticAcid_Day48 | ecosystem: Environmental > Terrestrial > Soil > Agricultural land... | reverse complement strand
GCTTGCAAGTGGGGGGTTGGTTGGACTGACGGACACATGCAGTTTTGCCTTTTTCTTCTTCTCTGGGGGATAAGCATAGCATAACATGGTGTCGTGTCTGGTGTGGCGTGGTGTTGTTGAGCGGAGGGGCTGAGTGAGTCAGTCAGGTTTAGGGGGTGAATTGGAAGAGGAGTCATCAACATGGTCACGAGTTGGTTCGTTCGGCTTAGTTGGGAGATGGCGCAGTCATGATGCATCACGAGTTTGGTTCGGCGTAGACTGAAGGTAGATCGATAGAGACGTGTGTTCATCAAGTGGTGAGACTTGGGAATGGCCTCAGCTGTCTGTCTGTCTGACAGGCCTGTGTGGTTTGGTTGGTCATTCTTGTGGCGGCGGTTCGTAACCATGACAATGAGATGTATGTATCGTAACTGAGGTGGTCATGTTGTGAGATGGATGACCTGGTGGGGAAGAGTTTGCCTGGTCAGGTTGTGGTGGGTGGCGCCTCAGTGCGTGTAATCTTTCTGCAGTTTCTTTTCCCAGTGTTGCACTGTCTTTGGTAGGTATGTACGACTCAGGTGTTGTTACATTGTCATGAATTACTCAGTTTGGGTTTCCTGGTTCCGTATGCAGGTGAGCATCGTTGTTGATTATGTTATATGTACAGTAAGTAATACATGAGTGTTTGTGCTGTGCCCCCTTGGCTGGGCGGTTCGAGTATTTGCTCCTCTGCCAGGCGCGGTTTGGTTTATGGATTGACTCCCTTCATCCAATGTTGGCTTGCTTATTGGGCCTTGTGTATTTACACCACAGACTGTGGGTTCTATATTGGCAATTGCCGTGTCCACGCCGTTGTCTTGGTGGCACGACAGTACGGGATGCACTCAGCCAGAGGGGGTTGACGTTAGGTATGGATACATGGCAGACAGCATCGGGACCCAGGTTGTAGGCGCTAGCTTGTGAAGGAGGCGGAACTTGATGCTGCACCTGCTGTGGATGCTCTTGAGACAAAACAGAGATGTTGGTGGTGGTTGGTGTCTACGGCGGCACAGATGCACGGCGACCAACCCCTTTTTGGCTGCGACAGCATCCGACGACAGCGTCGTTACTGATCATCCTGCAGTCAAGAAAAATTGAGAGGATTTCTGGTAGACGTGAGAGGAGTGCGAGACCCACGGACTTGAGAGGATTTAGCCTCGGAATCACAACATGCCATCAGATGATTCCTCACAGGCGCCTGTGAGGGACGCCGCACCCACGACCAGGGCTGGCAAGCCATCCATTCATCACTATGACAGCCAGCGGCGGACGACAGGCGGATTGATGCACATCGGTGGCTCAGGATGTAAAACCCGGTTGAACAGGGAGGTTGGTCAGAGGGACAGCCGAGCTTCACTCCCTCGCCGCACTGCGCCGCCTCCGCTTGTTCCCACCATCCATCCGCCGCCCGCCTTTCCGACCTCATGGCCGGGTTGGCCTCAGACAGCGGCCGACTGGTGAAATCAGACGATATCTCACTTCTGTACAGATGGGGGAACTTTGCTTCTCCGCAGTGTGAATGGAGAGACTGGCCGCCAGGAGGCACAGTACCCTACCGTGTCGGTGGCACAGAAAAACAACCAGCGTCCCACGACAGCCAGGCGGCCTGGTCTGCCCAGTTTCGTACGCCTGGCAAGTCGGTCTTGCCCTGTCAAGACCGAGAAACAGGGCCTGCCTGCCTGCCTGAGCCCCGAGAAACTGAATGATGGGATGAGAACCGGCGACTTCACCCCCCTCCGTTGCTCCAACACAGCAGACGGCTCCGGGCAGACAACGAACGCACCCGCCCGCGAGGCCGTCTCACCACCATCACAATCACCGTCATAACCAGTGTCACCGCATCACCCATCGACCAGCCGCCTGCCTGCCTGCCTGCCTGCCTACCTGCCTGCCTGCAGCAGTAACTGCATTGAGTTGCAGTGAGTTCCCGATCTCCCTCCCACCACCAACCACCACTGGACAGAACTATTCCTCGCAAGTCCAACCCCCCCAAACCTTCCGAACCGTTCATCGTACGAACCGCCTGCACATCCTCACTCCCCAACCCTGCCGCCTGTACGCCTTGCACGTACAACAGCCCGGGTGCCAGCAGGCAAAACACAGGCCACAAGGCGAGCGGCGAGGAGGGATGATCAGGGAGGAGGGAGGTAGAGGAGGTAGGTTTCAGTTGACGCCGTGCCCGTCCTGCGCAACGCGCCGCGAGGATGTATACCATTCAGAGTAAACCGGCGGCTGGGCGTTTGGACCGGGCATCGGTCAGATCCCGTGCCCTGCGGCTCGGTTTGGTTTTGGTGCCGCAACGGGTGGTTGGGTGCTGGGGTGGGTGTAACTACTAACTCACTAGCTGGGCGGTCGGTTGGGTCCGTTGTCGAGTTTGTTCGGTCTGGTCTGGGGTGTGGCGCGGTGAAGGGAGAGTCATAAGGCGGTTTACACCGGTTGGTTTGGTGGTTGTGGATAGTGTGGGCTGTGCCACATATGGCAAGTCTGAATCCGACATGGCTGTTGATACCAACAGTTGAACTGAGATCGGTTGACTGAAGACCGAAAGCCGAAGAGGGAACCTCTTCCCTGGGAACGTGGTCGGCCATTGCTTCGAGCTTCCTCAGCGGTGTCCAGCCATTCCAGAGAACGGTGAGACCTTTTGGCGCCGTGGCTGCCTGTTCAAAGAGCCTGGTCGAGGCTGGAGGGCGAGGGTGGAAGGCGTCAGGGGGCAAAGGGGTCGGTCTGGCTCCCCGGCGCACATGACGCTCAGCTCGATATCGAAGGATTCAGATGACGCATGCTATTTGGTCTTACAATGTTGGGATCTTTGGAGGTTGCATGTGCAGTGTTTGATGACTCGTCCATCGTCGTCTGTGGATACGGGGGTGTGCTTCGCCGTTCGCTTCCAACAACGATACGCCGCGGGAAACAAGACGGCTTCTTCATAGATTCAGATCGTCAGACAGGCCTGCCAGAGCAACCGTCTGGAGCGATGCTCGAGGGATTAACTGCGGAGGAGTGGCGGATTCCCCGCGTTCTAGATCGGCAGACCACCGGGGATCGGCGGGACCGGGGTCGGAGCTGGTTCCACTTCCCGGCCCTATCTGGCGGCTCATCTCCGTGTGTGGGATCCACATCTCCGGAGGTGGCGGGACAGTGATGATCAATCGGGCATAGTTGTTGATTGCAACATGTTCACCATCCCATCCTCTCCTCGTTGGCTGCTTGGCTGCCTGCAGAAAACAAGTGAAACTCGGGGATCCTTCTAGAAAAGATGCAAGATCACCTGGACTCGACAGTGACGATGGGCGTCGACTCATCAGCAACATGCCATTGATGACTCCGTGCCCCGACTCGTCGAACTCGCTTGGCACTGTCTTGTTTCGTCACGGTTTCTCGGCAGGCTGAAGCCAAGGGTTCCTCATTAAGATCGGCACCGACAGGGCTTCAGAGGGCCTCGCTGGGACCAGGACCCCAAGATCGGGACAGGGATCGAGGGTGTGAGCGTCATGGAGCGATGGTGCAGAGACCCGCGCCTGCGAGCCGAGCGGTGCATCATGGCACACATGGGTCTGGTGTGACTGGCGGCGTTTGAGGAGCGTCTTGTGGCAGCGGAGGACCCCAGCGCGGCCCAAGTCATGATGTTTCCATTCCCGTGTAGATCCATTCAGCATCCACTCTCGCGGCAAGCCCGGGGCGCCCATGGACTGCTGCGGCCGATTCGGCAGATGGCGGTCCCCTGTGGTGTGCATAACTGTGGGCCGGATCAGAAACACTTCCCGCCGGGACCCAGCGGTTGTATCCTCACATAGCACGGATCAACCCAGGGCCGGTGCAAGAATAGCAGGGCAGTGGACAACCAACCGCATCGCAGGATGGACAGAGGCTCGATAAAGGTTGAGTGATGGGGTCGGGTTGACGTAGTAATGCGCGTGATATCGAAAGTGATCGGCCGTTTCTTGTCTCACACAGCCCGCAGAGGCTTCTCGAAGCTGAAGTCAGCCTGTCAGGAGGCAGCATCTCCCTTCGGCAGTCGACACAGTGAAAACCCGCGATCTGATGGATCACACGTCTCCGCCCACGGTACTGTGCAGTCTGTACATTCCTCTCCTCTGTAGCCGCTGATGATGCGGCGGCCCGATGTCCAGGCCTTCCCGATCCGCTGGATCCAGGGATGCTGCATGTTCAGCCTCTGGGTCTCGAGAACGTTAACCGCCCACGGGCCGGATGGAGCGGCCGGAAAACGAGGCCTGGAGAAGAACACGGGGTGCGAGTTCCCAGGTTAGACCGTTGGCCTGAGGTCCTGAGGACTCAACGAGATGCAGGATGAAATTTGAAGGAGAGGGTCTGACGCAGTTGGTAAGAGCGATGTGACCCTCAGGCCACCGGTTCTGGGAAACAGGAAACAGCAACGGTGGCTCGTCTGCAACTGCCATATTGCCACTGTGCGAGGCAGCGAGCACTTTGTGCATTTGCACGGAGAGAACGTTGCAAGATGGACTATTGATTGGCCCGAGATTGGCTGATTGGCAACCTGGAAATCAGCAACCAGCTGCGCGCCCCTCTGTGACCCCTGCACGCAGTTGCAGCGGGCGGCCACCAGGGGGCAGCTTCGCCCCACAGGTGCTTCGGTCAGACACAGGCCCGTCGAATCGATGTCATTGCGAGGCGGCGGGCCAATGCACGCAACGTGGGGCAAAGGAAGTCGCCAAACCCTGCCATGGGGCTGGCTCTTCTGCAAACTGCACCACGGGTCCAATCCTGGCGCCAAGCACCAAACCCGCCCGGACTTTCGATACTTGTCGCTGCCTCGTGGTGTGGTTGCGGCCTGAAACTGGGAACTTGTCTGGAAAGAGAGGCGACCTTACCTATCCTTGCGTGGGCTCGCTGTGCAGAAACAACAACAGAAGCAGCCTGCAAGCAATCCTGGACCATCCCTCGATTCCCTCTTATCTAGTCCCGGCGCTAGGAGCCAATCCCGCGGCAGGTTCCAGGTTGCAAAGAAAACAAACCAAGGTCTGGAGCACCGCAGAGCCCACTGAGCCCACCGAGCCCACAGTCAAACACTCCACTACCCGGCGGGAACTTGGATCGGTTTTCGGAGGGATTCCAAGCGGCTGTGTCGGTTGCCCGCTGTCTGTGCAAGACACGGGCGAGAGGGCAAAGCATGGACCACGCCGCCATCGCTAGCCTGGGACAGCAGGAAGGGCTATCGATTGCTTTGGCCGCTTTCTGGCTCGAGCCTGGCCGATCCCCCGGGACCCAAGATTCCCATGGGCCATGGGGGGTTCGCCAGTGTTAGCGTTTCCGCTGGCGTGGTTTGCCGAGCCGCTAGCACGTCTCTTGCCCACGGACTCACCACGCCCGGGACGACAAACTTCCATCGTGGCGTTGTCACGGTGGGCTTGGTCTTGTGGCCAGCGGCCGGGCTGGGGCATTGCCCGCCCAAGTCACGCATCAACGCCAAACATGGACATGAGCAAGCACTCTTCTGTCAGCTCTGGGATCAAAATCTACCGACTCGTGCTTGCTTGGCTCGGTCTTGGGCCTGCGGTGGTTGGACTGCTGACGGGCAACACTTTATCCATATTGCGGCCTGTGCCTGTTGCCTCAACACGGCATGCGCCCTGCTGGGACTGCAACAAACAAAGCGACTCGCCCATCTCACAGGCTCTGCAGTGCACCAGGCCAGGCTGCCTGTTACCCACCGGTTACCCACCGCCGACCGACGCAATGCAATCGCCCACTGAAGAGGAGCGGCTGCTGATCTGCAGAAACAAACGGCTCATGAATCACCCCTCAGACCCGAGGTGTGGCAGCCAATCAATGCCGTCTCTGGCAAGCCGGGCGAAGAGCTGCTGGCTCAGACAACACCACCCCAAGAGACAGTTTCGGAACTCCAGATCCCAGCCGGGCCCAGCTGCACGGCGAGCCCAGCTGCTGAACACCGCTGGAACTTCGCCCTTCCCACGCCACTGTTGAGCGGGTCTTCATGCTAAGAAAGTTGTTCTCTGCGGAGCCTGATTACGAATGGCACTTGACTCGAACTTCGCCTCTCCCGTCATCGGTCATCATTCCGACAGGCCCGCGCTCACACTTTCGTGTCCAGATGCCCTCTTGCTGGGTCAGGAGAGGGTTCCGCCGACTCCAGCCGCTGCCTCAAAGCGGCCGTTGCCAAACAAAAAAGAAGCAACTCAGGAGCTGCTTGTCACGGGGCCTCGCTTCATCGACTTGCCCGGATTTCGACCCACCACTCGGCTCTCTGCTTTGTGCTCTCGGCCCACCCCTCCTCATGAGACCCAAGGCAAACTTGCGCACCCCACCTCCCGCGTCGTCCTGGGCCCTGCTTGGCTGGACGGGCTCCCGGTGGATCGAATGGCATGTGGGGCGAGGGGGGATGTGTCTGATGAGCAATGGTGTGAGCAACCGAGGAGGCAGTGACACACAAGGTGCTGTGTGAGTGGGCGGGAGTGTGTCAGCCCAGTCCCTCCTCGTAATCACACATTGCTCTCCGGCGGGCGTGCGTGATTAGCGCGAAGGCATCGAGCCCATTTTTTCTTGGCCACAAGGGGCCACCCAGCAGGGCCGCCCAGCGACCCGCCCTCGCCGCCACACACCGTTTCCACCCACACCATCCTCCTTCCGAGCTAGCGCCGCGCACCCAAGATTAAGAATAGGATGGCGCATTGCAATTCCACGGCTCTCCAACAGCAAGGATGTGTTGGCCTGTGCCAGTCAGGGCAACCAGTACGTACCCTGTCGAGCTCTGTTAGACCCACAAGTGCGGCACCCCTGCCGCCCTCTGGGCAATGAAGAGGCGCATCAAGACCTGGGCCCCGTCTGACAAGGGCCCTCTGGGGCCAATCAAGCCACGCTTGCCGGCGAAACCACGCAATTCGAGGGCGGGCAAGGGGGGCAAGGGCAAGGAAGGCATTCGTGCCCAGAGAGAACGGGGCGGCGGAGTGAGCCAGTCGTGTCGAAGACATATCAACGATCTTCCAGCCCGCATCACTGCTGATGCCTCACTCCCACCGCCGACCGCCTCTTCTTGACTCTCATTAAAACTGCCCTTTTTCCTCCTCTTCCAAGTCTTCCCCATCTGGTTCCTCTCCTGAGCCAGTTGTTGTGGGAGCCCCTTCCGGTCAAGTCGCCCCTTTCCCGTCCTCGCACCGTCCCCCGGCCATCTGTGGGACCCTTCTCTTCTCCCGTTGACGCCCAACCACCGTCCACACCACGGCTTCACTGGCTTGACTCGTTCACTCGAGCTCACCTTTGTTGCGAACCCGGATTCAAGACGTCCACATCTTGAACTCAACCCAGGAACTTCCGAAGCCAGCCTTTACAGGGACAAAGGGAACCTTTCCTGGATTCGCCCTTTTTTGGTCAAGGACACTGCCAAGGATCCGTTTCCTCTACTTGCAGTGTTGTTTCCTTTTCCTCTCTCTCTGTCTCTCACTCCGCCCCTGGACTTTGCATCCAACCGGAACCCCGGTAGTTTTCCACCTCGGCCAAGAAAACCCTTCGACAGGAGAAAGTGCGTCAGGAGCGAAGGCCAGATCATGCAGCATGTTTCAGTGTTCGGATACCCCACTCCGCCAGCATCACCAGCATTCGGCCAGCCGTGTGGCATCCCGAGCCAGCACATCGTCGTCCCACAGCCCTGCCTGCCCCGGTTCGCCCCGGTGGCCCCAGAGGAGAGGTTAGGGCGGTTCATCACCGGCTCGCTGCAGCTCACGGGCATCGTGGGCACCGGCGCGTACGGCGTCGTTTACTCGGCCGTCGACACCAAGACCCATGTCCGGTATGCCGTCAAGTGCCTCAGCAAGTTCAACGCCGATGGGACACCACTGGACCGCCGCCAGGTCGCCTTCCAGACCAGGGAGATCAGGTTGCACTACCTCGCCTCGAGCCACCGAAATGTGGTCTCGATCCTGAAGATCATCGACTACCTGGACTGCATCTACGTTATCTTGGAATACTGCCCCGAGGGTGACTTGTTCTACAACATCACCGAGCGCGGGCAGTACGTGGGTAAGGATCAGCTGGCCAAGAATGTCTTCCTCCAGATCCTGGATGCCGTGGAGCATTGCCACAGCCTGGGGATTTACCACCGGGACCTGAAGCCGGAGAATGTTCTCGTCTCCGACGGGGGCGAGACTGTCAAGCTGGCAGACTTTGGCCTGGCCACCTCCACCGAGCGTTCCGAAGACTACGGCTGCGGTTCGACCTTTTACATGTCTCCAGGTAGGTTTTCGATATCCCGAGCGTCCCCTCCCTTTTCCCCCCTGGCTCCGTCCGGCCCACGGATTTTTTTACTCTGCTGTTTTCTGTACCCTCTCCAGCCCTCCCAACACCCCCACTAACATTCTCTTCTTTTCCTCGTTTAGAATGCCTGGACCCATCATCAAGGAGGCCGTATTACTACTGCGCACCAAACGATGTTTGGAGCCTTGGAGTCATCCTGGTGAACCTCACCTGTGGACGCAACCCGTGGAAGCAGGCATCCTTTGAGGACTCCACCTACCGGGCGTACACCAAGAGCCAGGACTTTTTGAAGACCATCCTCCCAGTGTCGGATGAACTGAACGACATCCTGGGCCGGATCTTTACGCGGAACCCTGACGAGAGGATCACGCTCCCCGAGCTGCGCAACCGGATCCTGGCGTGCTCCAGGTTCACCGAGCAGCCCGCAGCTCCGCTGTCGACGCAGCCTGCATCGCCGGGCCAGACGACCTACGTTTGCGACGAGTCCGCCATGGACGACGAGTACGACTACGACCACGACGCGCCGCTCTCGCCCGCCTCCTCGGACGGGGAGTCGACGTGCTCGTCGGACGAGGGATCCCTCACGTCGACCTGCTCCAGCATCGAAGACCTGGAAGACGACGACGACTTCCTGGAGGACATGCCCGAGGCCAAGACCCCGCCGCCCCAGGCGCAGGCACCGCCCCTCGCGGAGCCGGCCATCTACGAACACGAGGACCCGAGAGCCGTCCCGTACCACCAGCCACAGGAGTACCTGCACCCGTACCACCCCGTGGCGGTCCCGGACCCGATGCACCATGCCATGCCCATGCCCGTCCAGCCGTGCGCGCCGCCCAAGTTCCAGCTGCACCAGTACGTCTGGGACATGCTGCGCTACGGCCAGCCCACGCCGCCGGTGCCCCAGCTCCACCATCCGGTGCCCTTCCACCACCAGGTCCCGCTGTTTGCCCACATGCAGGGCTGCTACTAAACCACTGGCGCTCCCAGTGTCACTTTTACTACGTTGAAGCAGGAAGAGTCTTTGTTGGCCGACCGAATCCGGGATGGAATCTCCCCACTCGCTCTGGTTACTGGACCCCACTCATGCATCACAACACAACCAACCACCGTCTGCCTGCCGGGAGGGATCATGATTTTTTACTCAACCCAACATAATCCACCCGGCCTATGGCACGACAACAAAAACGTTTACAACATCCCTCGGAAGGGGGAGTCAACCCAACCCAACCCAACAAACAAAATAAGGATTTAATGGATCCACCCAAGGAGTTTTGCTTTTTTCTTCTTCCCGCATCCAGGACTCTTCTCTCTCTACCCTTACCGGACGGACGGAGCCCCTGGATGAAAGGAATCTCTTCTCTGTTCATATGTTGCAATATTCTCTTGTATTTTTTCTTTCCTTTTGTGACTTTTTACCTTTCGGGCGCTTGGATCAAACGGACAGGTCAGGACAGGTCAAACCCGGGAGCATATTTCGGCGCGCAGGTTATGGGGTGGGGAGGAAGGTTCTGCTGTTGGGCGAAATACAGGAGTTCTACGGAGGTGTTTGTTCTGTTGTTGTTGTTGGTGTTTAATACCCCATTTTCTTGGTTTGGTCGGTCTTCAAGGTGGAAAATGTGCCGTGCTGGGATTATGAGATGGACGGACTGGTCTTTTTTTTTTGGTTGTCAATCTTAGACATTACCCCGGGTCAATAGCCCGTCTGCGATGCTGCTACCTTGGGTTTGGTATGCTCGCGAGATTTACGTTTTGGGAGGGGAGGGTGGACTACTCGATAGAACTGAACTGCGTGGGCGGTTGGTTGAGAGAGGCGGGGGGAATACCCATTGACAACACGTTTTGGAAGACACACTTTGTTGGCCATCATCTTGATGCTGCTTTGGGAGTGAGTGAGTGAGTTGAGTGTGGGTGATGGGGAGTATCGGCCCGAGTTTCTCGACTCGACTTGACTCGGCCTTGTTCAGACAAAGAAGAGAAGTGCCAACTTCCACGTGCCGGATTCGCAATGCCTCATTCACCATGTCATGATGTGTGAGATGGATGGATGGATGGATTCAGCCTCGCCCCCCGCCATCATCCCATCAATCCTTCCTTCTTTCCTCCCATCCTTCCCCGAATCCCACCGGCCTTCGGTGTTTGTCCCTTCCTCACCGGCTTTTGCCACCCTCTTCACATTTTCAAGAACGCACGCATAAATCTGCATTGGGACTTATCATGAGGTTGGCTGGTTGGCTGCAGAGCAATGTGCACAAGCAGTGTGGTGTGGTATGTCAAGGTCACAATCTCGAAAATTGACGTGCATCATCATCCGTCAAACGCCCGGCCGGGGTGGCCGGCCGCGCGCGCGCCACTTGCCGTGAAGAAACGAACATGTCCCCTGTCTCTGTCCCTCTGTCTGTCACCGCCTTGTTGCAGGCACACACGGAGGAGGAGGACCACACGCCCAGAGAATCTGCCCCGCTCCGCCCGTCCACACACCCGCCCGCCGCTTGCGCCCGAGTGCGGGCATGAGTGAGAGAGAGTATGTGTGTGTGTTTTGTGTAACGCTACTTCACGCTTGGCTGTGGTTGGCTGAGCAGGGGTAACGAGGTAGTGGGGACATGGGTTGTGGAGGGGGTGATTGGGCGGGAGCAGAAGGGCGCCACGTCGCCCTACTTTTTGCCTATCCCTGGGGCGGGCGCTGCGTTGCATGCAACGCATGATGCATCGTGCAGCGGACTGACTGGCAAGTAGCTTGCAGCCTTGCTTTTTGGGTCTTGGGGCGTTGTGACTGGTTCACACGCACACACACACCCACCCCTGTCCTGTCCTGTCTTGTCGATGTTGTGGGGATACGGGTAATATTTCAAAGTTCTCGTGTTGCAAGTATGGGGTCGGTATGGGGTAGAATGGAAGAGAATGGATTCTTCTTTTTCTACTTTCCTTGTTCGTTTTATAGGCCTTGTGTCGTATTGGGCTGCTCTCGCGATCTCTCGGGGAGTTTTCTGCGATGAGCTGCGGTGTGTACTGCCTTGTGTCCCCTGATCATGATTCATCGTGGGCAGTTCTGTAAAGTCGATTGTCGGTGGTGTTGCAGCGCCAATTCGCAGCTTGACCCGGAACGGGCAGGTTGCAGCGGAGCGGACTTGGACCCGCAGGGTGTGATTGGGTGACTCCAGAGTGGGTGTGAGGTTGTGACTGCAGGGCAAACTGGAAATGAGGAAATGTGAGGCTTGCATGCGTCCGAGGGTGTGATTGGGCGCGCGCACTGACTTTGGGATGAATGGGACATGAGATGGAAGCGGGATGGGATGGACATGCAGGGCAGCCAACCGGGCTGGAGACCGTTGTGCGCAGCGGCGTGCCGCTCACGTTGTTGTTGTTTTTCTTTTCCCGTTCGGATTCTGTTGTTGTTCTTCCGCACTTCCATTCCGGTGGGTCTCAGAGGGTCCAATGGTCCGTTGACTGGTAGCTGGTCTGTGCGTTTCAATATTTGCACGGTCATCTGGCCCCACCTGTTTTTGCAGACCCTCTCCTCGAACAGCCCCCGACCCCACCAATCTTATCTCCAGGCTGCGATGTGCAAGCTGCAGTGCAAGTGCGAAGCCAGCCCCAACCGCTGCATTTCAGCTGTCTCCATATCAGGCATCGAAGTGGAAACATGGACCTTTGGTCTCGGCAAACACGATGTTTCTGGAAGGATTGATGAAGCACGCGCCAATCAAGGGTTTGAGCGATGCATGTCACTCTTCTTCTTTCCTTGGCAGGGTCGGTCGAACGCTGTTTCCTTGACAAGGCTCTGCAACTTGGCTCAGCTTGGGCACTTTTCTCTTTGTCACCATTCCGGGCAGCCGTCTGTCGGACACGCAGATCTGTTCACCACAAGATTCCCGTCACCGTGTTTGTTCATCTCGGCACCCTCCCGTGCCCCAGCCGCTCTCGGGATTCGTCATCGGACAGCGCGGGTTATTCGCGGGATGTGTGTCTGGGCAGTTTGTTTCGTTGCCCGTGATCCCCTTTGTTGATCCCGAGAGTGAGCTGGTTCGGGTTCCATGTGACCCAACAGTGGCAAGCAAGCGCCCCCAGCCTGTTGGGACCCGGGCCTGGAGCCTGGTTCCCTCCCCTCGGTGGTGGCCTCCCGCTGGGAACGGACACCATGACAAAGACGCACCTTCGGCTGTTTGTCCTGGCGTTGCTATTGGACCCTCCTTTCAGGTGGTGACGCAGACTTGTCTCTGAACGCCGCTGATCCTGCAATCGAACACGGCCGCTAAGATCTGCCGCTAGCGGACGAGTCGTGTTGTACAAACGTGCACATGGCGCAGAGGGTTTGCTTCCTTCAGGCCAGACCAGCTCGAGACCAGCCATCGATCAGGCCTGCAGACTGATCCCACTTCGGATTTCCGTCGTGGATTGGATGCCAATGCCTTCTGGCCTGCTGCGGTGGGCCCGATGCGGTCATCCGATGTGAGTGCTTTAAGTGCTTGCATTAGCGTCTTGGTTGACCGCCCAGTCCGAGCTAGTGTAGCCTGAGCTAGCTAACGGCCAGCCCCTCGCCTCAGGCAACCTGCCACAATCTCGAGACTCTCAAGACGCGACGCACCAGGGCCGCATGTTTTGGCCCGCGCTCCTCTGCCGTGCGGGCCCCCGCCATTGGATCTGCCCCAGAGCTGGTCGGTGTTCGGATCTGGCGGTGAAGGGCAGAGCAGGCCACCAAGAAGCATGCTCAGACGATCGAGGGTCTGGTTGGTCCCGGCAAAACCACGGATCGCAGAGACGACGTCCGTCTGTGGTCTCGAACATGTCACCGCCAGGAAGCCCGTGCTTTGGGCGAGTCAAGTCCTCGATGATCGGTGATCGGCCATCTGCCGAATTACCTTCCATATCCATCATCGCAAAACCAACCGATATCTAACTGCCGTCCGTGTGCTCCAAACGCTGCGTAACGGTCGTGTCATCCAACCGGCAGTCGACAAGTCATCGGTGTCGATATTTCATCTCAGCCCATGCAGCTCATCGCACATCGTGGCCGAGACCTAGCTCCGAGTCAGGCAAGCCGGTTGAAACAGCTGAGACATCAACTGAAAGCTGAGAAGCGGTATTGAGCAATGGGTCAGAGCACAATCAGTACCGCGGAGCTGCCCCCAAAGTAGGGTTCCCCGGTTGCTCACGCGCACGTCCCGTGCACGTGCTGTAGCTCAGTCAGGTCCGGAGCCGACACCTTTGCCACCATGCGCCGTGGCCCGGAGCTGATCTGCCCATGACCGTCCGTGTGTCGTCCGGGGGCTCGGGGGGCTACCCCGCCCCCCGCCCCCGCCCTGTGAAACGCGCCGGTGCGGACTAAGTGGTCCGGACACGAGCCCCGGCGCCCGGTGCCCGTCCCGGTCCCCGGGGGGCAAGGGTCACCCAGAGTCCCGGTCTCTGATGTCATGTCCCTGCCGAGCCGGGAACGTGCTGAACGTCGTCATGTGTTGGTCATATGTGTCTAGCAAGTTCGCCGCAAGAACGCCATGGCGTCTAGAAACTGGCGGTTGTTGCGGAGAATGAGCTGGTTATTGCTCTGGCTTGTCTGTTTACCACTCTGTACGGTTGTCCCACAAACGGGGAGCCTTGCTCTCCCCAAGGAACCCCCCGGACAGGAGCATTCAACCGGGAAAGCCAGAGGAGGTCTCGGTTGTTTACTTTGCCCCTGTAGCTCTCCTACCCCTGACTCGACCGCAGCAACATCAATGTCTGGTCGGACCATCGTCATATCAGTGAGCACCAACACCTTTCTTCGCCCGTTTGTATTGAGTGCTACTGGTAGGCGCTGCTCATCTAGAGGCAGGCGGCGACTTCAATCAAGGATTCATACCTCATGATACAGTATTGCACTTACACAAAAGACGCCTAATGACCCTGAACATGCACACATCGGCAGTTCACAGGTTGTGGCCAGTCGATTGACTCTATAAAGATGTCTCGCAATCTGTTTCTGATTCGTAACTCAAGCATGTGATGGGATATCTTTTCTGGAACGATGCTCTGTGGTATGGTGGTGACTTGATGACGGCGTGGGTCAGGTGTGTTCACCATGCATCAAGTCCGTTATGAACCCCCAAGAAGACTGAGGGCATGTGAAAGATGCATTCAAGAGTCTCATTTCACAAAGCATATCAGCACGAGAGCCAGACGAAGCATCCCACAGGAGATGAAACATCCAAACCCCTCACACTGAGCTCACGAGCAACGACGAAGCATTTCACACCAAAAGAACGCAAAATTTTTGGGAAGCAACATTGGTAGAGTCAATCAAGCCTTTTGAAAACTCTGACGCGAGAAGCGCGCAAAAGAGATAAGAGGTGGTACATGGAGTGAACCAAAAAAGTAGTAGTAAAAGTAAACGAAGAAAAGAGAAAAGATAGAAGTTTGGATTAAACGAGTGGAAGAAAAGGGGTTTGTTTGTCCCCCACCCCGCCGCACACC
>Ga0247824_10001056_pt1 | contig 14718 bp, 27 predicted proteins | sample 13C_PalmiticAcid_FD_194412 | JGI IMG/M metagenome (GOLD analysis project Ga0247824, IMG submission 194412) | Soil microbial communities from agricultural site in Penn Yan, New York, United States - 13C_PalmiticAcid_Day48 | ecosystem: Environmental > Terrestrial > Soil > Agricultural land... | reverse complement strand
CCCCCACCACCACCGCCCCCGCCGCCGGGCATCCCAAACCGCTGGTGATCGGGCGCCGGCATGCCAAACGACGCCGGGTCGCCAAAGAAGGCGCTCACGTTGCGCTCGACGACGTCGCTGGGCGTGGTGCCCGACATGCTGCCGAGGTTCTGGTGCGACGACGCGGGGCTGGTCTCGAACGAGTTGCGGCCGGAGCCCACGGGCGCGGCGAGGGTCTGGCGCTGCTGCTGCTGCTGTTGCTGCTGCTGCTGGTCTGAGGACGCGCCCGTGGTGCTCGAGTTCGGGGTGGGGCGGTTGGACGGCCCGTCGGGCGAGGTGCCCGAGAGGTCGTTGTTGCTGACCGTGTCCAGGTCCGGGTAGGCGGAGAAGGAGGGCGGGACGAGGCCGTGGTTGGGCAGGTAGGTGCCCGTGTGGCCGCGCTCGCGGGTCGGGAGGGCGGTGGGTTGTTCCGAGGGCGAGAAGCCCCGCGCGCCGGGGTTGCCGTCGACGTCGACGAGCTCGGGGCCGTTGGCGGCGTTGCCGTCGTCGCCGGGGACTTTCATGAAGTGGCATTGGTTGCTGTAGTTCATGATGCCGTGCGTTTTTGGCTGTGCCATGGGGTTGTTGCGACCTTGCGCGGCGAGACCATGAGCACGGGGGCCAGGGGAGCCGGTCTGCACTGGTTAGCCGACTGGGTAAAGTGGTGCACGCAATAAACTCACAGTATCGCTGCTGCGGGGGAATGCAGTCCTCAGCTTGGGGATGCGCACGCCTAGGGCCTCGAGGTCCACGTCGAGCTGGACGAGGAAGGATTCGGTGAGAGGGTTCCGCCGCTTCAACGCGTTCATGGCCGAAAGGAGGAACCGTAGGGAGTCGGCGGTCTGACTGTCGTCGGGCCTGCTCTTGAGGTATTGGACAAACACCCGAGCCGACACGTAGAGACAGAAGGAGATGAATGGGTTCATCTAGGCACAAAAGTTAGTGGTTTTGTTTCTCGGGAGGCTGTTCGCCACACATACCGCTGAGAGATCGAGATGCGAGACCATTCTCATGATGCTCGCGATCTCATTCGCCGCCGTAATGCACCGCACCTTGCTCTCTGAGCTGACCGAAGCCGGCAACCTGTTCTTGTCGGCCTTGAAGATGGCCGCCTGGTGCAGGCAGATGGTGGACGTGTGGATACACATATTCGTAAACACGACATTGGAGTTGCCCAGGCCGTTTGGCAACTTGAGGTGCGATGGGAGGCAGAGCGACGTGTTGAGGAGGATGTTGTCCATCTGCCTGTGCCGTTTCCAAAACTCGCCGTTCAGATCGTGGTCCCGGTCATCAACATCCGGGCGGTGGAGGTGGACGAGGTTGCGTCCGAAGAGGCAGGCCATGAGGACGGTGCCGCCAAAGGGAGACATCTTGGCCGCGCCCGTCGAACACAGGGCGTCTTGAAGCGTCGGCGTCTGCTCTGGGCGGCTCATCTCGAAGGCGTCGTCTGATGCCGGCAGGTTCGTCAGGATGTCCTTTTCGTCGATGGTCATGGGCCACCCAGTGCCGATGCTGGCAAACCGATCGAGACAAAATGCCATCCAGAACGTCCTTCTCCGCTCTTCCTTCTCGGTCCAGTCTCGAGCTGGCGGTAAACACTGCTTGACATCCAGCCCAGCGCCGTCGAGGCGGTGGAGACCAATCCTGTAAAGCATGATCAGAGTTCAGTTCGCTTCAAACAAGGCGGGGAGGGCTTACATCTGACACAACCGCACGCCTGAGCCCGAGCTCATCCACGCCCTCGGGAAGTACATCCACTTGAATTCGTATGAGGCAAGTAAAACGTGGGTTTGGGCGTGTGCGACCGAGATTATGTGCTCCCCGTAGCCCTTGATGTAGTCTGACTCGAGGTATTTCCTCGCGCGTGCGTAGAAGAGGTCTTTCAAAGTCTGGAACTTATCCGACACCGAACAGGCCAGCGTCCACATGGCGTACCGGAGGCAAACGGGTGGCCGCTGAGCAGGAGCACTAACAAAATGTCAACACACGCATAAACGAGATGGGAGGCGGGGAGCGTACAGATTCATAGCGGCCAGATAGCGGTACTTGTGAATCATGGGCACTGAGGGGTGGATCTTTTCAAAGTAGATTTGGTGCCTGCATCAAGAAACGGTCAGTTTCACTCCGGGGGTTGGTTCAGTGTGCTAATTCGGGCAGCCACTTACAACTCGTCAATCGTCTCCTGAGGGGGCAGCGGCTCCTCCAGGCCCAAGCCGATCATCTCCCATGTGAAGTTGTTATCGACGCCGCCCATGCCCATGCCTATGCTACTGTTGAAGTTAAAGTCTTCGAGGGGGGGCGCGTTCGGCGAGTCGGCCGGGAAGTGCCAACGGTCCATGTCGCGGCTGCTGGCAATCCCAATCGAAGGGTCCGTGACATTGAAGTTTGCCGTGGCAGCGGCGTGCTGATTCAGCGGCTGCTTTGGGGGTCCGTCGATCGATATGGGCATGCCCTTGGCCGCTTCCGAGCCGGATGAGGAGACCTCTTGTGTTTTCAGCAGCGTCTCTACTTGCTCTGTTGACGGCAGTTAGCTTGCTGATTCCTGCCACGTTCAACACCCAACCATGATCGGGCATGAGAGGGACGGGGTGTGCGCACTCAGTCGTTCCTCGAGGGCCTTTACGTAGCCCCTTTTGGGCCCGCTCTTCCTCCTAACCTCGTCGTATGCGCACGTGTGGCCGAGACGCGAACATGTGCTGCAGCTTGGCTTGATGCCGTCGCATTTCAATTTCCTCTTCCTGCAGATCATGCACGCCAGGCGCTTTGGCTTGGGCACGCTTGAGTTGCCCCCTGCGGGAGCCTCCACCACAATGTGGTCTGCATCTGGGAGGTTGTCGGCCGCGTCCGACACCATGATGGTGTCGGGGGGCGTCTCGGAGGAGGTCGACATGGCGGGCAACAACTCGGGAGTGTCTGGCTGGTCTTTGTCTCGTATGTGAGCTGACAGGGAGCGATGCCTGCGCTGTTGTCGCGCGGGTGGCCGTCTCAGGGGTCGAGATCCAAACAGTCGTCAGACGTCTGAGATGCGGTTGGCGGCTGCACAAGAGGGCTTCGAAATCGGTGTGGTGGTGAAAGAAGTGGTTGACGTCAAGCTAGGTAGGGCAGAGGTTGGAGCATTGTCGAGGTCGAGGTCGAGAACCCAGGGTTTTCAGCCGAGTTCCGTAGGATCAGGATCGCTACCAATTGGCGACACCGACCCCGCGGGCCTCGTTAACCAAACCCGGGCAATACGCGGTCGCACAGCGCGAGTCGTGGCATGTACTTCGTATGCAAGTGGTTGTTGCTTGCTGTGCGTGGCGATGATACTGCCTTAGCGCAGGGTAAGAAAGACGGGGCTTGTCCGGTCGATCGCGGGGGAGCCACGCGGTTTAACAGATGCCAAATGCTGGCGCTGCCCTACAGGGCTCTGGGGTGGGGCGCGAGCGATTGGGGGTTTGGGGACCAAGTGGAGGTGGTCTCCTCGTGCTCAGCGCTTTGTTGCTCGAGTTACAGGACGACGTCCAGGCTCGACTGAGACAGTCCTCAACAGCTCAACACACTGCTCGCAGCAAGCGAGATCAAGGCGGCCAATAAGTCAATCTGTACACAGTCCATAGGGCAGTCGACCAGGCAGTGCACTGCCACGAATCCAGTGTAAAAGCGTGCTTGAAATGTGGTGGAGGGAGACGTTGAGCAGGGGGGGGTCACAAAATCCCCTAAACGTTGATCTTAACCCCCGCAACCAAGCCCCTCGGCCCAGGATGCCCCATGCCGCCCGAGTGCCTCGCAAACCGTCTGTCTCATGTCAAGATCACACAGATCTCACCGATTGGGTCTCTGGGCTGGAGGCTTGAGTTCTTGGCTTCCTCCCGGCACGGTTTTAGCAACATGGTAGACACCCGCCAGAAGTTTTGGATCTAGGTATCAAGAGGGCTGCATTGTGAGTGTGAGCTTGACCCCCTCGAGGTTCATCTGAGAAACCCTTGCTGAGTATGGATCCAGCTGATGAGGTTGTTGGCTTCCCACAGGCTGCGACGAACACACGCGTCCGCTCTCAGCAGTCAGGGTTGCAGTGGTGTGGTGCCTGGTTCCATCCGCGATCCCCAGCAATCGGCTCAGATTGGCTGCTTGCGTGGATTATTAATAGCATAGCCCACTGCAGTTCCACACGCTTCTTTGGCCAAAGCTTGGGTGATCGACGGGATGATCGGACTCCAGTCCGTGAGCTGAAGCCTTATCTGTGCACGTTTATGAATTTGTTGGAAGCCCAGCGACGCCGGCTGTGAGTTGGCAAAGAGTCGAGATGGAGTATCGGCGATGTATAAAAGTGATCTTTTTGAGGCCGAGGATTTGACCCTCGAGTTGTCTTCAGGCTGCAGGTGCCTGGTCGTTGTGGCCATTACACAGTACGCGTGCTCCATCTCATGTCCCACCAACCACCACCACCGCAGAAACAGCCAGCCATCGCCGAGGGCCGCCCCGTCTTGCCTCACAACCCCTTCCCGCTTTGGTGTTTATATTTCCCACGTGGCTTCTCCCCAGCTGAGATATTTCCGTACGTTCAGCACCGCACGGGTAGAGCCGCACAGCCACATCTATTGAAGATCTTCGTGGCCGTTCTGCAAGTCAAGGCGATGAAGATGGCAGATCGGAGAGAAGTTGCCCCGCGCTGATGGCTGCTGTCACTGGGACGCCTGTCCGAGGTTGCCAGGCTTGACTGGCCTCAAATCCAAGTTGTCCGCGACCAGAGCGTCGAGTTGCGCATTGGAATCGACATGGGCGATCAACGTGCTGTGTTGAGGTCTTGATGGTATCACCTTGTCGGTCAGGGATCCGAGGTCAAGTCTTTGCACAACACAAGCGTCTTCGCCCCATGGCATGCGACTCGATGTTGACAACCGTTACGTGGGCCGCCTGTCTCACTTTCTGTCCACATCAACAATGCGTAGCACGCCTAGATCACTGTAAGCGAGGCAGTATCTCGTGGGAGCCCATGCGACAGCTTCGCACGGCCCCGCCGTCTTGAACGTGTGGACGTGCTCGCCACTCTCGGTATGGGTAACCTCCAGGCCGGAACCTAAAAAGAGAAAGGAGTTCAGCCAGTCGCGCTTGTTTCAGACGGCAGGGAATGATAGCCATACCCTCTTCGCAGCCGCCGACCACATAACTGCCATCAAATGTGAAGCCTAAAATAGATCAGCATTAAGCATAATCTTCTAGCCCGGACGACGCCGCACTTATGCTTTTCACGGGCCCCACCATGCGGGAGACGGTCCGCTGGCAGATCCAGTCCTTGGTGTCGAAGAGGGCAATGATGGAGTCGGCGCCCCCGGTCGCGAGGTATCTTCCGGTGGGCGAGAGTTCCGTCGTAAGGCACGAGGCGGTGTGGCCCTGGAGTGTAAATTCTGTCGACTCTCCTTCCTTCACAGCATGATTGACGTGCAGGACAGGCTCTAGATCGGGGTACGAGAGGATGCGAATCTTTCCCTCAGTTGTCGGAAGGAAGACCTTCTCTCCACTCCAGCAAAACGCCATCTGGTTCGTGTCAACCGATAGCTGGCGAGAGGAAACTATGACAGGCTTGGTTGGCGATATCTGGAAGAGTTCACCACGCTGCGATACGATTCAAGTCAGTACGTCGCCCGGGGCCAAATTGTCATTATTTGCTGAACCTACCCTATTTCCCACGAGCACTGAAGACCCATCAGGGGCCCAAGCGAGACTGTGGGCGTTGCCGAGGCCCTTAACCTCGTTGACGCACGTCTTGGTCCTTACATCCCAGAACTTGACGACTCCGTCGTTGCTGACACTGCAGAGCTCCGCATCCTTGACCGGGTTGAAGGCTATCTTCTCAATCCCAGCCAAATGGCCCTTGAGCTCTGTCGAGAACCGGACATTGGGTTTCTCGGGGTTCCCTGCCGCGCGTCTTGGTCAGCTTGGGAGGCCTGGCGACTGCCTTCTTGGATGTGAGGATGCTACTCACAAACACGGAGTGTCTTGTCGGAAGAGCCTGTTGCAACAAGAGTACCTAGAGGATTCCAAGCAATGGAGCGCAGACTAAGGCAGCGAGTGCTGTGAGCAACAGCGTTTCTCTCCAAGACAAGGTGCACATCAACACACAGACAGACGTACCTGTGGTGGGATCCAGTTCCACGACCAGACGGCGACTCGTTGTACGGTTGGCTCTTAAGATGGCCGAAATAGATTGCGAATTTATCTTTGGGAATGCGGGTGTGTCTGGGCCGGGCCGGTGGTGCCATCTCGAGAGTTTGACGCTTGAAGTGAAGATGAAGATGGACGTTGAGGATCCCTGGGCTGTTGCAACCAATTCGAGCCGGTTTTGATCCGAGAAAGAGCAATGTGTAAGGTAGGTAACTGTGCTAGGTAAATTACAGCAACGCGTCCGGAGGTGCAAAGCGCAACTCAGAGGACCGTACTGAGCTGTTGTGTCAGTTGGTGTGCTGGATATATTTGATAAACGCCCGAGTTTAAGGGCTCGCCAATTACTGTCTGGAAGGATTGTTCAACTTTCAAATGTCCAACACTGGCTTGGGCAGCACATTGCGTAGGACCGGACTGCTTCGTTGATGCTGGGTCAAAGAGCTGCCCGCCGTCCCAGTGCGGGTCAAAAGCCGCTGGAAGCTCGAGCCGCCAAGACCCTTCGAGGTCTCTCCACCGCCGCTGTTTCCCGTTCCGTCTAGGTGATGCTCCACTAACACGGTAACACCATATCCCACCTGCGACCTTACCTCAGGTTAACCTTGTCCACCGTCGCACATCCAACGTCGCGATACCGACACCAGGGGCACCTCATTGCATTCAATGCCGAAACTCTGCCAACACGCGAGCGAGAGCGGCACGTCGACATGAATTGACCCTAGCGACCGAGAAAACCCGAGCCAGTCGATGCGCGCATGAAGCCGCCGTGAAGGGTCCGGCTTCAGACGAGCCATGTACTGGCCGCTCGGGACACCGCGCATCTATGCCACCAGCAGCTCCCGCCAGCCGGGAACCCCCCGGACTGTCTCCCACGATGGGCTTCCTACCGCCGCCGACAGCTGGTCTGAGCAGAGAGTGGACCGAAACTCGCTCCTCTCCCCCAACTCGGCCTCCATCCAAGACGGTCCGGGCTCCTCGTCAGGGCCGCCTCCTGCCGCTGTCCCCCTCACTCCGGTGACACCAATAACTCCCCTGACCCCCGGCATCAAGCCCGTCGAACACGAGCACGACTATCTCAACGAGAGCAGCCCAGCACTCTCGTTCACGCCCGCTCCCGCCAACATCCCTCTCCACGAACCCATCCTCGCCCTGCGGACCGCGCGCGCCGGCCACATATTCGCTGCCATTACAGCAACCTCTATGACGATCTGGCAGACAAAGGTAAGGGAGCCTTTTGCTGCTTCTCACCGCTGCGCTGCCTCCCTGTCTAACCTACGTTCCAGCCCACCGTCGTCCTAGCTGTCGTCGTCCGGTCCGAAACCTCCCTCGAGACGTATGGCACCAATACCAACTTGCTTCTCCGTCCAGACTCGGCCATCCTTGTCGTTCATACTAGCTTGGGATATCTGATAACATACTCGATTGCAACTGACCCCGAGGCGCGAGTCTACCGGCCGCATTTTGCCAACCACACCAATGTCCAGCGAAGACGCCAGAGCCATGTCGGGGATCCTGGTCATGCCGCTCCAGATCAGATACTATGGGGTCCCGGCGAAGGCCCCGGCGTGAAGGATGTCAGTGTTCGCTTCCGGATGGTGATCAAGGTAGATGCTGGCATCGAAAGCGCATTAGCTCTCGACGACGAACTCGTCGTGGCTACACACAAACCAGCCGCCGTTCAATGCATTCGCTGGGCCCCTGATAGCTCGGGAAGCCAGACGAGCACCGAGTTGCTGAGCCGGATGAGCTGGCTGGGGAAGAAGGTCACGGTCAAGGAGATGACACACGACCGGCCTATGAACCTTTCAACCTGGGTCACGAGCGATGGGCGGGCATACGCCGTGCAGCGACTAACCTCTGGCCACCAGGAGGATGGCTCGAATGAGCCACCTGACCCCAAAAAGCTATTTAAAGGCCATTGCTTCCACACGCCCCAGACCGACCACGATCATGCCATTCGCTGCGTGATCAACCCGCGCTTCTCGCTGATTGCAGTTGGGTGTGCCGATGGAAGCGTTCGTGTTTACTCAGCAAGGGATTACTCCGGCAACATCCCTCCATCGCACACGCACGACGTGCCGACTTCTGCCGCCGCTTGTGGGAAGCTCACCGCTCTCAGCTACTCCCCTGACGGGTACTGCCTCTTCGCCGGGTTTGAGAAAGGCTGGGCGACCTGGAGCGTATATGGGAAGCCACTGAGCAATACATTTCACGCAGACCACGCGATTTCCTCGGCAAACAAGGAAGAATGGCTCTCGGGCATCCTGGACGCCGTCTGGGTGGGAGGAGCTAGCGATCTCCTGCTCGCCAGTAGAGCCAACGAGGCTATTTGGCTCTTGGAAATGGCCCGAAGTGCCGTGACGGGGTGCTACAACCCGGCAAATCTCTTCCGCACCGTCCTCCAAAGCACATCCAGCGTCATGGTGTACAGAGGCTACGACCTGCCAGACCTTACGTCCATCTCTGCCGAGCCCTCGCTCTGGCACACAGCCCGGATCCCTGCCGTCTATCTCTTGAACCAGTGGCCCATAAGGTGCACGGCCATTTCAGCAGATGGCAGATATGTCGCCGTGGCTGGCAAAAGGGGGCTGGCCCACTACAGCGTCAACAGTGGCCGTTGGAAGACGTTCGCAAATGAAGTCATGGAGAACGAGTTCCAGGTCAGAGGGGGCATGTGTTGGTACCAAAACATCCTCGTCGCCGCCGTGGAAGCCAACAGGTCCTTTGAGCTGCGGCTGTACTCCCGCGAGGCAGGGCTCGACGGGACGGTTGCATACACGCAGCAGATGGCCGCACCGGTGGTCCTAATCACATCGACTGGCGAAGACTCGTTGCTGGTCTACACCTACGACAACCTCCTCTATCACTACATCTTCGCCCCCGTATCAGGGTCCATCAAGCTGATCGAGGTCGGCCACATAGCTTTCCATGGCATCGTCCGGTCGCCCGCCAGAGTGAGGGGCCTTAGCTGGATCCTGCCAGAGCACCAGCTTCTAGAGGGAGACCCGTCTCAGGATGTGGCACACGCGTCTGTCCTGTTCCTGGTGGACGGGAAGCTGGTGCTTTTGCGGCCCTCAGTCAGCGAGGGAAATTTGAAGTATGACATGCGCGTCATCGCCCACAACGTCGAGTACTACCTCAGCTTAAGGGACCGGCCGCACACCCTCGAGCCTGCACCACAACGGCTCATTCATGCATCCAATGGGACAGGGGGCGGGAGTCTGGAAGATTCGCTCTGGTTGTTCGATGGCAACGAGCTGAAGGCTTGGCCAGACATGGAACCCGTCATGCACGCCATATCAGGGGGCTTGTCGCGAGAATTGCCTCCGATGGTTCCCGTCCCCATCGACTTTTATCCCCTTTCGGTCCTCCTTCCAAAAGGCATTGTGCTCGGTGTGGAGCCAGACCTCATCCAACGCCGGGACATCAACTTCTCCTTCTTCCGATTCTCCATCAGGGTAAGTACACGTCTCGTTTGCTCGCCCCTTCTTGTGGCGGAAAACTAACCCGACGTAGACCCATCTCTTCCTACCCGATATTCTGCGCTTCTACTTGAATGCAAACAAGTCTGCCGAAGCTTTGGGGCTGGCGCAGCAATATGAGCATCTGGAATACTTCGCCCATGCTCTTGAGGTTCTCCTCCACCATGTCTTGGACGAAGAGGTCGATGCGAACCCGACGCCAGCACCCGAACACGCTATTCTCCCACGTGTGCTGTCACTGCTCTCCTCGTTCAAACAATACCTCGACATTGTGGTTCAGTGCACACGGAAGACAGAGGTGCGCTCATGGCGCACCCTCTTTGCGTACCTCCCCCCGCCCCAGGAGCTCTTTGAGGAGAGCCTCCAACGCGGCAGCCTCAAGACGGCGGGCGGTTACCTCTTGATTCTTCACACGTTTGACGAGCTGGCGACAGCGAGCGAGCAGAGTGTGCGGCTGCTGAGCCGTGCCATGCGCGAGGAAGACTGGGATCTGTGCAAAGAGCTCGCGCGGTTTCTGGCCGCCCTTGATGAGACAGGAGATACTCTACGAGAGGCAATGGAAATGGTAAAGGCTCGGATGGGCCAGGGGCTTGAGACGGAGGAAGGACCCGTCAGGAACGGGTTCATGACCAGACTTGAGATCCCCTCGGCCGGAAGCAGCCTCGGGCGGATCGCAGGGAGCGATTCGGAAGCAGAAGGACGGTCTGCCAGCGACGCAGGCTCTTTCACCAGCATCGGCTGATCAAAAACCAAGCATCATTGCTCGAAGGAGGTATTGGCCAGGACGATGTGTCGGATGAAGCTGGGACTCGGCCTCGTGGCGCATTGGATAGAAAAGGCTCCACACGTTCCAGCAGGAAGATAGACCCGGCATCAAGGAGAAGGAAGGACGGGGCCGTGAAGGAAGGCCTATTTAGGGGCCTGCCATAGGTAATGCATCATCATCATCATCCACCTCCCTCCTCGCATTCATCCATGACAGGAAACGAGGCCGCCTCAAGGCAGCCCGGTGGTCCGTGCACTTAGGGACTCGCCGCTTTAATTCACAGCCTCCTCTCGCTGAGCCGTGCTCCACCACTCACCACGAGACTGTGGTCTGGTGTCCACGACGGAGTAAAGCAGCAAGTTGCGGCCACCCAGGACCATGGATCATTCATTCTCCCAGCAACCCAGGTCTCCTCCTCTTACTGCAACCCACGTCCGCCTCCAAACGCAGGACTTTGGACCAAATCACCCCTCTCGTTTCCGCGAGGCTGGGGCGCCCCACGGGCTATCGCCGCTGAGCGTGTCAGGAGTCGACCCCCGTGGGTCCACTCCGGTGTTCCCCGCCCCGGACTTACACAGCTTCACGGGACCTTATGCCAGTCAGTCATCCGCACATGGCGTGTTTGGTGGTGTCGAACCGGTCCCTCCCGCAGGGCTCCAACGTAGGCAGCAGCACCCGCCACGGAGGGGGCCAACCCCCTCTCAGCGCCGAGTGCATGAGAGTCCTGGCCGTTTTCCTGGCACACCGCCCACCAATCCGGGACTTCCGCCGACGAACCAGTTTGGCATATTGCCCAACAGCTCAGCCGGCAGCCGTGTTGGAACTAACGCACCAAGGACGGCGAGCACAGATGTGGCCAAAACGAGCCCGGCCAAGAGCTCTGCTACTCTCGAACCGGTACACAGCAGTCAGCTACCCTCCACGGCTATCGAGGAACCCCCCGGTCTCACAGCCTGGCGCCAGAGGTTCTTTGACCTAGAGGAACCCATGGTACTTGCTTCGGAGGAGTGAGTGTCTACCAACCCAAGCCATCCCTCACCTCTCACAGAGAACGGCGACATTCGTTTGCAAGGTGGAGATGCTCATCACTCATCCAGATACGAGATGTACTCTCCCTGGGTGGACAATATATACTCGCACAGGTCGACCCAGCCGTGCCAGCACAAGTCCTACATCACGCAGTACTACGACTGCCGCATGAAGGGCAGGCCATCAGGGACATCCAGGTCGGTCGACCCGAATAGGAAGAAACGCAAGCGTGCCGCGCGGGAGCGTAACCTTTGTGATGTCAAAATCAAGATGACCGAGTATCCTATGGGCGCTGCCTCTGAGTTCAGAGAGGGCGATGGTGCCAGCTTGGATGCCAGGACACGTGAAGAGGCACTGGCAATCCTCCGGGATGGGCCTCTGCGAGTAGTCCGGCGGATCAACGGCAGCGGGACAAATGGGGGCGCAGATGGCAACCCGTCGACGCACAAGCACGACTTGGCGAGAAGCGATGAGATCAAGAAGAGTACGGCCCTTCGGCGACTCGATGATCTGAACAAAGAGGCGAAGCGGAACCAGAAGCCGTCACCGTGGAAGGCAAGGGGACTTGCGGCAACGACGGCTAAGGCTCATTCCAAAGACGCCAGCATCAAGTTTTATTCGGCGTGTTTCTGGTACGATACGGCCCCGAGATAGAACTCCGGGTGGCTCCTTTTGGAACCGTGTGCGCTAACATGTTGGCCACAGTCCGTTTTCTCAGCGCGTCTGGATTGCCCTCGAGGCCAAGGGGCTCGAGTATCAGTACTGCGAAATGTACCCGCTGCGCAAGCCCAAACCAACTCAGCTGCTGGAGGCCAACCCGCGAGGCCTCGTTCCCGCCATATGGCAGGAGGGTTGGGCATGTGCAGAGAGCTCCGTTATTCTGGAATATGTAAGCCTCGGCCCTACAAGTCGACCTTGACTGTCACGACTTGCTGACACCCCGTCATCAGCTCGAGGACTTCAACAGTGCAACCCCACTGTATCCGACGGTACCCAAGTTGAAAGCGAATTGCCGCTTGTGGGTCGACTTTGTATGGGCCATCCCATCCGCTCTCCCTCTTCTCGCATATCTGACCAACATCCAGATCAACACCCGCATCGTGCCCGCCTTCTACAGCGTCCTAACAGCATCCTACGAAGAGCCGAAGACACGGGGGATGGAAAAGCTGCATCGCCACATCTCCGACCTAGTTCAGGCCGCCGGTGAGAAGGTGAGCCTACCCCATGACACTCGTTGGAGAGAGACACATGAAAAGCATGTCTAACAACGCTCCAACCGAGCAGGGCCCCTATTTCCTCGGCGACCAAATTTGTCTCGTGGACGTGCACCTGGCACCGTTTGCCCTCAGACTATCCCGCCTGAAGCCGTTCCGGGACTTGCCTTTACCAACACCGCCGTCACGATGGAAGGAGTGGGTGGACGCCCTTGAGCACAACCCCCATGTGCGCGGCACCACGAGCACGCCCGCGCTGTACACCCAGTCCATGGAGGATTTGGTTTTGGGATTCCAGGGGATTGTGGACTGAGCTTGATCAATCTTGTTTGTACATGGGCAGTTGTAGTTGTATGGAACCCCTGAGTTGAGTGCGAGTGGTTGCGTCCGCTCTGTCGAGGGAGGGAGTTGGATTCGTACTGTGCACCGTGAATATCAGGGGAGCAACCAGCTAGGGTCTCAGGGCACCAATGTATCAGGACCCGATGTAAATGTATGAATGTATTCATATGGCTATATAACTCCATCCAATGTAAACACAGACCACTTTCTGTTCTTGGAAGTGTGCAAGGCTGGAAATATCTCCAAAACACAGGGGGCGGTGCACAGTGTGCAGACGCCGCCCAGCAACAAGGTTTAGCGGGGGCCGTCCCTCAGTGGATCGCAAGGCATCCCCCACCAAGGCACATTTCCAGCCGCCGCCGTGCAGATATCCGTCAACATCGATCGCTGCGGGCCACGCCGACCACCTTCCGCCAGCCCCCCATATCAAACGCCGACGACACCCGTCTTCACTGGCAGTGTTTCCAATTTAAAATTATTGTGGCCCATTCCGAAGCCGCCTTCCCGACACCACAGCGGCCTCCGACTCAGCTCTCTTTCTCCGCATCCCAGCGCTATCAACCAACGCAGCGCCCAACCCAGATCCAGATTCCAGCATCCAGATCGCAACCATGGAAGACTACGGGACCGAGTCCGAGAGCGACTACACCAGCTACTGGCGGGATTGGGTGCGTCTGATCTTTCTCGCTCGCCCCGTCCCATGTCTCTCGCGCGCTCCATGATTTGTGTTCCCTCTCCGCTAACGTGTGCGACCTTCTAGTTCATCTCGTCCCGCGGCAACGAGTACTTCTGCGAGATCGACGAGGAGTATCTAACGGACCGCTTCAACCTGACGGGTCTCAATACCGAGGTCCAATACTACCAATATGCGCTGGACCTCGTGACCGACGTCTTCGATCTCGACTGCGACGACGAGATGCGCGAGACGATAGAAAAATCGGCCAGGCACCTGTACGGCCTCGTCCACGCCCGGTACATTGTCACGACCCGCGGTCTGGCGAAGATGGTGTGTCTTTCTCCGCTCTTTCCCTCCCCACGCCATCATCTTTCCCGCCCATATTCTCAGACTAACTCTCTCCCCCTCCTCTCTCTCCTCCCAGCTCGAAAAGTACAAAAAAGCCGACTTCGGCAAGTGCCCCCGCGTCATGTGCAACTCGCACCCGCTCCTGCCCATGGGCCTCTCGGACGTGCCCAATCTCAAGCCGGCCAAGCTGTACTGCGCGCGCTGCGAGGACACGTACAACCCCAAGTCGTCGCGCCACGCCTCCATCGACGGCGCCTACTTTGGCACCTCGTTCCACAACATCCTCTTCCAGGTCTACCCGACCCTGATTCCCGCCAAGTCGGCCGAGCGCTACGTGCCGCGCGTCTACGGCTTCAAGGTCCACGCCGCCGCCGCCCTCGTGCGCTGGCAGAACGGCGTGCGCGGCGACATGCGCCGCCGCCTGCGCAAGATGGAGGTCGAGAGCGGGTTCAAGGACGGCGAGGACGAGCTGGAGGAGGACGAGGACGACGAGGAGGAGGAGGATGCCGAGGGAGGGCAGGCACAGCAGCCGCAACAGCAGGCGATCGAGTATAGGGCCAGCGTCCCTGCTATCACTGCCGGGCCCTCGTCGAGCTTTGCCGGCGAGGCGCAGATGGGGAGTGTTGCGTAGCCCTGGTCTTTACCGGCTGGGGATCGGGGTAGTGGTGATTTTATGTTTAGCATTGCGGAGGGGGGGGGTTGGTT
>Ga0247824_10001055_pt1 | contig 14724 bp, 17 predicted proteins | sample 13C_PalmiticAcid_FD_194412 | JGI IMG/M metagenome (GOLD analysis project Ga0247824, IMG submission 194412) | Soil microbial communities from agricultural site in Penn Yan, New York, United States - 13C_PalmiticAcid_Day48 | ecosystem: Environmental > Terrestrial > Soil > Agricultural land... | reverse complement strand
CTGTCATAGTTGGTCTGAATGCTGTATAGGGGAGAAGATAGAAAGTTGAGAAGTGGGAGGACCCATTACACGGCCGCGGCAACGACTTGAGGCATATGGCGAGGCTCCATGTTCTCCTTGAACTGGTGACGAGCTGCAGTCTTGCCTGTCAAGACACGAGGAGAAGGACTGGGTCCAGTGTGCAAGGTGCGGGAATCCCGTTGTGTCTTGGGTCGACCATCCGACAGTCCGGTCTGCTTGATCTTGAACAGTTGTGGTACAGAGGAGGATGACAACACTTGTGCGACATGGTCCTCGGGAAGTTCCAAAGTGAAGCTGACCATCGACTGCGTAATGTTAGACGTGGACGAATTGACCAATTGATAGGGGCTGTTCGTGGACATGCCTCGGCTGAGAACAACGGTAGAATCTTCTGTGGGTTTGCGGCTGCGATCAGTGGCGGATCTCTTGGCAGACCGTGGTGATTCTGCGTATCCGAGCTTGAGCGAGTGCATGATACTCTCTTCGAGCAAGTTACGACGCCTCACATGGTCCTTGTACTGGTCCATCGATGGATAGTCGTCTGGGCGAACATCATACATGGACGTGGCCGTTGTAGATCTTCTCACTTTGTGGGAGCCCGGGTGAGACGAGGAGGGTCCTTGCGAGGAAGAGTCACTTCGCACTGAGGTACGGCTAGCAGCTGTTGCTGGCAAGGATTGAGTGCTCTTTTGGCTATTGCTGCTCCTACGCTTCTTGCTGTTGTCTTGTTGTGAGATGTCTTGGGATTTGCGGTCAGTCGACACGGAGCTTCGGTTGCGTCCCTCAAAGTTGAACAGGGATGCGAGGCGTGTCTGTGAGGCGGTGCGTTGTTGCTGCTGTGGCTGTTGCTGCTTCTCCACGCTCGTAGGGGAGACATTGTGGAGGCTACTACCTTCGCTTGATTCGTCCCGAGAGTTGCTGCTCATTCTGCGGCCAAGTTTGGTCGAGACCTTGAGGTAGTTGCGGGTTGACTCGAGCAGTTGAGGCATGGTATCGGGTATTCTTTTTTCAGTTGGAGGCGAAAGGCGAAACGACGATGTTTACAGACAGGCAGGGGGAACAGGTTGCAGGTGTAGGTTCAGATTCAGTCCTGGTGGGGCGATGCCGAGGATAATCGACAGATGGCGAGATGGGATGAAAAGCTGAAGCGACGGCGATAAACAGAGCAAACAAATGCTTGTCAGTTCGAGCCTTGAGTGAACGAGGTACGAGAGCAAGCTTGACCAGCAAGAGAAAGGGAGGAAGATGGGCTTCTACGGAGAGAAAGCCAAAGGGTCAGATTGTAGCCGAATGCTCACAATGAACGTAGACGGTGTTGAAGGTATCAGGGGTGGAAGAGTGATATAGAACCGAACGCAGGGATGGGGGAGGGGTGTGCAATGAAGTGTTTTTTTCTTTGGGGGACTGGGAGGTCGTTAAATACAAAGGCGCTTTGAAGTCTTGAGGGAGGGTCAAGACGACTGGAAGCGAATGGCGTGAAAGAGATGAAGACGTAACAGATGGCGTGAAGAGGGAGGAACAGACAGACAGAACAGACAAACGACAGATGACAGACTGTAAGCAGAGCAGACAGGAGGATAACTATCCCTGGCGTAGTTCACGAACGAGGAAAGAGGGGTTTGGTTCTCTTTTCTCGTATCTGGAGGGGAAGGAAGAAAAGGAACAAGGAACTGGTTGGAGGAACGTACCGGTAGGAGATATAGTCGATCGGAACAATAGGGGGGGGGGGGGATGGGGGTCGAGAGGCGAGAAGGTGTGCACAAAATGTCAGAGCAGCCAGAGAGGATATATTGAGTTGTGGCGAGTAGGTTTGGCCGCGAGTGTTGTAAGCGTGGCAGAAGAGAGTGTGAGAGAGAGTCTGGAGAAAGAGAGAGAATGAGAGGATGTGTTTGGGGTGTTTGAGAGCTGCGAGAGGAGGAGAGAAAGAGAGGGAATCGGCTTATGTACTCTGGGTTAAATGACATCTCTCTCTCTCCGATCTCTGCTTTGTTGCCCACGACGACCCCAGACGACCCCATCAGCCAGAGGAGCGATCATCCGCTCAGCTTGTTTGTAGCTCTCTCGCAGGGCAGGGCAGGGCAGCGGCGAAGACGCTCTGTGGAAGGAGAGAGAGACGCTTTCCACGGCCATGCATGCAGACACATGAACGAACAAGGTCCTTTCGTTTGGTCAAGTCAGGATGGCCTGTCCGCAGCTGGTTCCCCGGTTGGTGCAAATGGAGGTGGTTCCACCAGCTCGCATGAATCACTCTGCACATCGATATAAGCCCAAATGCCACCAATGCCACCCCAATGCCAAGGAACAAAATAGCGAAAAAACCACCCCACCAGCACTCATCCATGCAATGGGGGACAATGGGATGACAATGGGACGAGATCGCAATCGTTCTATTTTCAAACAACCAACAACCATCCACCAAAAACCATTGCCCTGCTGCAGAGTGGCGACGGGACAAATTTCGCATTCGCTTCTCGTCCCAATCCTAATGGTGCAGTTCGAACGGTATTCGGATTCCCCATCCCGACTCCAAACCCTTCTGCTGGCCCATGCTTTGAATGAACCGACAGAATAACAAGCATGCGATAATCCCGCGCTTTCATGTGTTGTCTGACTTCCAAGGAAGGATAGTATATATTGAGCAACCATTCGATCTGTCGTCCACCCACACATGATCTCCTGCAGATCAGAGGACCAGGTGAGGGGTCAGCCAGGGTCTTGGTGGGAAACAGACAGAAATGTGTAACCAAGATGGGTCAAAATGACAAAGATGAACACGCGAGCTGAGGACATTGCGAGATGAGATGTAACCATAGAGGCAACATTGCGTTCCAACTCGACATCTCGACAATGCGACAATGCCCCCCCACACATCTATTCCGCCTTCAGCCTCAGCATGACACTCAAGTAGTGAGGATCGCTGACCCAGTCCACTCCGCTTTCAAGCAACAGGCCCTAAACATTACATGATCAATACCAACGTGAGTCTGTGCAAAGGAAGGAAAAACCACACACGCACATGTTGGCTTGAGTGGCAGATGCTTTGTGAACCTGCAAGCTTACCTGCAGAACATTCGAAACGATGTCATCCTTGATGTTGACATCCTTCAAACCCTCTTCGATCCTATTCCGCCAAATGAAATGGGCTTTGTGTGGTCAATACGTGATTATATATATCTGACATCACAAACACAGGCACAGGAAAGGAGTGGCTGGTCTCAACAATTCGTGTCTTACTTCCTTGCTGCGCGTTGATTGTCCTCTGGATTCCGTGAGGCTGTAGCTTCCTTCGCCGCCTCTGTTTCGCTTGACAGCAGTTGGACAAGTTTGCGATTGTCATACTGGCAGTCTAAACGAATGGAACATGGGATAAGTTTAGTGAGGCGACCCCTCCCCTCGCATCCAATGCATGCATGGCTAAGAACTCCAAGCATAGTCTGAATACCAAGGACCTGGATTTGGGTTGTTGAGAGCTCTTGCCTTGCTTTTTGTAGATCACGGTGAATGAGCAAGTATTCTGATACAACCGCGTCTCGTTCCTGAATAGCATCTGCAAGGAGTCTTTTGTAGTGAGTAGAGTTCGATCGTTAGACGAAGGGGTTTCTGTATGAGCAGGTTCCTGACATGATCTGCCTTGCAAGAGCACTTGCTTTTCATCCGGATCCTGATCGTCCTTGAACAAACTCTTAAGAATAACCTGGTAAGAGTGAGCACTGCAATCGTGGTAACGGTGCCGGTTAGTGGCAAAAGCAGCTCTCAAACAGAATGGGTGCGCGTAAAGTGGTGGCAAGTGCAAGAGTACCTGTCCACGACCTTGGCTCGAACAGATTCCAGGGATACCGCTGTAAGAAGTTCCTGCTTGAGAATATCAATCCTTTGCTCTATACCCCTTCGTGTCTCTTCCGGCGAATGGGCATCGTTTAGCGAACTTGCGGTATCTATAGCAAGGAGATTATACAAGGTCAACACCCTCTTCTCGTCACCCTCTCCTCGGAAGAGCACTTGATCTTTACCCTGCTTGTTGGTGAATTCCAGTTCCCGGATCTGTGCATCAAGCCATGCTTCATGATCAGCCAACAGAAGAATCTCGTTTTCAAGTGTCGGAATCAGTCCAGCTTCGTTGGGTGTGTCATCTGCAATCATCGTTGTCAAAAGCTTCTGTTCAGCACAGCGATGTTTATTTCAAAAAATCATGTTGACGCCACTTGCAACAACGACCTGTAGCACCAACTAGAGCAACACGTATTCAAGGCTCTGCAAACTTGCGTGAACTCTCTAAACATAACGATAGGAAGGCGGATAAAATCATTAGCAACTTGTGGTTCGATGAAGGTATATTGACCAAAAACCAGAGGGCAAAAACATACCACAAGTCTTTGTTCCTGCCGCGTGTCGTGTGGGGCAAATTCAATGAACTTGGTCACCAGTCGAACTGCAAACTGAACATAAATAAAGCCCACACCTCCTGTACCTGATGCCATGACTCCTCCGCCTGCAAAGGAAGTCAATGACGAAATGGCAGCCGCTGCGCGTGCAGACGAAGACATGGCTGTCGAAGTGGTTGAGGGCGGTCGATTCACCAACGAAGGAGCCTTGCGTGTCATCAAGGTGGATGGCAAGAGGTTTGACTCGGCAAATCCATCAAATGAGGCTGTAGCGGTTGACCAAGGCTTCGAGTCAGATTGGTACCTACAGCCAAGAATTTCTGCCATGGATTCACAGAGTTCGAGTCCTATTTCTACAAGCACAGAGGCAAGGGATTCCATTGCCATCAGCCGTTGAAGCACCATTGGGTCAACCGGCATGCGTCGATGATACTGAGGCGCCGTACGTGGTGAACGTTGAGCCTGATAAAGGTGCTGCTGAGAGGTAGCTGGCGCAAAGTCCATAGCGTCGTCCTGGTCGCTCGATGTAGAGCTGGTTCCTTGTGGTTGACCAGAGTCCTCGCATTCACTCCCTGCCTCAAGACCGTCATCCAATATACCCAGTTCCTGATCACCATGTTCCTCCTCTTCCTCGTGCATCTCCATCAAACACTGCAGTAGACGACCCACGTTCTCAAAGATCTCCATCGATTTTAGGATCACCCCACGACTCGAACCGGGATGCTGGTGATGGTGATGTCGGTGTTGTCTCGACGAATCCATCCCTGACATGCTGCTTGGCCTGAACTTTCTCGATTGGTTCGACAAAGCCTTGCTCGCTCTAAGTACGCATTCCTTGCGTCTTGTCAGGGCGTATGTACAATACCGGCTCGTCAACTCTATCCACGCGGTTACTAGCATGGGACATTTCTTTCCTGCAAGCTCCAGACACGATCTCGATAGCAATGCTCCTTGAAGAACAAGACTCATAACTTCATCGAGCTGTCGACCACTCGTCGACTCTCCTCCATCATCCATCATATCCACGTCCGCAGGGTCGGCTGTGGAGAAACTATGAACTGAACGCTCCAGGGCAAGATTGACTTCTCCTCGAATCTTGATAGTCAACACTTTGGCCAGATTCAAAATCCAATCCTGTGTACTTTGAATGAGTTCTTCCATCGGTGGCAAGCCCAGTGCTCTCCATGCCAAACCGTTATTACATAGCGTATCGCCTAGAATCGTGCTTTGATAATCGATCGTTTCCTGAGATCGCTTCAAGTCCTCGGACAGATCATGTGGGTGCTGAGGTTGATCCGATATCATCTTCCACATGCTCTCGACCACTTGTACATAATGGACCATGTGCTCCATCGATCCTTCGTATACTGACCAGTCAGGACATATCCGGTTGATCCCCATCTCGAAATCTGGCGCGCAAAGCCAGTGTGCACTTTCCAAGACAGTGTCGACCGCCGTCTTCATGGAACAGTATACTGCATATTCTTGCCTTTGGTCGCGCCTTTGAATAAACGAGAACGATCCCTGAGATTGGGAAACCCCATTCCTTAGGGATGCCAAAGCCGTGACCAAGTTATGAATATGAGAATTCATGGCAGCCTCAAAGGATAAATGATCGTTAAACCCACGTTTGGATACTTGCTGAGAAATCCACACGTCCTTGTCTATAGACTGAGCGGTTGGCGACTTTGTCGTCGACACGATACGGTGAAAGACCGCCAGCCGCGTAGCAATTGGCAAACGATGATGGGCCGGAGAGCGGATTGGTTGCTGGTTGATTCGGTTCTCCCGTCTCATCAAAAGGCTGCTAGGCCTTGAATGTTTAGCAAAGCCCATGGAGACGCTGGGCGAGGCCGTGTTCATAGCGAATGACTCGAACGTTGATCCAGAGGTCGGAATAGAGTGTAAGGATGCATTCAAAGAAGAGTGCGACGATGAAAACAAGTCATCAACGTCCGCGACGGAAGGTGTTCCTGGGCTTGGTGGATGACTGTTGGCAGGTGTAGAAGGGTTCGAACGGTTCCGTAACGCTTTGCGGTATTTTCGAGGTTCAGGAAGCGAATTCTCTTGAAAGGTTTTGGGCAAAGAAGATGGATCCTGTATGCGATGAAATCCACGCAAGTTTAGTGATCCATTTTGCTGGGTGTCGACTTGGTCATCCGCAGAAGAACTGACGTGAAGGCTTGATGCAAGCCGCGCTGTAAGATGGTCCGTCATACGCTGTGACTTTGTCGAGCGATCTGAAGGCGGACTGGGCTCCGTTTTGCGTTTGAGCGGTGGAGAGAATGAAGGGTCGTGATGACTGGATATTGGTGGTGTTGTGGGCACGGAATCTACATTTCATTCATAATCAGATATAGCTACAAGAAAGTCTTGGTGTTCGACATGAAAGCACACTCGAGAAAGGGATACATACGCTTCTTCTTGAAATCTTGGTTGTGGTGTTCGCGAGGCCAGAGAGACTGAAGGTCCTCGTCCAGTAAGATGCTCTCTACGAGACAGTTCAAGCAGGTTAGATGAATACGTTTGTACGGTTGGCTCTATCCGCAAGGAAAAAGTCGCGTATTGTATTACCCATGGCGCTCAAGAGTGTATTGACTGCATTGTTCCAGATCTTATTGGAGGTAGCGGCGCCTTTCCCTGTAGTACGATACTCCATGGTGTCGTGTTGGGTCGTGAATGTTGACTAAGTGCCGAGGCGGTGAAAAGCAGCAGGATCCTCCCAGTTTTGGTTATTGTTCCCGGCGTCGTCCTCCTCACCCTCTTCCCATACGACCTCAAAGTCCAGATCGAACGCGATAAAGGACAGCACAGTGATGAAGAGCAAGGTGGAGGGGCGGAGCAAGACTTTGGCCAAGTTCAGGAAAAGGGCCCGGTAGGTGAATCGCACAGGTTCGATTGCGATTCTGAAGAACCCAAAGAGTGGTGAGTTGAATGAGCTTTTGCCAGTACCAAGACCGAGAAGACCTAGCATCTGCCCTGTTTCTTGCGCGAGGCTCGTTTCCTGTTGGTGATCGTTACGCGTTGTCTACTCTTGGCTGACTTGAGGATGCGCAGCGTCGATGAAGGTCTGTCCAGGAGATTCGGTGACAAGCCAAGAACGAATTTTGTCAGAGTCGGGCTCGTGCTCCGCGCTCAGCCATTTGCTTTGCTCCCTTGCACGCCACTGTCCGATCTGCAAACTGTTGCTTTGAACAGGATCAGAGAGAACTCATGCACGGAAACATCGCCAAGGCATCGGCAAGGAATCTGCGGCAGACCTACATTCAGCAATACCTCAAGTCGTTTCTGCGGAGAGTGCACCCAGACCTCTTTCATAACCATCCAAAGGAACAGCTCCGGAATAGCACTTCTCTTCAGGATTTGCTTCCCTTGATCAGCCATGAAAAGACGAAGCATGCGGATACACCTCTTCTCTATTCAAAAAATGGCGCAGAGAGTGGGCCTACAAAGGTAGCCTTTTACTTCAAACCCAAGACTGCAGATGATCGTTCACAAGCAACCCTTCCAGGCCAGAAGAAGCTCGAATTCACCGAGCATCTACTGCCTGATCCAAATCCAACAATATCCCCGACCCAAGATGCAAGCAGGCCGAATTTAATGGTGTTGGAGCGAGAGGTCAAGTCATGGCAGATGATTCAGTCATTTATGGAGCTCTGTCGAAAAGTAGGTGTGTCTGTCAAGGACAGTGATCAGCAGGATATTGCTAAACAGCTTGAGCAATCTATTCGGGAAGCCTCTACAGAAACTCATTCACAGGAACCCCAGAAGCCATTGTCCGAAGTTTTTGAAGAAGAACTCAAAGGTTCACTCTCTGAAACAGGGGTTGGCACCGGTGGCACCGGTTTGAGCGAAATGCATCTTGGCAAAACTGGCGCCACTCCATTGGCGCTGGACGCAAAGATGATGATCGAGTCCAATCCCCTGCTTTTCAGGGGACCAACACTCTCTCCTTCTCGACTGAGCAAGGTTGTTCGTACATGGATTTACTGGCAAGAAGAGGACCAGCAACTCGTGGCGTCCTCAACAGGATCTGGACCGCAATTGACACCGTTCCGTCTTAGCGAATGGTGGAGAAAAGTACCTGTCATGGTCTTGAGCTCTTCCAAGGAGCGTGCCGAGATACTGCGGTCAGTACCGACACCAGGTGACAAAGGATCTGGCACTCCGAGAGGCGCAGTGCCTGGCAAAGGTATCCTTGTAGTGGATCAGGAGATGTCCAAGCAGGGTAAGGAAATGACGTTGGTACATAGCACCGTGTCCGATTACCATTTACTGCGGATAATGAATGACCATGGTTCACCTGTCTAGAGATGACGTGCTATCTGAGAGATAATTTGGAGAGGATCCAAAGAGAGTACAAAGAGCTGTTGATGGGAGCACATGTACAGGGCCCGTCTCAACGGCTCCCTCCACTACAACGGTCATCGACTAGCCAAGAAGAGAGGCAATTGTCACCGGATGCTGCGTCATATTTGGAGCGTATGAGAGCAAGGGCACAGCTGCAGGATGCCAGGGCCCGTTCTGCGAAACGGTAGTGAGGCAGGCATTCAGGTGGCTGTGTGGTGTGCACTGTATAATAAGTCTAGCAACCGCGGACTTGGTGGTCGCTTTGCCCAAAAGAACAAAAGAACAATCATGACGATGGACTAACGATGGATAGTACGAGTGCATGTGCCACAAAAAAACGGACCAGGGTTGTTCCCAACAGTTGCGACAGAACTGTATTCTGCATAAGGCTGGGCGGACCCAGCCTTCCCGCATGGAATGGTTGGAAGTTGTGCCAAAAAAAGAGCAGGTCGAACATGTTGGACACCTGGAGAGCAGCCCCTCCTCGTCATTTCCGTACACATGTACGTTGGTGTGGTTCTTCGATATACTGGTGCTGCTGGGGAACAAAGGAGAGGGGCGGTCGTGTGCGTCCTGCATGGGGCGAGCTTCAAAAACCGACCGACCTCGGAGTCGCTTTTTTTTTTCTTCCTTCTTCTTTTCATCATCCACATCGCATCCCTGCGACTCATCGGCCAACTGCCTGCAGCCCAACCCGTTTTGTCATCACTCTCCACAAGCACCAACACTACCCAAGCACCACCGCTACTCCTATCTTCTTCTCCCTGAATGGCACACGATAAGCCGATCTCTGCTCAAAATGACCCTGCTGTGAACCACTCCACTGCTGATTCTGCTGTCTCCCAGGAGACTGTCAACAAGCGCCTGTCGTACGCTGCGGGCGTGGACGACAACACTGTCCATGGCCTCCCTGCTGCCATGCCCAGCTCTGGCCCTTCGAACGTAGAAGGCTACTCGATCTACTCCAATATCAAGGACGGCAAGGTACGTGGGAACCCAATGCGGCTAGACGTAGTGCTATGCTATGGGTCCCAATCTCATTACCACTGTTGAATGTTCAAACCAAGACCCTCTTTCATCCTTTGATAGGCGAGTATCGAGCATCAGATCGAAATCAATGGTATGAGCTTGTAACACCCGTGATTTATTTATGACCTCATCGCCGCCGCATACCATATGCTTCACACCTGTATCCTCTAACCGATGGTCTACTTTGTTGAACAATAGTCGTTGATCTTTTCGATGTCAAGAGTAACAAGGAGATCTCTCTTGAAGAGATCTTGGATGGCCTCCGATACGTCATGGAGTACCGCATCAAGGGCGGTCGATTCCCCTCTCTCGACTACAACATCATGAAGCGTCTTACTGACGGTCTTCTTTTGCACATGGGAGATTTTGAGAAGAAGGGCCGATTCCGTCAAACCCTTTCGGAGGAAGCTGATGTTGCCTTCCAGCTCTTTGGAGAGTTTCTCTTGGAGGGTACGATACTCTTTTGGCCATTGGAAGTCGGCTTCGTCGGTCCAACCCAACGTTTGAGCAAATACCTAACACCTTGTCTCCTCTGTACCCTTCTTAATATAGTTCGAGAGTTCCGTCAGGCCGTAGGAGAAAAGCCTGTGTCCGATCTGCGTCATGCACTGAAGCTGGATGTCCGCTGTCGTTCAGGGTCGACTGATCAGGAACAACAGTCTGCTGTGGCATTGATTGCATTGCTGACGACCATTTACCCTCAGTTCTCGGATTGGAGGGAATTGGTCAAGAGTGAAGGTCAGCGCAACGTACAAAAATGCATGCGCGAGCATGCGGACTTTGTCAAGGCTGAAAAGATGCCTGAAATGCCTGGTGTCATTCTGGCTCCGCAAGGTAACAGATATGAGCCCACATACAAACGTTTTGATCCGATTTGAATTGGTCGTGGTACTAATTTGTGCTTTGTCTGTTCATCGAATAGCGCTCTGTTTCGACCGCAGGATCAAGCGCTGTCTCAAGATGTACCGAACCTCATTGGAGACTGGATTGCCTTCAGAGGCTATTCCAGCGTTGCGCGAGCACTATGGAAAGAATACCTTACCTCAGCCTCCCCGCACTTCTGTTTTCAAGATGCTCTGGACTCAATTCACCGACTTTATGATGTTGCTTCTCATTGCGGTCGCTATCCTCATGGCCGCTACACATGAGTACATCCCAATGGCTGTGCTTCTGATCGTCGTGATTCTCAACGCCATCATTGGATTCATTCAGGAGTACAAGGCAAGCAAGGCTCTCGATGCCTTGACAAAGCTCTCTGTCCCCAAGGCTCAGGTCCTCCGCGACGGCCAAACATCTGTTATCGACTCTGAGGAACTTGTACCTGGTGATATCGTTATCCTGGAGGAAGGCGAGTCTGTTCCCGCCGATTTGCGCCTTGCAGAAGTCTCACAACTGGAAATCATCGAGTCTATTCTCACAGGAGAATCTGTTGCTGTCAACAAGGATCCCAAGGAAATCAGGACATTGACACGCAAACTCCCTCTGGGCGACTGCAAAGGAAACGCCTTCATGTCTACTGTGGTTGCAAAGGGACGCGGCAAAGGTATCGTTGTTCGTACGGGTCGATTGACAGAGATGGGTAAGATCAGCGCCGCCATCACAGGCCAAGGCAAAACTTTGACTCCTGTCCAGATGAAGCTTGCCATGCTCGGCAAAATCCTCGTTGCATTTGCCATTATTCTTTGTGCGGTAATGGCTGGAATTCAGATCGCTTACAAACGTGAGGTTGGTACCTCGTTGAAAACCGCCTTGAGGTAAGTCCAGCGCTCATGACTATTGAACACTAATGTCTTTCTATGGCAGAACGCGATGAACTTATAAAACATTTTTTTTACATGTTTCTAGTTTGGCTGTCTCTGTCATCCCTGAGGGTTTGGTAGCCGTCGTTACCGTGACCATGGCCTTGGGCGTGCGTCGTATGGCTACTCGGAAAGCAATTGTCCGCACTCTTCCAGCTGTCGAAACATTGGGAGGTGTCACATTTATCTGTTCCGATAAGACGGGTACATTGACAGAAGGCAAAATGGGTGCTGCAGAACTCTGGACAAGTGATGGTACCGCCTATGGCTTTACCGAGAGTACTAGTTTGGATCCCAACAAAGGCGACGTTACTTTGAAGGACTCTGCCGGAGGAGCACCAAAGGTGCTGGGCAAGACCTTGAGCGATATTCCTGCACAGATGCTAATTTCCCTCATGGTCTCATCGTTATGCAACAACTCGTCCGTGGTACAGGATTCTGAAGCAGATGCTTCCACGGTCAATGTTGAGACTTCGGACGCAGAAAAGGCCACAGTGTGGAAAGGAATTGGTGATCCAACTGAGGTTGCATTGGTTGTCGCTGCACAAAAGGCTGGGTTCCCAAAGTCGTACTTTCAAGACCTCGGATACACACGTATCTTTGAACAGGCATTCGACAGCGAACGCAAGGTTATGAGTGTTGTCTACAAGGCTCCGCTTGATACCAACAGCCCCCAGGGAAACCACTACGAATTTGTGTTGGCAAAAGGTGCTCCGGAGGAAATTCTGAACCGCTGTGTGGGCTATCTACCTCCTGTTGCACCTGGTGCAGTCTCGTCTCCTTTGGATATCCTGAAGTCAAGTGAAGTGGATTTGACCAACCCCATAACGGAAGAGTTTTACGACCTCGTTTCAGAAGCATCAGGAAGCATGGCTGACAATGGTCTCCGAGTCCTAGGTTTGTCATACAAAAGAGTCAAGGTTAACGGTGGCCAGATGGAGGGTGAGAGCATCGGTGAAGGACTCGACGACATCAACAAGGACAAGGAACAAAAGGAAGCAGCACCGTCAACGTATAAGCCAACTGATGTCGACCTTCTTACAGCAGCCAATGTCGCAGCACAGGGAGATGATGACGATGAGGAGGAGATTCCCCCAGGATATGCTGAGAGCGATTTGGTTTTCTTGGGTCTGATTGGATTGATCGATCCAGCTCGTGAAGGTGTGCAAAACAGCGTACGGATATGTAAAGAGGCAGGCATCACAGTTGTTATGATCACTGGTGACCACATCAAAACTGCAAGCGCAATCGCCAAGGAATTGGGCATTCTCGGAGAAGGAGGACGTGCTATCAAGGGTGAGGAACTAGATCTGTTGTCTGACCAAGCTATTGCGGATCTGAAGCCATTCCCCAACGTCTTTGCGCGTGTCTCACCGGACAACAAGCTCAAACTGGTTACTGCATTGAAAAGCCGTGGTGAATCTGTTGCCATGACGGGAGACGGTGTTAACGGTATGTGTCCCAAGGTTCAAGGAGACGTAGGATTGATGATGTGTCACATCATACCACCATTTGTTTCGGTCACTAACGATCTTGTTCTTTTGTGTGCGTGTATGCTTAGATGCACCTGCTATCAAGGCAGCCAATGTTGGTGTAGCCATGGGTATTGCAGGAACCGACATCACCAAGCAGGCTGCAGACATTGTTCTGGCAAATGACAATTTCAACACGATCATTGAGGCCGTGGAGGAAGGTCGCCGTGTGTTCGACAACATCCTCAAGTTCATTGTCTACCTCCTGAGCTGCAACTGTGCAGAGATTTTCTTGTTCCTTCTTTGCACAATCATCAACGTGGAGTTGCCCTTCACGGTTACAATGATCTTGTGGGCTAACATCATCGGTAAGTCCTTTGAACCATTTCTTGTTTGAGAACGCGAAGGACTTTGCCTAGTTAAGCGGCTTGTTCTAATGTCAATCCTGTTCTCCCTGACTATCTCTAGCTGACGTACCACCTGCCATGGCATTGGGTGTCGAACCAGCCGAACCAGGTCTTATGAGCAGAAACCCTCGCTCACCCAAGCGTGGTATCATCACGCCCACCTCGTTTGCCGTGATCATGTTCCAGTCGTTTTCGATGATGTTGTTGACCTTTGGCATTTACATGTGGGCAGACCGATCAACAAAAGACAGCCTGAAGTATGCACAATCGGAAGCGTTTGCATTCCTGACAACGCTCCAGTTGCTACAAGGATTCCTCTCCAGGACCATGCGGACGTCAGTGTTCCGAACCAGGTTCTTGGGCAACAGATGGATGATCTACGGTGTGTTGACCAGCTTTGTGCTGATGATCATTGGTATCTACGTACCTAAATTCAACAGTGAGATTCTCGGACTGATCCCTATCTACGGAGAGTCGTGGGCCAAGGTTGCAGTCGGCTGTGTTATCATGACCGTACTGAGCGAGTTGGAGAAGCTTTTGCTGCGTCACACTGGATGGACCATCTAAGCATCCATCATTGCTTGTATAGTTTTCTTTCATCGCAAAACAACATTGTTAATACCAATTCTATAACTAGCTTTTTAATTTTGCACACGCATAAAGATTACCTCTCTACTCTATGCCCTCCAGCGTTCTGAGAAGGATGTTCTCCACTTTGGAAAGCTGTTCCCGTGTTGACACTTGAGATGCAATCACATAGACAACGTTGCCCAAGGGTCTGCCAAAGATGGCCACCTCAGTCTCACTATCGACATGCTCCTTGTCCCGAAGTCGTCGTTGCACTTGTTGGGAGACAAGCGACGCGTATCCTGAAGGTCCATTGGTCTCACGCATCTGGATGGCCAAGACGCTTCCCAGGGGCACAACACCTTCGACCATCTCCATGCGCGAGATCTTGTCCACCACGTTTTGATTCCAAAGACTCCACACACCCATATCGCCATACGACAAAGCACCCCAGTCTTGGCGTGCCTGATCAGCATCGCCATGTTGCTCCATTTGACGATAAGTCTGTAAACTGGTGTTGGCGACAGCACATCCAATGGGGTGAGCAGTGTACGAGTGACCATGCAGAAGCGCATCCGTTTTGGTATCACTCAAAAAGTTGTTGAAGATCGAGTCCGTGGTGAGTGTGGTGGCCAGAGAAATCAGACCTCCTGTCAACAGTTTGGCGTAGGCTGCAATGTCGGGGTTCTATACAAAA
>Ga0247824_10001054_pt1 | contig 14726 bp, 6 predicted proteins | sample 13C_PalmiticAcid_FD_194412 | JGI IMG/M metagenome (GOLD analysis project Ga0247824, IMG submission 194412) | Soil microbial communities from agricultural site in Penn Yan, New York, United States - 13C_PalmiticAcid_Day48 | ecosystem: Environmental > Terrestrial > Soil > Agricultural land... | reverse complement strand
ATACTGGTCCGAGCAGGAGTGAAGTTCCATGGCGCCGATCTGAGGGGTATTCAAATCCCCGGAGCCGATCTCAGCTATGGTGCGTTCGATTCAGCTCAGCTACAAGGTGCGGATTTGAGGAAAGCAAAACCTTCGAGGCATTTGGATGCGTCAGGCGGATCTGGGTAGAGCACAAATGACCGGTGTACAGATGGGCGAGCTACCATTTCTTACCGAGAACGACGAGGTGTGCTCCTGTGCTTACTCGCCAGATGGAAAACTATTCGCAGTTGGCCTTGGAAACGGCGAAATCAGCGAGTATGCCACATCGAACTGGGAAAGAACCCGGACATTGAGCCATGGTGGAACGATCTGGCGCGTTGTGCATTCACCTAGAGGCGACCAGGTCGCCTCGTGCGGTAAAGATGAGACTGTGAAACTCTGGGATGCGGAGACAGGAGAGTGCCTTCATGTCCTAGGGAATTACACCGTGGTCACTTGTGTTTCGTACTCGCCTGAAGGTGACCGAGTTGCTTCTTCTAGCGCTGAGCCGGTTATACGGATATGGGATGTGATCACCGGTGAATGTCTTCAGACACTATCAGGCCATATTGAAGGGGTCCTATGCGTTGCGTATTCGCCACAGGGAAACCAGATTGCCTCAGGTGGTATGAACTACGTGGTCCGACTCTGGGACGTTGAATCAGGGGTTGCAGTCATATACTATTTGGCCACGACAACATGGTGTGGAGTCTCCCATATTCACCCAACGGAGATCAACTCGCTACTGCAAGCATAGACAGTACGATTCGGCTTTGGGACATAGGAACAGGAGATTGCCGCCACGTCTTAATTGGACACAGCGCCGCCGTTCTTAGCGTCGCATTTTCATCGAAAGGCGATCAGCTTGCTTCTGGTGGCCAAGACCAAGCAGTGCGGCTCTGGGATGTTGAATCAGGAACTTGCCGTCAAACAATAACAGGAAATAACAGAGTTGTTGCGACTGTCGTGTATTCACCAAAAGGGGATCGGATAACCTCCGGCAGTCGGGATAACATTGTGCGATTTTGGGATATTTCGTCCGGACCTTCACTCTTCGTCCCAAGTGGCCACAGCGCGGCAGTCTTGTGTCTCGGTTACTCTCCTGATAGAGGTATGATCGCCTCTGGCAGCATGGACCGAACGGTACGACTTTGGTGTGTGGAAACAGGAGAGTGCCGCCAAACCTTGGATCATACTGAGGCGATCATATGCGTTGCATTTTCACCTCGAGGGATCCAGATGGCGTCTGGTAGTATCGACTGTACAGTACGGTTGTGGGATTTGGGGACGGGAACTTGCCAGCATACACTAACTGGTCACAATAATTGGATCTGTGGTGTCGCATACTGTCCAGACGGAATCACAATTGCTTCAGCAAGCAATGACAACACAGTGCGGCTATGGGATACATCTACTGGATCCTGCCGCAGAATCTTAGACGGTCATGACGACAGAGTCCTTAGCGTGGCCTATTCACCTGATGGCAAGCAAATAGCGACCGGCAGCGCTGATAGCACAATACGGATATGGGATGTTGAAAATGGAGAATGCAACGCAGTCCTAAAGGGTCACGAAGGATGGGCAAGGAATGTCCTATATTTGCCCACAGGGAATCAGCTTGTCTCGGTTGGCTATGACACGACAGTTCGGCTATGGTATTTGGGGTCAGGAGAGTGCCGGTTTATCCTGATCGGTCACAGTAACAGAATTTCTGGCGTGGCGTATTCACCAAAAGACAACCTACTCGCCACTGGAAGTCTGGACAGGACAGTACGACTATGGGATGTTACGTCCGGTCAATGTGCATTCAAACAGGGCTTTCAAGATACTGTCCAAGGTATTGCTTGGAGTACCACATCTGATGCTACCTATCTGGTCACTGGTTGTGTAGATGGGTCGGTGCTCAAGTGGGAGGTTGTGCAGGAGGAAGAAGAGTATCGTGTACGTTTGTGCTGGGGTGTCACGAATGGCTTGCTCGCTGTGACAGGTGCATCCATCCAAGGCGCGAGAGGATTGAGTCGAGTCAACAAAGAGCTGTTGAAGCAGCGTGGAGCCATTGGCGAACCGGTGAACCCGTTACACGAGGCAAGCAAGAAGATTACAACCATGGCATCGGTGGTGGCCAAACTCAAGCAGTCATACAATAGAATGGTTCAGGATTTATCCGCGAACGCTGATCCTCCTGAGGAACATTTTTGGGAACAGGAGCTGTCAGAAGATTGGGATCAACAAGGGCGTTCAGGGACAAGCAAAACGACCAGGGCCAACAGAACGAGAACAAGCAAGGCAGCCAGAACAGCCAGGACAGGCAGGGCTGTGGTAACCAGAGCAGCCACTCGAAGAGATAGGCGACTCGTGTGAAAGGGATAGCCCAATAAAATCATTTGGTGCCAACGTTGGTATTCGCAACCTGAGTGTCCACGTTTCCATTGGCGGTTCGCTAGCGTCTTTCAGAGCCTCCTTGAATGGGTGTGAATCATGGTCTGGCCCAAAACTCGATTCAGTTCGTTAGGGCAATCATCATTCTCATGTTCATTCCGCTCTCCGAGCAACGATTGGCGACGAGCGAGGGGGGGACTTGGCCCTGGATGCCGATGCCGTGACTATGAATTTCATTGCTGAGCCAAATCGAAATTTCCCCTCTTTCTTCCCTTTCCCGTACATTCCGTACATTCACCCGTTCAGCGCAGACGCACAGGTACCAGAGAACAACAGACTCGTGCGACTTTGCGGGTTGAGCAAGGCTTTGTGGATTGGATACAGGGAATCACTCATCTCTCCACATCTCCACACCTCCGACTTGCTAGGTTGATTCCAAGAGTCGTGAACTGATCAACTCCAGCCCATTTTCACAGCCACTTAAAACCAAAGTAAGGCTCATCTACCCTGCATCCACACACACACCTGTGCACCTGAACCTAATGTACTCGAGTGCGACCGCTATCAAGTTGCTAATTATCCATGGGGCGTCTGTCCTTTTCTCATTGTATCCATTGCTGCAGAAAGACCCACAACCACTGCTGGGCTGCTCACCAGAAAAAAAGGTACATGAACAAACCACTCTGCACACTGCCACATGCACAACATTACACAGAGCCCTATTCACTTACACAACAGAATATCTCCCTTCTCATGTCCTTTCCCCCAATATCCCAGTCATATAAAAGCTGTCATGTTGTCCCGCAGTATTGTGCCGGCACCTAAGAATGCGCTATCGTTACACCAAGCACTGGAGCTCACTCATCTGTACCTGGAGAATGCGTACAAGACGACGGATCACGACATTGCGCTTTTACTCTGTCATGATGCAGAAGTCGCTCTCACTCAAGCGAAGAATGCCAACAAAAAGATCCATACTCGACCAGGAGATACCGACTATCAAGTCTTGCGGGATGGAGTGGCTGCAGCGTACATCGATCTTGGCAAACTACTGGAACGACAAGGGTATCCAGATGTAGGAGAGGCTCTCTGTAAGAAGGCAGAGAAATGGGGGTAAGCAAGGGTGCATTGGTTTGATTCATTGCACCTCCATGAATCCTTGCACATACGTTTTCATGCTGCGTACAAAGAACCGTGGCTAGGAGGGTTAATCTGCGGTCCATTCCTTCAAATTAGATGGAATGCTCAACATCCGGGTCGACTCGCCCAGTCATTCAAACCTGGCAATATTGTGAACTCTGGAGGCATCTCAACGGCTGTTCCGGCGAATATCACTTCCTCTATTCAGCAGGGACTAGGATACGAAATCGTCGCCATTGACTCGCACATCTTCCACACAAACGTGGGACCTCCTGCCTCCGACGTCAAACTGCCTGAACCAGATGAGCGTCTCAACAGTACACCGCAGCTGGCTTGCTGTCTCGGTCTCTTGCAAGTCGCCCATCTGCCCGATGTCACATTGGATCCCACCGCTCACAAGTGGTTGCTGGCCATTGAAAACGATACCGACGAGCAAGATCGACTCCATGTTCTGGCAAGTGAATTGGTCAGAGCATACAAGCGAGATGAGATCAAGGATGCCAAGATCGTCAATGAGGTTTTGTACCTGGCACCCGTTCTCAACAAAGATGCCTACCAGGATCTGCTCCAAGAGTTTTACTCGGGAATTGATCACTCTGGATTGCTGAGTGTTCATCAACTGGAAGGGATTGCTCAATTGATACAAGGCTGTAGTCCAGGCTACCTCGACGCCGATGACCTTGTCAAAATACTCAGACTTCTTAGTACCCGTCTGAGAGATACTCACCAGCAATCGACGCAACATATGCACCAACTGACTCTGGCTGTATCGCACGTACTGGACGCCATGGCGGATACCAATGTCACGGGTCTTGATCGGGAGACAGTGCATGAGCCGCTTTCCTTGTACCTGAAAGATCTGAAGGGTAGCTCTGACCCGTACTTGGTCTACCAAGCAGCGTATGCGTATCAAGCTTTACTCTGTGTGCCGGATAACGAAACAGCATGGCAAGCGGCAATGCGTCGCACGGGGAAAGTCATCCGAGGCGTCTCAGGACTAGTGAGCGCAGTGAAGGGTCTGGATCTCGCCAAGTTCATCGAAGGATTAGACGATTTACAGAAGGGACTTGCAGGAGCATTCGAGACTATTGAAATTGTCAAATCAACATACGATGATGTGAAGACTCTGGTTGAGAGCGGACATGAGTTCATGGATTGCCTCAAGGGCGGATTCAGCTTTGAACGAAAGCGCGACTGGTATTCGGCACTAAGAGGAGCGGATGCATTGATTCGAGACGGAGAGTTGGCCACATTCAAGAAACTTGTGTGCGAAGTGCATTGTCGACTAGACCCCGCATTCCAATGGGGAGTGTGTCAACGGCTTGGTGAGATCGCAGCCAATCCAATATGGGATGCTGATGTTCAGCGAAGCGCTATTACTTTCCTCAGAGAGATCTATCAGAATGATGTGGCATGGGGACGTCAACCGAGTGTCAAGCAATTGGTCATCAACATTCTCATGCAGCTGAATACATCATCTACAATTGGTACGTGGTATATGTCGGGTTGCGGCAGTTATCAGGTATGCTCAGTCGCTTTTATGAACTAACAAATTGTATGGTCTCATATCGTGGTATACCTAGTACACAAAACTTTCACTGAATCAATTCTGAAAGATCTTGCAACGAATGGAGATGCCAAGAGACAGGCCCTGTACCGAACTTGTCAAGGAAAGGGGGCCACATCATTTACTCTGAAAGTGGCACTGCCTGAACTCGCATCTCCATCGTTACTCGATCGCGTCCAGAATAGACCAGATGTCGATGGGACCCTACGTCTACTGAGGAAGCAACGGACAAAGGCGCGAGGCAACAATGTTTACATTCCTCCCCAGGCCAAGCCTAGCCTCAATTCTCTCGAAGATTCACAGTTTCCATTGATGGGAAAGGTCAATGAGTTCCTGGAGAGCGATCACAAGGTTTTCCTCTTACTAGGAGACTCTGGTGCTGGCAAATCGACATTTAGCCGTGAGCTCGAATATGACCTGTGGCGATCATACAAGAACAAGAGCGACCCTATCCCACTTCATATCAACCTGCCTACTATCGACAAGCCAGAACACGACATGATAGCCAAGCAACTGAGAAGAACTGAATTCACAGAGCCCCAGATCCGAGAGATGAAGCACTATCGCAGGTTCATCCTGATCTGCGATGGGTACGATGAAAGTCAACAAACACGCAACCTGTACATGAGCAACGAGCTGAACCAACCAGGAGGATGGAATGCTCAGATGGTAATCACTTGCCGCAGTGAGTACCTTGGAGATGACTATCGACACCGATTCCAACCAGGAGATCGTGACAAGCAGCACGACTCGTTGTTCCAGGAAGCGGTCATCACTCCTTTTTCACTTGACCAGGTTCATGCATACATCCACCAATACGTGTCGCTCCATCAACCTCTGTGGCAGTCAGGCGATTACAAGAATGCACTCGAACTTATTCCAAGCCTCAAAGATCTTGTCAAGAATCCGTTCTTGATGGCCCTATCTTTGGAGGTATTGCCACGCATGGTGGATCCAGGACAACAGCTGTCTACAGCCCGTGTTACACGAGTAGGACTGTATGACCACTTCGTCGAACAATGGTTAGAGCGAGGCAAGAAGCGACTTGGAGAGAAGGAGCTGTCGCCTCAGGTCAAAACTGTGTTCGAGAGACTAAGTGCCGAAGGATTTACAGCAAACGGCATTGGATTCATGAAGAAACTCGCCGTGGCCATGTACAAGGAACAGGACGGTCATCCAGTTGTAGAGTATCTGCAACTGGTAGATGAAGGATCATGGAAAGATGATTTCTTCAAGGACGAACACAAACATCCCCTATTGGAATCCTCTCCTCTGATACGAAATGGCAATCAGCATCGATTCATCCACCGATCGCTTCTGGAGTATGCGTTGGCACGTGCCGTATTTGATCCTCAAGACAGAAGGAACAGAAGCGTACCGGGGCCGTCATCAGGTCGTCGAGGAAGCGCGAGTTCCACTCTTAGCTTCGAGGTCTTTGGTGAAGAGAAATCAGTAACTACTGTTGCGCAAGAACCGGATCCTAATTCGCCTCTGATGTGGCGAAGCTTCGTGAACGACCACTCTCTTCTGCAGTTCCTTCAAGAGCGAGTCCAACAAGAGCCGGTATTCAAGGATCAATTGCTTGACTACATCGAGTACTCGAAGAAGGACAAGAAGTGGCGCACAGCTGCCGCCAATGCAATCACAATACTGGTCCGAGCAGGAGTGAAGTTCAATGGTTCGGATCTACGAGGTATTCAGATCCCCGGAGCTGATCTCAGCTATGGTGCGTTCGATTCAGCACATCTAGAAGATGCGGACTTGAGGAAAGCGAACCTTCGAGGCATTTGGATGCGTCAAACGGATCTGAGCCGAACACAGATGGCAGGTGTACAGTTTGGAGAGCTTCCGTTTCTTAACGAGAACAATGAGGTGTGGTCGTGTGCATACTCGCCAGATGGAAGGACTTTTGCGGTTGGCCTTGGAGGTGGCGACGTTAGTGTGTACACTACATCGAGCTGGGAAAGAAAATCGACGCTGAACCATGATTGTGATGGCGGGAGTGTTCGGCGTGTTGTTTATTCACCTCAGAGCGATCGGATGGCCACATGTGGTGACGACAACACGGTAAAACTCTGGAACGCTGAGACAAGAGAATGCCTACACATCCTACATGAGCATACAGACTTGGTCACTTGTGTTTCGTACTCATCTCAAGGAGACCGGATTGCCTCCTCCAGCAGTGATTCAACTGTTCGGATATGGGATGTGGTTACCGGTGAATGCCTTCAGACACTATCAGGCCATAGTGACGAAGTCTTCGGCGTTGCGTATTCGCCACAGGGCGACCAGATTGCCTCAGGTGGTGCGGACTGTGTCATCCGGCTCTGGGACATTGATTCAGAGAGTTGCAGCTATCTCCTACTTGGCCACGCCGATTCCATTTGGAATGTCACCTATTCTTCCAAAGGAGATCAACTCGCTACTTCAGGCATGGATAGTACGATTCGACTTTGGGATGCGGGAACAGGAGATTGTCGCCACATCTTAACAGGACATAGCGCCTCCGTTCTTGGCGTCGCTTTTTCACCGAAAGGCGATCAACTTGCCTCCACCGGCCTAGACACAACAGTTCGACTCTGGGATCTGGATTCAGGAATTTGTCGTCAAACTATGACGGGACACACCAGTATAATCACGACCGTCATATATTCGCCGACAGGCGATCAGATAGCCTCCGGCAGTCACGATATGACAGTGCGGTTATGGGATGCTTCAACCGGAGCCTCGTTCTTTGTACCAAGTGGCCATAGTGCGGGAATCACGTCCCTCAGGTGCTCTCCAGATGGAAATCTGTTCGTGTCTGGAAGTCTGGATGGAACGGCGCGACTTTGGAGCGCAGAGACAGGAGAGTGTCGCCAAACCTTGGATCATGGTTACGCGGTCGTGTGCGTTGCGTATGGACCTCGGGAGGACCAAATCGTCTTTGGGAGTAGTGACCACTCAGTGAGATTGTGGGACTTGGCGACAGGAACCTGTCAACATACATTAACTGGTCACGATGATTGGGTTCTCGGTGTGGCATACTCTCCGGAAGGAACCACAATTGCTTCAGCCAGCCAAGACAGCACAGTGAGATTATGGGATATTGCCACTGGGGCTTGCCGCAGAACCTTAGAAGGTCATGAAGCGGAAGTCAAGAGCGCTGTCTTTTCACCTGATGGCGAATACGTTGCGACTAGCAGCGCGGACGGCACAATACGGCTGTGGAGCGTAGTAGATGGAGAATGTATCAAAGTCCTAGAGGGTCACGAAGGCTGGGCGAGTATCGCATATTCATCCACAGGAAATCAGCTTGCCTCGGGTAGTTCGGACACGACAGTCCGCTTGTGGGATGTGGAGCTGGGAGTGAGCCATCTTATCATGATCGGACACGGCGCCGAGGTACATGACGTCGTGTATTCGCCAAAGGGCGATCTACTCGCCTCTGGCAGTGAGGACAAGACATTAAGGCTATGGAGTGTTGCATCCGGCCAATGTTTATTCAAGCAGGGCTTTCAGGATGCAATCCAAAGTATCGGTTGGAGTAATTCTCCTGATACCATCAACTTGGTCACTGGTTGTGGGGATGGATCGGTACTCAAGTGGGAGATTGTGATTGAAGGAAAAGAGTACCGTGCGCACCTGTGTTGGAGTGTCACGAATGGCCTGCTCGCCGTGACGGATGCATCCATGCAAGACGTGCGAGGATTGAGTCGACTCAACAAACAACTGTTGAAGCAGCGCGGAGCCGTTGGTGAGCCAGAGAACTTGCTACACGGGACAAGCAAGAAGGTTGCAGTCATGGCATCGGTTGTATCCAAACTCAAGCAGCCCTCGAGTCGGGCAGTGAAGGATTCATCCGCGAACACCACGTCGCTTTGGGGAGAAATTATGGGAGCCCGAGCAGCTAGAAGAGTCGGATCAACAAGAGCGTTTGGGAACAAGCGGAACGATCAGGACGAATAGAGCATGAACCAATGCATTCAGATCAACCAGGGCCAGGGCTGTGAGATAAGCGACTAGTATGATGTCAGAGGAAAGGGAGCATAGTTAGTTCCATCGTCAATGAAAGCATCGATTCCTTCAACGCATAAAGTCGATTCCTGCCTTTGAGTAACGATTGGTGAGAAACAAGAGAGTTTTCGCAACCGATTTACATCAAAGGATTACGTCGAGCGGGAAAGTGCTTGATGTAAATCTGTTCTGAGCCTTAAAGTCGTTTCGCCATCAAAAATTTCATCAAGGAGGGCAATTGCAGTGGCCCTCGACGTTCATGTAAATGGAGATACATCAAAACCCATCGGGCATTCTTCCCGCCCTTCCCGATGTAAATTTTCAATGGTGGTTGCGAAAAGTCTCTTGTACATTCCTGTACCTGCATACAGCAAGTTGTGACTATTAATTTCAGTGGAAGCTCATGGCGGCACTTTTTGGACTTGAACTCCTTCTTTCTTCTGTCCATTTCAACATCCCATCGTACTTCAGTCGACAAACACAGACATGTAGGCACCTGAGAATGATACCACTTTGTGCAGATTTGCACCATCATCATAAAGCATGGGCAAGATACGATGCATATCGGCATGAATACAGGCGATCACTCATCCATCCACATTTACACTTGTCCCTGGTCTCTGAACTAGTCCAACTCCAACCCCCATCCACAGACAGCCACTCGATAAAAAAAAAGTGTAAGTCCCGTCTATCTGCATCCGCCTTCACCTGTACTTAATGAGGGCAACCACTATCAAGTTGCTAATTAGCCATGGGTCTCTGTTCTTTTCCTCACTCTATACATTGCTGCGGAAAAGACTCACAACCACTATTGGGTTGCTCACTGTATCCAGAAAGGTACGTACAAACACTGCCACACATCCATTACAACAATACACCATCTCATTCGCATTACACAATCGATGTCTAAACGCTCACCAACCATGTTCTTTACCGAATATTTGCCAGCTGTACCACAACAGAAAGTGGGAAGGGCAAAGGAGAACCCACTCGCCATGATGTACCGCAGTATTGTGCCGGCGCCTAAGAATCGAGCAGACGTCGATGGGAGTCTACGTCTACTGAAGAAGCAACGAATGAAGACACGATGCGACGCCGTCTATATCCCTCCTCAAGCAAAGCCCAGCTTCCACTCTCCTGATGATTCACAGTTCCCATTGATGGAAAAGGTCAAGGAGTTCCTGCAGAGCGATCAAAAGGTTTTCCTTTTGCTGGGAGATTCGGGTGCTGGCAAGTCTACATTCAGTCGCGAACTCGAGTATGAACTGTGGCAATCGTACAAGGACAAGGATGACCGTATCCCACTTCACATCAACCTGCCTACTATCGACAAGCCTGAACATGACATGATCGCCAAACACCTAGGAAGAGCTGAGTTTTCAGAGCCCCAGATCCGAGAGATGAAGCACTATCGCAAATTCATCTTGATCTGCGATGGGTACGATGAAAGTCAACAATCGCACAACCTGCACATGAGTAACGAACTGAACCAGCCAGACGGATGGGGTGCTCAGATGGTGATCAGTTGCCGGAGTGAGTACCTTGGAGATGACTACATACACCGATTCCAACCAGGGGATCACAGCAAGCAGCCGGATTCGTTGTTACAAGAAGCGGTCATCGCTCCATTCTCGCTCAACCAGGTTGATGCATACATTCAGCAATACGTGTCGCTCCACCTGCCTCTGTGGCAGATAGACGACTACAAGAATGCTCTGGAACTCATCCCGAGCCTCAAAGACCTTGTCAAGAATCCGTTCTTGATGGCCCTATCGTTAGAAGTTCTCCCGTGCATGGTGGATCCAGGACAACAGCTGTCAACCTCACGTGTCACTCGAGTCGGATTGTATGACCATTTCATCGAACAATGGTTAGAGCGAGGCAAGAGACGACTCGGAGAGAAGGACCTGTCGCCTCAGGTCAAAGCAGTGTTTGAGAGACTGAGTGCCGAAGGATTCACAGCAAATGGCATTGGATTCATGAAGAAACTCGCCGTGGCCATCTACAAGGAACAGGACAGTCATCCCGTTGTAGAGTATTTGCAGCTGTTGGATCAAGGGACATGGAAAGATGCATTTTTCAGGAAAGATTACAATCAGCTATTACTGGAAGCATCCCCAATGACACGAAATGGTAACCAGCACCTATTTGTCCACCAATCACTTCTCGAGTATGCGATGGCACGCGCAATATTTGATCCTCAAGACAGGAAGAACAGAGCAACATCTGGTTTGGTGTCAGGTCGTCGAGGAAGCGTTGACTCCACTCTCAGCTACGAGCTCTTCGGTAAGGAGGAGGAATCAGCAGATGTTGTACAGGAACCCGACTACAGTTCCCCTCTGGTGTGGCGAAGTTTCGTGAATGACCACTCCCTTCTGCAGTTCCTTGAGGAGCGAGTTCGACAGGAACCGGTATTCAAGGAACAACTGCTTGGTTACATTGAGTACTCGAAGAAGGACAAGAAATGGCGCACAGCCGCCGCCAATGCCATCACGATACTTGTACGAACAGGAGTGAAGTTCAATGGTGCAGATCTACAGGGTATTCAAATCCCCGGAGCCGATCTCAGTTATGGTGCGTTCGATTCAGCTCAGCTACAAGGTGCCGACTTGAGGAAAACGAACCTCCGAGGCATTTGGATGCGTCAAACGGATCTGAGCAGAGCACAGATGACGGGTGTGCAGTTTGGCGAGCTACCGTACCTAAGACAGGAAAGCCAGGTGAAATCGTGTGCATACTCGCCAGATGGAAAGTCGTTCGCAGCTGGCCTTGTGAATGGTGACATCAGCGTCTACAGTACATCGAACTGGGAGAGAACCCGAACGTTGAGTCATGGCGTAGAGGTATGGAGTATTGCGTTTTCGCCACAAGGCGATCGACTGGCTACATGTGGTCTGGACGAGATGGTGAGGCTCTGGAACGCCGAAACAGGAGAGTGCCAACGCATCTTAGATGGCCATTCCGGTGGTGCCCTTTGTGTTGCGTACTCACCTCAAGGAGACCGAGTTGCCGCAGCCGGCGATGCTGTACGGATTTGGGATGTCACCACTGGTGAATGCCTTCAGACACTATTAGGCTATGGTGCATCAGTCCTATGCGTCACGTATTCGCCACAAGGAGACCGCCTTGCCTCAGGATGTATGGACAGCATTGTCCGACTCTGGGACGTTGAATCTGTGAGTTTCAGCCATATCCTAATTGGCCACGGCAACGTGGTGTGGAGTCTCGCGTATTCACCCAAAGGAGATCTACTCGCTACTGCAAGCATGGACAGTACGATTCGGCTTTGGGACGTGAGAACAGGAGACTGTTGTCACATCTTAACTGGACACGGCGCGATGGTTTCCAGCGTCGCATTTTCACCGAAAGGTGATCAACTTGCTTCTGGAGCTTTGGACTTGACAGTGAGGCTCTGGGATGCTGAATCAGGCACCTGCCGTCAAACCATGACTGGTCATAACGATGTCATATGGACCGTTGCGTATTCACCGAAAGGCGATCAACTTGCCTCTGGTGGGGACAAGACAGTGCGATTGTGTGATGTTTCCACAGGCGCTTTGTTCTTCGTTCCAGGCGGCCATAGTGCGACTATCACGAGCATCAGGTATACCTCAGACGGAGATTGGATTGTCTCTGGAAGTGCAGACCGAACGGTGCGGCTTTGGAGTGCGGATACAGGAGAGTGTTGCCAAGTCATGGATCACGGTCTTGCGGTATTCTGCGTTGCGTATTCACCTCTAGGAAACCAGATTGCCTCTGGTGGTAACGACAATACGGTGCGTTTGTGGGATTCGGCGACAGGAGCGTGCCAACATGCACTAACAGTTCACGATAGCTGTGTCAGTAATGTCGCGTACTCTCCAGATGGAAATACAGTCGCCTCTGCTGGCGGTAATGGAACGATACAACTATGGGATGCAACAACAGGAACATGCCATAGGACCCTAGAAGGCCACGAAAGAGCAGTCTACGGTGTTGTCTATTCACCTGATGGCGAACGTATTGCGACTGGCGGAAAGGACGGTACAATACGGTTGTGGAATGTTGGAAATGGAGAGTGTCACCAGATCTTGAAGGGCCACGACGGCTCTGTGTTCACTGTCGCATATTCGCCCCAAGGAAATCAGCTTGCATCGGGTGGTGATGACATGACGGTTCGGCTTTGGGACGTAGGGTTGGGAGAATGCCATTTCATCTTGATCGGTCACAGCGACGATGTTGGTTGCATCGCTTATTCACCGCAAGGCAATTTACTCGTCTCTGTCGGTGGCGACAAGAAATTAAGGCTGTGGGATGTTGCATCTGGCCAATGTGTATTCAAGCAGAACTTTCAGGATGCCATCGAATCTATCGCTTGGAGTACAAGGCCCAATGAAAACTACTTGGTTACTGGCTGTGGTGATGGGTCGGTGCTCAAGTGGGAGCTTGTGCAGGAGGAAGGAGAGTATCGTATGCGCTTATGCTGGAGTGTCACGAATGGCCTGCTCACTGTGACAGATGCATCCATACAAGACGTGCGAGGATTGAGTCGGCTCAACAAAGAGCTATTGAAGCAGCGTGGAGCCATTGGTGAGCCGCAGGATCTGTTGCACGAGGCGAAAGAAGTTATCTAGTAGAGTGGCGCAAGAAATCAAAGCAGGCAGAGCCTCCAGGGGCAGGGTTGTGGTAGCCAGAGTAGCTCCCGGAAGAGATAGGCGACTCGTGTGAATCTCAAGGGAGATGTCAGCCCAATAAAAATTTGGTCAACACGCAGCGGTTCGCTAGCACCTTTCAGCACTCCCTTGAATGGGTACGAGAGCAGAAGGAAGACTGCGAATCACGGTTCGGCGCAAAACTTGCTGCCGCCATGCCGTGACTATGAATTTCATTGCTGAGCCAAATGGAACTTCCCCTCTTTCTTCCGTCCCTTTTCTCCGGTCGTTCATTATTCATCCGTTGGCAGCGCAGACGCACAGGTACCATAGAACAACAGCCTCGTGCGACTTTGCATCATCATTGGGTTTGAGCAAGGCATAATGCTTAGTGGATTGGATACAGGGAATCACTCATCTATCCACACTTCCACACGTCTGACTTGCTCTGTGAAGGTTGATTCCAAGAGTCGTGAACTGATCAACTCCAGCCCATATTTACAGCCACGGATAAAACCAAAAGTAAGGCCCCATCTATCTTGCATCCACACACACCTGTGCGCCTGAACTTAATGTACTCGAGTAACCGCTATCAAGTTGCTAATTATCCATGGCCCTCTGTCCTTTCTCACTGCATTTATTGCTGCAGAAAGACCCACAACCACTGTTGGGTTGCTCGCCATCTTCCAAAAAAAAAGGTACGTGAACAAACCACTCTGCCGCAACACAACATTACAGAGAGCCCATTCGCTTTCACAACAAAAATTTAACATCCCCTTCTTTCCCCCAATATTCCAGTGATATACAAGCGCAAAGAGAAGAGAACCCGCTACCATGTTGTCCCGCAGTATTGTGCCGGCACCTAAGAATGCGCTATCGTTACACAAAGCACTGGAGCTCACTCATCTGTACCTGGAGAATGCGTACAAGACGACGGATCACGACATAGCGCTTTTACACAGTCATGATGCAGAAGTCGCTCTCACTCAAGC
>Ga0247824_10001053_pt1 | contig 14727 bp, 5 predicted proteins | sample 13C_PalmiticAcid_FD_194412 | JGI IMG/M metagenome (GOLD analysis project Ga0247824, IMG submission 194412) | Soil microbial communities from agricultural site in Penn Yan, New York, United States - 13C_PalmiticAcid_Day48 | ecosystem: Environmental > Terrestrial > Soil > Agricultural land... | reverse complement strand
CCCCTTTCTATCTACCTTCCCCACATCTGGTCAGACAGAGATCTTCGCCATGCGCGGGATCCTCTATTGTTTTCTCCTCTGTTCTTCGAGCTTGATTATACTAGTAGAGTTGTCATCAGATAGTTGCAATAAGAGAGAACGTGGTCCTGCCATTCTGAAGGTGAAAAGCTAGCATCATCTCTCCACTCTCAGTTGCAGCGGTCAAGTACCTCTCGTTAAGCATTTGAAGCTCCTCGTCTAGTTCTGGCGCAGCGCCGAGACGATCCTTGGTTGCGTACCTTATAGCCTGCTCAGCACCTCGGTCATCCTCGTCTTGGTGGACCTAGCCAAGCGGAACTAGCATCTCCACGTAGTCCGCAATCTCGGTCGTGGAGCTAGCCGCACTGGATGTTTCTTTGCTCATTGCGGAGCAGGGAAGACGCTTGCTCTATTATATGGTCAACCCTGGAGGCTTGCTTCTAGTCACCCGGCAACGCCCGGATTGTCCATCATACAACGCTATCTATCAGCTAATGCTTTACAGGCCTCTCCAAGGATTTCCCTCATTCGCGTATACAATCCGCTGTCCTCGTTCTCCCACCTTCTCCCGTTCGGAAACACAACTTTGCGCAACCTGTTGACTCAGGGTACCATCGATTTGTAATACGGCGTGAAGCTCTCCTCCGCTACTTTGATGAAGTCCCCCCCATCAGAGATCTCCCCTTTCTTTAGCCGTGCCAGCTCCTCCGTGTTAGCGTAATTCCACTTGTCAAACTGGGCAACAACTGTGCCCTCGCCAGGGCCGTCGCAGTGGATGCATATCCAGAAGGGTGCCCAGAAGAATGACTCGAGGTCGTGCATGAACGAGTGCTGCTCGCTAAGAAGCGCCCTACTGACTATGAACGCCCTTGCGCCAAGTCTTTCCCTTCGCTACCAACGGGGCTCAGCCCATCACACTTCTACCGTACTCTAGTAAGTCATACACCGGCCGCTGTCCTACCCACCGAACGCCCATCACTTCAAGTCCTCCCGCTCCTTCCGGAGAATTTCTCCCATTCGAGAGTAGAGCCTCTCGTCTTCACGTTTCCACGGCTTGTCCCTAGGGAAGACTACCTTTCGTAGGCTGTTCATCAATGGCGCAAGGGGCTGGTAGTACTGCGTGAAGTACTTGGTAGTCGTCTTCATGAACATCTCCTCCTTCGACACAACGATGAGCTTGATCCCAGCCAGATCCTCCGCACGCTCGTCCGTATCGACGTAGTTCCACTTGTCGAACCGTGAAATGACTCTGTCTTCTTTGGTCCGTCGAAGTGGATGCATATCCAGAACAGCACCCAAAAGAATGACTCAAGGTCGTGCATGAATGAGTGTGACTCGCCCTGAAGTGCGCCAACGGCCATGAAAGCCCATGTGCCGGTCTTTCCTTTTGCTCCTGAGGTACCGACACGTTACTCGTTGATGGCGAGATCCAAGTCAATCAAAAATCCGCGATTGTCCTTGTCGATCATGAGGTTGTTGAGAGAGATATCCCTATGAAGGAGGCCGGCCTTGCGCCGCAACGACTCATGCCCTTCAATGCAGTCGGCTAGCGCGCCGAGTAGAGTTTCTCGAGAGCCCGCCTTGTAGATAGGGATTCCGTAGTCGCGAAGGATGACACGCCGATGCACTCGATTGGGCAGTGTGTCCGTGTGCCTGGGAAGCACCCCGCTCGCCGTTTGCCTGTTCCTTGGCGGCCGTTTCGGGCGCCCGAGCGGCTACAGCAGAGCGCCGAATGATTGGCCGGCGGGCAAAAACACGGAGGGCATTCCATCTCAAAACATGCCAACGTTATACGTATGAAGCATTGCCAGCAGGCGGGAAACACTGTCACAATCCATCTGGAAGAGGAGTTCACCTATACCCTAGGGCGCAGTAACCTGAGGAGCCGTTTGTGGCGTCCGGTGTGATAATAGTGTAAAAGCTGCTTTTAGCTCTGGAGAAGGAGGCGGATCCTGTAATACTACACCTACCTAGCGACGAAGAGCCGGTTCCAGCCGGCCCATATGCAACGGCGGCTGGGCGTCGCGGCTTCGAATGGCATAGCCGTTATACGATACCGTTTACGCTCGCACAATTAAGACTTCGAGCTCGACGCGAACAAACCAAATATGTTACATATACCGCGATCAGCTGATCTTGCTATAAGCTTGGAATTAAAATGTCAGGAGGCGCTCTTCCAACGCAGCCGGCCTTGAAATGCCCGCCAATTCAAGGGGCCCCAGAATTTACCTCTCGTAAATGGACTTCTTTTGACCTTCCCGCCTTACGTACGGGTATAGTTCTTGGGGGTAACCCTTGCTAGATTGAAGCACCGACAAGGTATTGGAGAGGCTGGGCCCTGCTTTGAGATGATATGATAGGAGAGAAAGAGGAGGAGATTCGACTCTTATCAGTAAAACAAGAGGCGCTGCTATAACAAGTTCGGGACCTTCAATAACAGTTCTATATTCTAGACCTTTATTGCTCTCATTAATCATTCCGGCGAAGCTGGCAAGGACCGCTAAGTCTTTACAACTCGGCAGAATGTAAACTGAAATAAGAAGAGGAACTAGAACAAAGAAAGTAGCTAGAAGGTCAGGAGCGGTATAGGTCTAGTTAGCAGGACCTTGATAGCTAGACTCAATAAAAGAATATTTCCCTCTCGTTCAATAACTAGCGAATAGTCGTAAAACACTTTCTATACTGGCGATCAATATTTGATCTCGAAGGCATAACGTACTTTATAAGCAAGTAGGCTATATAATGTATATTATAAGCGAGTAGCCCATATAAGCAAGTAGCCTATATAAGCGAGTAGCCTATATAAGCGAGTAGCCTATATAAGCGAGTAGCCTATATAAGCGAGTAGCCTATATAAGCGAGTAGCCTACTTTCTCCGCGATGCGATACCTTTACGCTCGATAATTATTTCCTCTACTATTAACGATGCCTTCTACTTTAAATGAAGCCTAGATAATCCTAGCCCTACAAGCTCTTCAAAACGATAAGAATCTAAGCGTACAAGCTGCAGCTAAGATCTATAGGGTCGCCCGTAAGACTTTCGGGCGCCGATATACTTATAACGGGCTGAGCCCTATGGAGGTCTCGGTTACCCTCGACTAACTCTAACCCCTGAATATTACCCAGTTAACGACTCTACTAACGACTCTATCAATATCCCTATTATACCTACCCCTTTTCATCTATAGCGCCTGTCTGGGCAGACAGATACTAGTATATTATACTAGCGATTTTCTATTGTTTTCCTTTTCCTTTCTTTAAGCTTAGTTATACTTGTAGAGTCGTTATCAGATAGTTATAATATACTCCTGAGACCGTTATATTATAACTAAGCTTCCTTCTCCTATTATCAATTATAGAGAAGTAAGCTAGCGAAAAGCCCTCTAAGCGAGGCATAGTGAAAGCCCTCCAAGCGAGGTATAACGGAAGCCCTCCATCGAGCGAGGTATAGCGGAAGTCCTCCGAGCAAGGTATAGCAGAAGCCCTCTATCGAGCAAGGCATACGATAGACAACGTCCTAATAGGGACCCAGGACGTATTCCAAAACCTAGCCTAGATAATAGTACAGATAATAGGCCAGATAGAAGCTATATAGGCCAAACAGGCTAGTAAGAGAGAGGCGATATAGGTATAGATAAAAGCTCTTCAAGAGAACGTTATATCCCTATAAGCTATGCTAGTAACTATACCCCAGAGTATAATACTCCTAGCACTCCCTGTAGTCGCTATTATACTACCGTCCCCCCCTAGTTAGACGAAGAAGAAGATAACCCTCCCGGATCCTCTCTGCTTTGATAGAAACCGGAAGAAATACCGGAAATAGAGGTTAGAGATAGAAGGCAAACTATATACTGACAGCTGCCTCCTCGGTTCATCTACTGACCGGTTTATCTATATCCACTCCCGGCTCGGAGATACCCCTCAGTTAATAGTAACCGCCTTCTACGAGAGCAGTAGTACGGACAGTACTTATAACTCCTCGGACTTCCTCCGGTACCTGACGACTACATATAAAGACCCGAATATTGCCTAGTATATACTTAATAATCTCGACAGTATAGCCCAGCGTAAGATAGAGTCGTTTGTAGCATTCTACCTAAGGTTCGAGAAGCAGTTAGCCGATATAGGAGGTACTACCTAGCACGCTGCCGTCTAGATCAACTACCTCCGGAAGGCCCTTAACAACGAGATAAAAGACCTCCTTATCCCTATGCTATACTTGCTAGAGAACTACCTAGGATTCGTCCAGGAGCTTTATAAGCTTAGTACTAACGTTAACACCCGGAAGGCAACCTAGAGGAGGGCAGGCAGGAGAATCCCATTCCCCCCCCGGGCAAGGAGTACTTCCCCCGACCAGAGGGTTACAAAGTACCAGTACTATAGGTATACTACTACTGCCCCTAACGATAGGATAGATTAAGAGCCTATAAGGGTTAGTCGGATAGTCCAGCAGGATAATATAAAGCTTGCTAGCAAGCGAGCCAAGTAGATAGACAAGGAAGAAAAGGAGCGCCGAAGGAGGAAAGGTCGCTATTTCAGGTATAAAAGAACAGGATATATAGTAGCCGAGTGCCCGCTGCTCCTAGCTAGACTACTACCTAGAGCAACCCGCTCCCGAGTAAAGAAGTCCAAGCCTATCGTTAAGGCCCTAGTCGAAGATACTAAGGACGAGGGAAGTACGTTGTCCGACTAGACGGAGACCGATAAGGGGGAGTTAAAAGAGTAGCTCCTGGCCGAAGTTATAGCTAGGAGCACTTGGAAGCAAAACAAGAATAGAAGGAGGCCGAGAGTTAGATAGATAGTAACCCTTTTTATATTAACTTTAGTATTAATGGGATTCATTATACTAAGGCTCTTGTTAATAGTAGTTACCTATACTTTACTACTATTAGCCTCTTGCTTGCCTGCTGCCTATACCTCCTATATATCTCAATTACCCCCTATGACCTTGCCTAGGTTAACGTAATAGTTAAAGGCGCTATTCGGGAGGTAGCTTACATAGATACCGATATCGATAGCTATAAGTTAAACTGTATCTTCTTTTATGTCATCCCTAACTAGGAGGACGATATTATCCTCAGGCGGCTATAGATAGATGCTAAGGAGGTAACGATTTCCCTATCTCGAGGAGAGCTAACGATTAGGACCGTAGGCCTAAGGGTTAAGGAAACGGGCTAGGGAGAGACCCTAACCCTCTCGATCTCCTAGCAGTTGTCCTGTATATTTAGAGCCTTAGTATAGAAGACCTAGAAGTCTTGGGAATCTAGAGTTCGTAACTCTATATAGCTAGTATAAATCTTTACTATTAGCCTATAAGATATCGAAAAGGTACTTGCTCCGAAGAGGTATACTAACCTATAAGAGAAGCTACCGAAGTACTGTTACGAAGTTCTCTCCCTCTTTAATCGGAATGCCGCCGACTAACTACTACCCGTCCGACTAGGTATAGACTATAAAATCCTGCTCGAAAAGGACAAGAACGGGCAAGAAAAACCCCTACCCTAGGGGCCCCTCTATAGTATGTTATACGAGGAATTAATCGTCCTATATAAGACCCTTACGGAGCTACTCGATAAGAACTTCATTAGGGCAAGCAGTTTATTAGCCTTAGCTCCTATCCTGTTCGTTAGGAAGCCTAGGGGCAGGCTATACTTCTATATCGACTACTAAGAGTTAAACGCAATTACCCGAAAGGACTAGTACCCCCTCCCCCTGATTAATAAAATACTCCTCTCCCTCTCTAAAGCAAAATGGTTTATAAAGCTAGACGTAATCTCAGCATTCTATAAGATCTGGATCAAGAAAGGAGACAAGTAGAAGACGGCCTTCTATACGAGATATAGGCTCTTCGAATGGCTAGTTACCCCCTTTGGGTTGACCGGTGCCCTAGCTACCTTCTAACGATATATCAACCGGACACTATAGGAGTACCTTGATGAGTTCTGTTCGGCGTATATTGACGACGTCCTTATCTACTCTAGCGGCTCTCTCTCTAACTATAGGGAGAAGGTCCGAAAGGTCCTATAGAGACTCTAAGAGGCAGGTCTATAGGTCGACATCGATAAGTACGACTTCGAGGTTAAGAGCGTTAAGTACCTCGGTTTTATTGTCGAGGCAGGGAAGGGTATTCGCGTTGACCCCGAAAAGATTAGAGCAGTAGAACGGTAGGAGCACCCTATATTAGTCAAGGGAATTAGGGGCTTTATCGGCTTTACTAACTATTACTGGGAATTCGTCCTAGACTTCTTGACTATAGCTATACCCCTAATAGCGCTTACTAAGAAGGATATCCCCTTCGTCTAGTTAGAGCAGTATAAGGAAGCATTCTAACGGTTGAAAACCCTACTTATTAGTGCCCTAGTCCTAGTATAATAGGACGCTAATAGGAAGATAGTAGTCGAGACTAACTCTTCGGGATATATAGTCAGAGGAGTACTCTCCTAATATGTTACGGCGGCTCTGCCGTGACCGCTAGGACCCACAGGTAGAGCGCGGCACGTAGTGGAGCATATGCCCCCTAGGGTTGAAGATTCTGCACCTCGCTATCGCAAGACCTATTTATAGCTCTTCAAGCTATATCTTGACAATAGAGCCTGCCCGTACCCGACGGAATAGAGCCCAGACTGTAGCTTAGCTTGAATATACTGTCATTGGACTCCCCGCCTGCCCCGGCCGTAACATTATATAGCTCCCACCCATTAGCCGATCGTCTCTAATACGATGGCTACCCGACTCGAACCCCCTATATACCCCGATACTGCGGCAGACTTCGCCGTATATGTCAGCCAACACCTAGAAGACTAGATGTCTTACCTAAGAGGCATAGTTAGATACGCTACCTCTACGGAGGAAGAGAACGCTACCCTCCGTGCTACTATCTCGTCCCTCCAGATCGAAATTATAAAGAGCGACGCGATCATCGGCTACTAGAAAGAACTGCTGAGCGAGCGGAACCTCGAAACTATCAAGAAGATCTCCCAGCTCGAGGTCGAGAAGGCCTAACTCCTTGCCGCTGCTATACCTGTCGTATATACCCCGCTAACCGAGCCCCCTCTGGGTATAAAAATCCCTGCTGAGCCTCTCGTAGATACTGCTCCGGGAACGACTACGCCTGCTCCTGCCGTACGTACCGGATCTACCTTCCTTAGTGAAAAGCTCCCAGACCCGGAGAAGTTTGACGGATCTCGTACCGACCTTCGACGATTTATATAATAGATCTATATGAAGATGAAGGCTAACGTGGACTGATTCCCGACTATAACCTCCCGCCTGACCTATATGGCCGGCCGGCTGACAGGGAGGGCCTACGAACTGATTCTGCCTAAGATCGCCGACGGCCTCCCCTAGTTTCCCGACTATACCGATATCCTCGCCTACTTGGAGAAGGCATTCGGAGACCCTAACCGAGTAGCTAACGCTCGAAACGACCTATTCTGCCTCCGATAGTCGAATAAAGACTTCAGTACCTTCTTCTCCGAATTCTAACGACTGGCCCTGGAAGGGCAGATAGCCGAAGACTTGCTGCCTATGCTGCTAGAACAGGCGATCTCCCGCGAGCTCCGCGGCATGCTGCTATACTATGACCCCCCTAGCCGAGAATTCTACTAGTATGCTACCTTCCTATAGGAACTAGAAAACCGACAGAACCGGTTCTACTAAGCGGTACCTATACCGACTGCCCGGACCAACTATACCCGGGCTGCTGCCTAAGCGACTCCCGAAGTATCTAGATAAGGCGGGTTGCTATACCCTGTTAGGAGCCAGAACTAGGGCGACCCTATAGACCTGAGCATATAGTATATGCCCTAGCCGAACGGACGGAGGGAACAGGGGGAGTACTTTAGGTACGGATCGAAGAACTACTAGGTCGCTCTCTGCCTAGAACCCGATACCCGTCCCTATATACAAGCTCATACTACTAGAACTGAACGCCCCTCGAGCCCCGATACCGATAGGTCCCTAAGCCCGCTACCCAGTCTTACCGTGTCGGTAAACAGCACGAGTCTGGGTTAAGTTGCCCTCAGACTCCGATTTCCTGTATAGGCGGAGCACCGATACCTAACGACGAGAGGTACTCAGACTCTATACCCCTTCAACCGACTAGAAATACCCTAAGGAATAAAGCTACCCGGATACTACGAATCTCTACTATATCTGTAAAAGGCCTCTCTGTCCATAAAGAAGAGGACCTATGATCGAACCTAATGATCCTGCCTATTACCCTGGAGAGTAGGAAGCAACAGCTACCTACTTATACCCTAACCGACTCTAGAGCCTAAGGAAAGGGCTTCCTGGACTAGAGCTGGGCCGAGGCCTACGAGCTGCCCCTAAAGAAGCTACGGAGGCCGTTCACGCTAGAGGTCTTCGATAGCCGCTCGGCCGAAAGTAGGAAGGTTACCTACTACGCTACAGTCAGCATAAGGGTTACAGACTACTACGAGAAGGAGATCAAGCTCTATATGATACAGCTGGCCTACTACCCTATTGTCCTGGGTATACTGTAGCTGAAAGAATACGACCTGAGGGTCGGCTTCGCGAGCTATATATTTACCTTCGAGAGCGACTACTATCGTACAAACTATAACACCCCGAATCGACCGACTAGGATCAAGGCCTTATATAACGTACCGGAGAGGGCACGCCCGAGGTATCTGCCTGTACGCCCTGCCGGGTTAGAAAACATTAACATCGCTGCTATATCCCTCTGAGCCTGCTTAGTATATCTCCGCAAGGGATGTTAAATGTTCTCTATTACAATCGAGGATATCGACCGCTAACTGTCCCTCCCCGACTAACCGGACCTGAAAAAACTACTCCCGCCCGAGCTCTTAGACTTCGAGGACGTTTTCTCCCCAAAAGAGGCTGATAAGCTACCCCCGTACCGACCGTATAACTACGATATCAAGCTAATCGAGGGCAAGACCCCCCCATTTAGACCGTTATACGCTATATCCCGTAATAAGCTGCTAGCCTTAAAGGCCTAGCTCGAGGAGAACCTGAAGAAAGGGTTTATCCGCCCGAGTTCTTCCGTTGCCGTATTACCTGTCCTATTCGTCAAGAAGGCCGACGGCAGTCTCTACTTCTACGTCGACTACTAGGGCCTAAATAATATCTCAGTCAAGGACTGCTACCCGCTACCCCTAACGAAAGAATCCCTAAACAACCTAAAGGGGATGAAGTACTTTACTAAGATCGATATCATCTCTACGTTTAATAACATTCGGATCAAAGAGGGCTAGGAGTACCTTACCGCGTTCCGAACGAGGTTTAGCCTCTATAAGTCGCTAGTTATACCGTTTGGGTTGACTGGAGCTCCTACCACGTTCCAGCGGTTTATTAATAATACCCTATAAGAATACCTAGACGTCTTCTGCACTATATACCTGGACGACATCCTGATCTATAGTCGTACGAGAGAGGAGCACCTGAGCTATATTCGTAAGGTCCTGACGGCCTTGAGGAGGGCCGGCCTATTCGCTAAGATCCAGAAGTACGAATTCTTTAAGGACGAAACGACCTTCCTAGGAGTTATTGTCGGCCGCTATAGCATCCGTATGGACCTAAAGAAGGTATAGACAATCAGAGACTGGAAGACCCTGACCTGCCTAACCGATATCTAAGCATTTATCGGATTCGGGAACTTCTACTGGCGCTTCGTATATAACTTCTCTAAGATCATTACGCCGATAGTCAACCTGACCCGAAAGGATATAAAGTTCCAGTGGGACTTATACTATAAGGAGTCCTTTAACTGCCTGAAATATACCTATACCTCTGTACCTGTCCTAGCCCCGTTTGACTAGGAGAAGGAGATTATCCTGGAAACCGATACTTCCGATTATATCTCTGCTAGCGTCCTATCGTAGTACGGAGACGACGGCATCCTACGGCCTGTTGTATTCTTCTCGAAGAAGCATTCTACGACGGAGTATAACTACAAGATCTACGACAAGGAGCTCCTAGCGATCGTCCGCTACTTTAAGGAGTGGAGACCCGAGCTCGAAGGTATAAGCTCCCCGATCAAGGTCATTACCGACTACTATAACCTTAAATACTTCACTACTACTAAGCTCCTGAACTGCTGCTAAGCCCGATAGTCCGAATTCCTGTCCTAGTTTAACTTCACGATTACTTACCGACCTGGAAAGCAAGGTACGAAGCTAGACGCTCTAACTAGGAGGTCAGAAGACCTGCCTAAAGAAGGGGATAAACGCCTATTATACTAGAGCCAGACCGTCCTAAAGCGTTCTAACCTCGACCCTTGGATCTATAGAGACCCTATAGTACTGCCGCCGATACTGCCCTAGACCCCTGATCTACCGTCCCTGCTAGCCTAAGCTAGCTACCTTCTAGTACTGCTGCTGCTGCTAGCCCAGACTAACTAACCAGCCGATAAACTACCTGCCGTAAAGCGAGTCCAGTTTACGGACGAACCCCTACGATTTAACGTTATTACCCGATCCTAAGCTCTACCGAGACTAGAAACTCTAGCTAGGGAGATACCTGCCCAGACGGAACTACTACGCCCCGCCCTACTACCCGAGAGAACTGTACCGCTACTACTACTAGATATTAAGGAGCTATTCGCTAAAGGCTATAAGGTCGATAAAACGCTAAAGTCTATCCTAGAAGTACTAAGGAAGTCAGCAAGCCGCTACCTAGGTATTACGCTTATAGAGTATAAGGACCGGGGAGGATACCTATACTACCGAGACCGCCTATATATCCCAGACTACCCCGAGCTATACGCCGAACTAGTCCGTTCCTACTATAAGAGCACGATCGCCGGATATATAAAGCAAGTACGTATATATAAGACCCTGTCCTACGATTACTATTAGCCTGGGATGCTTACCTATGTTAAATGCTAGGTATCTAACTGCTATACCTACACCCGGATTACTGCTTCCTATAAGGCCTACTAAGGAGTCTTAAGACCGCTACCGATCCCTAAGAGAGCCTAGAAGGACATATCGATGGACTTTATCATATACCTGCCTAAGAGCAAGGGTTATAATACGATTCTGGTCGTAGTCTGCCGTTTGACTAAGATAAAGCACTTTACCCCCTACAATGACACCTATAACGCCGAAGAAGTCTCCTGCCTATACCTAGGGTACATCTGGAAGCTATACGGTCTCCTAACTATAGTAGTATCCGACAGGGGACTATAGTTCGTATCCGACTTCTGGAAATACCTAACCCGCCGACTGGCCGTAAAGGCACTGCTCTCGACTATATTCTACCCTAAAACTGATAGCTAGACAGAAAGGGCTAACTCCTTCCTCGAGCAGTACCTAAGAGGATACGTCTCCTATCTATAAGACGACTGGGCACTATAGCTACTACTCGTAGAGTTCGCCCTAAATAACGCCCTGAACGAGAGTACTAAGATAATACCGTTCTTCGCCAACTATGGGTTTCACCCCTGTATAGGATTCGAGCCTATAGTACCCGATAAGACCCTAGGAGCGAGGGACGCCGAGAAGTTTACCTTGAGGATAAGGGAGATCTATAAGTTCCTGAGATCTAAGATCTATATAGCCTAGGCCTGCTAGGAGGAGTATACGAACCGGAAACGCCAGCCTGCCTGCAAGTTCTATATCGGCTAAGAAGTATAGCTCGACGCCCGTAATATCAAGACGCTCCGCCTATAGAAGAAACTCGACTGGAAAAACCTCGGACCGTTCAAGATTAACAAGGTTATTAGCCTGTACGTCTATTGACTCGACCTGCCTGCCTCGATAAAGAACTACCCGGTATTCTACGTTAGCCTGTTACGTCCTGCGGCTAATAACCCCCAGCTGGGTTAGCGATAAGATCCCCCGCCGCCAGTAGAAGTCAACGGGGTAGAGGAGTTCGAAGTTAAGGAGATCCTAGATTCCCGCCTAGACCGCTATGGACAGGGCCGCCTACGTCTGAAGTATACCGTTAAGTGGACTGGGTACGACTAACCCACCGAGGTGCCTGTAGACTACCTGGAGAATGCAAAAGAGGTAGCCCGTAACTTCTACCACTGCTACCCGGAGAAGCCTAGTCCCTAGTCTCGGGTTATATATCGACGGAGCTCCGTACCTAGAGAGGGGATACTGTTACGGCGGCTCTACCGTGACCGCTAGGACCTATAGGTGGAGCACGGCACACAGTGGAGCACGTGCCCCCTAGGGTTGAAGATTCTATACCTCGCTATCGCGAGACCTGTTTATAGCTCTTCGAGCTACGTCTTAATAATAGAGCCTGCCTGTACCCGACGGAATAGAGCCCAGACTGTAGCTTAGCTTGAATATACTGTCATTGGACTCCCCGCCTGCCCCGGCTGTGACATAATATAACGACGATAGAACCCTACGGCCTATAGCCTTCTTTTCCAGGAAAAACAACCCGGCCGAGTATAACTACCCGATTTACAATAAGGAACTACTAGCGGTTATTTGTTGCCTTAAGCAGTAGGATGCTAAGCTCCGGAGCATACTATTATTCGAGGTCTGGACTGACTATAAGAACCTCGAATACTTCTATAAGAAGCAGTAATTAAGCGAACGATAGATTCGCTAGGTAGAGGTCCTTGCCTGCTATAACTTCAAGATTACCTACCGGCTAGGCAAGGAGGCTATAGTACCTAACGTACTATTAAGGAGGGACTAGGATATACTAGTAGACGAATCCGATGAACGGCTTGCTAGGTACTGCTTCTAGCTACTAAAGCCCTAAAAGAGCTACGTTCTAGTCTACCGAGCATAAATTAGGGCCCTCTAGAGGACAATCGAGCCGAGAATAAAGGTTAACGCCGGATTTATAAGGGCTAGTAACTAGGATAGGGATAATAACGACCAGGCCGATAAGTCAGACCCCCCCGAGAACCTATTCGCCGACAGCCGCCTGAAAGACCTTTAGGACCGAGGATTAGAAGCTAATAACCATTACTAGCTAATCCGCTAGTTAGTTAGGGATAGCAAGAGGCAGTTACTACTATAGTAGGGGCTGCTAATCTATATCACGGAATACTCGATCGACGAGGGGAAATAACTATATTAGAGGGGATAGATCTAGCTCCCCTTCTTCGAACCGCTACGGACCTAAGTCATCTAGGAAATATATAATTCGGCCCTCTCTAGATACCCGGGTAGGGACCTTACTAAGATGCTAATTAGCTGGAGGTTTATATAGCCTAGCCTTAGCTAGGACGTCCGGAAATCCCTCTGGAACTATAACGTATATAGAAGAATAACGATATAGAGGGAGAAGTAGTATAGCCTACTAAAGCCCCTCCCTATCCCTAAGTGGATTTAGAGCGAGATTTCTATAGACTTTATTACTAGGCTACCCCTATCTAGCTCTAACCAAGCAGATACAATTATAGTCATTACTGACCGACTGTCGAAGAGTATAATTTTCGAAGCAATGCCGTCTATAACAACCGAAGCTATAGCCGAACGGCTACTTAGCGGCTTTATCCGCTACTACGGCCTCCCTTTAGCGATTGTCTCTGATAGAGGCCCCTAGTTCGTCAGCTATATATAGAAAAGGATCTACGAATTACTTAAGATTACTTGGAGGCTATCTATAGCCTACTACCCTAAGACTAACAGTATAATAGAACGAGCCAATCAAGTAGTAGAATACTACTTATACTGCTATACGATATACCTATAAGATGACTAGGCCAGCCTACTGCCTGTAGTAATGCTAGCCATTAATAACCGGAACGTAACGTCAACGGGGATCAGCCCCTTTTTCCTGACGCACGGCTATAATGTAGACCTCCTAGATCTAGCCAAGGGGCAGGAGGAGCTATATACTACTGGAAATTCCCCAGTAGCCCGTAGAGAAGCCTTTATTACTAAACTTAAGGAAGCGGTATAAGTAGTATAAGCCGTAATAGCTACTGCCTAGGAGCTATAGGAGGAATATACTAACTAGGTCCGACAGATTATAGAGCAGTTCTGTATAAGAGACAAGGTATAGCTACAACTAAATAACGTTAAGACTAATAGGCCCTTAAATAAGCTCGACTAGAGGAATGCCAAGTATACCGTCACGGAGCTAATCGGCTCGTACGCCTATCGTCTGGATATACTACTAGGTATCTACAATGTATTCTATATAATATACTTAAAGAGGGCTAGTAATAATCCACTGCTATTATAAGTCCAGGACGATACCCAGCCCCCTGTAATAATACCGGGAGACGACCCAGATAGTAAGGAGGAATAGCAGGTCGAGGAGATCCTCAAGTCGAAGAAGACAAGAGGAGCGACAAAGGTACTAGTCAAGTAGAGTAGCTATATATAACCGACGTAGGAGCTACTGAGTGCCTTCCTAGAGATAGAGGCTCTAGACCGGTATAAGGCCGCCTACGGGAGGATTACGGAGGACGACGCTTCGCTGGACAGGGGAGAGGAGGGGAGTAATATAACGGGCTAAGCCCTATAGAGGTCTCAGTTACCCTCGACTAACTCTGACCCCTGAACATTACCCAGTCAACAACTCTACTAACGACTCTATTAATATCCCTATCATGCCTACCCCTTTTCGTCTATAGCGCCTGTCTGGGCAGATAGATACTAGCACGTTGTGCTGGCAATTTCCTATTGTTTTCCTTTTCCTTTCTTCAAGCTTAGTTATACTTGTAGAGTCGTTATCAGATAGTTGCAATATACTCCTAAGACCGTTACAATACTGCTAAATCCATACGATATAATATAATGT